>Ga0315914_1001071_pt1 | contig 39324 bp, 19 predicted proteins | sample MpolenodulesMG_FD_203920 | JGI IMG/M metagenome (GOLD analysis project Ga0315914, IMG submission 203920) | Medicago polymorpha root nodule microbial communities from Los Angeles, California, United States - elongated nodules | ecosystem: Host-associated > Plants > Roots > Nodule | place: USA...
CGTGTTAAGCCTTGTAAGAGGTTAACGTTACACGTCACCTCCGTTAACAGACCAACTTAACGGAGGGACCATTTTGATGGACGCCTGTAAAATTCAGGGACTAAATAGCTATTTCGCAAAATTCAGGGACGAATTTGGCCGATGCGTTAAAATTCAAGGACGAAATTGAGGTATTAGTCAATATTATATGGATTAAGTTAATAGTATACATTTTATGATGACAAATGTAGATCTAATATTATATCCCTGTGAGCTTAGCTCAGTTGGTAGGGATATTGCATTTTATATGCAGGCCGGAGTTCGAACCCCGGACACTCCATTTCTCCACAATTAAATTGTGTGAGCTCTAGCCACCAGACTACTTAACCAAAAAAAAAAAGAAAGTAACTTTGTGGCATCTCTAGTATGTATTGATTTTAATGTATGTGTGCGCATACGCATGCATACACACGGTTGTTAAAAATACAATCAGTAAAGTGATCAAGTTCTGTAACTCAATGAAGGTTGACTTAATTAATAAAAAATTGATTAAAATTGTATATTTAACTTTCGTTATGTGAGGATTTTTATGGATGTTTTATAAATACTTTTGTTAATGCTCCTTGAACTATGAAAAATATCTTAACTCCAATGAACCCCGATCAATTCATCTAGATTTCTTTTATAAACAAAGAAAATTAAGAGAAAATGACATGTTCAAAATAAATATATGAAATGTGCATAACGGCTTCTAAGTGTCAAAAAATTATTTATCCCCATTCTCTTATGTGGGATCAACATGCTAAAATAAACAATGTTGTGTCAAATTTGTTTTTCAAACACTCCAGATTCATAGCTGGTATACAAATTCAACCAAAACAAACTCATAAAGGACAAACAAACCATCTGAAGTTTCCTTTCAACAATTTTTTACTTTTCTAGAGTCCCTTTTGTCAACAATTTTCATTATGTGGACTTGGTACGTGAATACTTTCTCTGTATACACTGTAAAAATAGCCTCTAATTTCTTTTCTGTTTTTATAAAAAAAAATTCATATATAAATTTTTTTTTAGATGAATTGAATCTCGGAGACTCATCAGGATTAAGAAAAGTCTTAAATCTTATAGAGTGCTAAAAGAGTATGAATTGAATTTTACCAACTGAATCAACATTCATAGGCAGAATTTTTTTTATTGATGAGAAAAAAATATTCATGGCCATGAAAGTAGTAGTGTATGAAGTTGATTCATCATGAAACATTGTACAAGATAGAGAAAGATACCAAACAAGAAAAAAGAATCGATCAAGTCAATTAAAATAGAATTATATCCGGTTTGCTACAAGCATAGCTAGCATTATACAATTGTATAGGACAAGATGCAGTTCATAATTGGAAAAACTGAAAATTCAGTCAAGTTCATTGTTGAAAAAATATTGACATCTACTACAGTGTTTTTTCCATCAAACAAAGGTATCATGCTTCTGGTATGGTCCAACATTAGTACCCTTTTTGTACATAATACCAATTATGACACTCGCAAATCTAATTTTCTTCATTCATGCCATCAGACCATCTCCAATGATAATATTATCAAGAGTTTCATACTAAGATAAACTTGCAAATCTAATTAAGCAATGATAACAATAAAATAAAACATTTATTTCCTTAACAATTGCATAACTTTTTTTACCATTGGAGCAAAACATGCACGAGTTGCATAAGTATGACATGCGGAGACCACATATAATAGTGTATGAAACCTAAAAAGTGTTCCTTATTGATTATTGGATATGCTCTTAACTTAAAATGCCAAGACCACACATTTCAAATATAATAAATTAGATGTAAAATAGAAAATTGGAACGTGAATAGTTTCATCTTATCTTAACTTAACAAATACTTTAAACTACGTAATTGCCTCAAATGTGTATGTGTTATATGTTGGTCCGTTCTTGGGCATGTGCAAAGTGCTCTACGAAGCCGGACCTTCAATTTATGGGGGCCTCAATTATTTGTAGGGGTATGCGTATAATTGTTGAGATGTAGAATAATATTTTCTTTTGTTACGTAGGTTCAAATCAAACAATTATTATTTGACAAAAATAAAGAGTAAATGGACAAATTAGGCCAAAACTCACACCTATCAACAAAACAAATTAAAATCAAAATAAAGCTTATTGTTAATTTATAATTGTTTAAATCATCATTAATTTTTTTTTTAATTGGGGGCAATTTTTAATATTAGAGCTGAGTCTCCAATTTTATTAAAACGGCTCTCTGGTTATCTGAATCCATAACACTTAACTGTTGGTACAAATACAACAACCATTTCAAAAGAAAAACGTTATGTTGTATCACAGTTCTACTTATAAATATTGAATGGATAAGCAACGATTTTTTTTTTGTCAAGTAGTCTAGTGGCTAGAGCTCATACAATTTAATTGTGGAGTGTCCGGAGTTCGAACCTCGGACCCAGAAAATAAAATGCAATATCCCTACCAACTGAGTTAAATTCACGGGGATTTTTTTAGTTGCTAGTTTTACTTCTTCCAAAAAAATAGTTTTTTTTTTCCATTTACTTTATAATTATAACAATTTCTTATTCTTAAAAAAATCTCTTTAATTGAATGTCAATTTTAACTTTCAATGATGTATCAATCTTTTTATTCTCATATTATCTAATTAATATTATGTGAATAATTTTCAATTCAATTACTATTATTTTACATTTACGGTGAACAAAAACATATTATTTATTTATTCAGACAATATATCAAACTATTATTAAACACTAATTAATTGATGAATATGTGCTCTTTATTTATGAATGTATGTGATATGTGAGAATTATTCTATTATATCCAATATCAAATGAGAAGTTCATATATACCCTCAACAATTTAACTATTTAGTGATTATTATCCGATTAAACATTTAACCACGACTGAAACCTAGCCATTTATCATCCTTGTTCATTGTGCATACCTTACATACTAAATTCCTCTCACTATTTCATTGATCAATAAGGTAACCATATTCTTCATTTTCCCCTTGTTAGTGGTGCAAGCAAATATGTTATTACCTCCAATTTTATATACAAGAAAAAATCGAATCAATAAAAATTGATATATTTAGTCTAAAAATTGATATAAATCATAAAAAAAAAAATATAGATAGAATGGGATGGAGTATTGGTTTATGCGTTATGTTCTCTTTTTAGAATTCTTCAAAATATATTTATGACTATTGATTTCAAAAACTTTAAATTGATAAGACATTTATTTACATTGGTGTCACCGAAAAATACTTAAAATTTTCATAATGTCCATGATTCCCATTTTCTTAACCACCCAGATTACATCTAACAACATTGGAAGATTATAATGACACAATAAATTGAGTTGAAGATAATGAATAAAGTTTCGTATAGAAGAAGAAGTATGAACACAGTGTCGTAATGGTTTTGGTTTAAGAAACAAGGAAGGTATATACTCCCAATTTTACCACCAAACCCAAGATGAAAGTAACTGTATAACTCAAGGGTGACAATTGTCATTTCACAAGACGTGGGGCTGAAGCAGCAGTAGTTGTTTAAAAAGTTAAAATCATCAAACAAACTAGAAAAAGAACAGAGAAAAAGGAAAATCCAGTAGAATAATAATCAAGAAAGATTTCATATAAAATAAAAAAAAATAAAAACATTAGAAATTAAATTAAATATTATTATATGATATATACACTTTATCTATATCATTTCATTTCATTGGAGTAATAAGAAGAATAAGGTTTGGGATTTTCATTTTCATTTTCATTTTCATTTTCAGCGTTTGTAGTTTTTGATAACTGAACAGAGAAGAAGAAGAAGAAGAAGGTGTTGAATTGAATTGAACTCACTCACGATCGCACCTCAAACTCCGATTCCGATCATTTCTCTCTTTCTTCTGTAAGTCGGTGGAATATCTTTATCTTTTTTGTAATCATTCTCTAACTTATTGGATCTGTCAATTCTCATACCGATTTATATATCACAATCTTTTCATGTTATTATTTAGATTAGATGATGATTTTCTTCGTAATTGCATTTTTTATTTTTTTTTTTGATTTTTTTTTTTTTTTAACTTTTAGATGATGATTATTTTGATTTTAGATAGTTTCTGTTATGTATCATGTAATCTGGATAGAAATGAAATTGATACAAACATTATGCTTAAATGCTTTGATTATTGCATTTTTATTTATTTATTTATTTGTTGTTTAAGTTTGAGGATTCTACGAGTTTGTTAAAGATTCATCTTTTTCTCAACGATGTTGAATTTGTGTTCATTTCTGATGTGAATGAATGAATATCATTTCAAATTGTATGATGTTTTAGCTTTTGTTTAAGGATTGATTTTTTTGTAATTTTTGTTATTGTTGTGATTCTTTTATTATTTTTTGTGCAGAAATTTGTTCCTTTGAGGTTTTTTTCAGAGGTTTTGTTAAAGTTTTATGCTTGATTGTGTTGATTTTCTGACTGTAAAGATTATTAATATATGGGCTGAGGTGAACTTTTCATGGGAGGTGTGGACGATGAAGAACCAGCTTTGAAACGTATGAAGGTTTCAGCGAAAGGATTAGTTGGATTGTCGAACGGGTCTTCTTCTAAAGAGCCTGTTGGAGGTTTCTCAAGTGACTCCATGGCTCGGCTACTACCGTCCGAAGGGGACGATCAGGTTGTCGGTTCCAAAGGGGTTATAAAGAGAGACGAGTTTGTTAGGATAATTGCAAAGGCATTGTATTCGCTTGGTTATAGAAAGAGTGGGGCGAGGCTAGAGGAGGAGTCTGGAATACCTTTGCACTCACCTGGTGTGAATCTGTTTACGCAACAAGTACTTGATGGGAATTGGGATGAGAGTGTAGCTACATTGCATAAGATTGGTTTGGCAGATGACACTATTGTCAGGTCGGCCTCGTGTTTGATATTGGAACAGAAATTCTTTGAACTTCTAAATGGGGGAAAGGTTATGGAAGCATTGAAGACCTTGAGGGAGGAGATTACTCCACTTTGCAGGGATAGCAGTAGAATTCGGGAACTTTCGTCCTGCTTAGTGTCTCCATCTCCTAAGCAAGATATTGTAAAGGTGAGATCTCGGTCAAAGCTTCTGGAGGAATTGCAGAAATTGCTTCCTCCAACAGTGATGATACCTGAAAAGAGGTTGGAACATCTGGTTGAACAAGCCCTTACCTTGCAGCGAGAGGCTTGCCGATTTCACAACTCATTGGATCAGATGTCGTTATATTCAGATCATCATTGTGGAAAGGATCTGATACCATCTAGAACAGTACAGGTTAGAAAATTATATGTCTAAAATTCTAATAGATTCTGTTAGCTTTAAATGTGAGTCTATTTGTTTGACTTCTATTCTTCTTAATACATGTTAAAAAATTGCGATATTTATTGATGGCTGACTTGTTGATCAGTAACGGCACCACCTTGTAGACTGGAACCTTTGCTGAGACTATTGTATACTTTTGCATCATTATTATTATCATGTTTGTTTTTTCTTTACTATAAAATTATGTTGTGATGTACTGGATTATGTGGATACTAAATTGTGGCATCTTGCAAATGGATACGATTATTGTTGAGGTCCGGGATTTAGATTTTTCTGGTTCCTGTCTTTGCATCAAAGGAATATTAATAGTGAATAAGATTTGACCAACCCTGATTAACTACTTGTTGGTGATATCCAATTATGATAGATTTTGGAAAAGACTTGATAACTACATGCTAGTTTGTCATCTGAGTTCACTAAATTAATGGTGATATAACTAGACAAAATCTTCTATTGAATGAAATGATAGTCTATGTGCATGTACTTACTATCTCATGAAAGATTAGGTTGAAATTTTCTCTAGTGATAATTGCATCTATTTTGCTTTCCCGAATCTCAATTCGTGAAGTTACTTTCCTGTCAAAATGTGGTCACATTGTTTTAATACCAGGGTTTGATATTTTTCTTTTGCCCTTGGCCTGACAATACTCTACTTGTTACCGTTTGAGAGTGTTGAGTTTCCTTCAATAAGAACTCAATAACCGTATAGTAGAAATTCTATAAAATGCCTTTTCGATGCAAACCCATGCCCATTTACATGAGTATGTATGCCCTCATTCATCAAATTGAAGTCCACGAGTCAGTGCTCCTATCTATATTATTTTTAATCTGATTTCTTTGAAAAATCATCCCCAAAAGCCAGGGAGGAGAAAATCGAGAAAAGGAGTATAATTTTGTCTTTCTGTTCAACCCTTTTGCTATTTAGTACAGCGACCTTCCTGCCATTACTTTCTATATAGCTCGAGTGTTATCTATATTCTGATGATATTTTCTTTTCCTGCTAATACTGTGACAGATCTTAGAAACACATGATGATGAGGTCTGGTTTGTACAATTTTCACATAATGGGAAGTATTTAGCTTCAGCGTCAAATGATCAAACTGCAATTATCTGGGAGGTAATATTTGATTTTGATCTGAGAATTTCAATTTGTTCTCTCTGTTCTCATACTTTTTTTCTGGTTTTGTTTATGTGTCAAATGTTTTTTAAGTTCCAATTTGAAATCCTAGTTGTAATTTTTTCCTTCAAATCACAGCCACATGCCCTCACTCATCAATGCACAAAAATTGCTCGCTCATACATGCACGCGTGCACTCACATTTAGAATATGGCTTAACTCTGCAACATTGGGTTTTAGATTTTAATTTTTGGTCTTCTTTTTAAAGGTTGGCGTAAATGGGGTGTGTGTAAAGCATAGATTATCTGGTCACCAGAAACCCATTTCTTCTGTTTCATGGAGTCCTAATGACGAAGAGCTCCTCACATGTGGAGTGGAGGAATCTATTAGGCGTTGGGATGTCTCTACCGGCAAGTGTCTCCAAATTTATGAAAAAGCTGGTGCTGGCTTAGTCTCCTGTACATGGTTTCCAAGTGGGAAACATATACTTTCTGGCTTAAGTGATAAGAGCATTTGCATGTGGGAATTAGATGGTAAAGAAGTGGAGTCTTGGAAAGGACAAAAATCGCTTAAGATTTCTGATTTGGATATAACGGCTGACGGGGAAGAGATTATAAGTATCTGTAAACCCAATACAGTATTGCTGTTCAATAAAGAAACAAAGGATGAGAGGTTTATTGAAGAGCGCCAGACAATAACTTCTTTTTCTTTGTCAAAGGATAACAAATTTTTGTTGGTTAATCTTTTGAACCAAGAAATTAATCTTTGGAATATTGAAGGCGATCCTAAGCTCATTGGGAAGTACAGAGGTCATAGGCGCTCGAGGTTTATTATAAGGTCTTGCTTTGGTGGACTTGAGCAAGCTTTCATTGCAAGTGGAAGTGAGGATTCACAGGTATGGATCTTTATTCATTGATAAGAAAGAACGCAATCCTTTGAAGGATAATATCTTATAATTTGCAAAATAAAATAATTTTGGTGCGTGTATGTTTATGACTTGATGACTATATGTCTTATAAGGGCCTTTAGTTTATTAATTATCTTTTGATAACGTAAAAGAAAATCCATTATTTACTTGTTCTAGGTGTGATGTTCAGTAGATTTCCTGAGATTAGATATAAAATGTAGTTTGGATTAGTAGAAATTTAGCAGCTGTGAATCTTCTTTCATTTGGATGTAGAACAATTCCATACCGCAGTACCTAACATCTCTGATTATAGTAGTCTCCATTGCTTAAATGTGGACAATGATTAAACTTGAGTTTGATCTCATTCCTTCTTCGTAGGTCTACATATGGCACCGAAGCTCAGGGGAGCCGATAGAGGCACTGCCTGGTCATTCAGGAGCTGTTAATTGTGTGAGCTGGAATCCAGCTAATCCCCACATGTTAGCCTCTGCCAGTGATGACCGGACAATTCGGATATGGGGCCTTAATAGTCTGAATAAAAAGTACCAACATGCGCACAGCAATGGCATCCATTACTGCAATGGAGGAACTTAGATGACAAACTCTTTTCAATTGATTTACCTTTTTATTATCATTGCAATTGTGTAAATACCATTACTGTCATCAAAAGTAGACATTTATTTCAAAACATGCATGTGACATTTCATAAATTTCATAATAAATTGTTGTTTTATTTCATTCAGAAGTCGCCTTATAACTCCTAAGACATTCTTAGTTTTTAATGATTTGTGTATATATTGGAGTCTTTGTTTACAACCAAGTGAATTAGGCTCATGGAAATAATTTTATTTGTACAGTTTTACTTTATTTACCAAGATCTCTTTTCGAGCCTAGCATGCATGTGATCCTATTTCTTTTTGTCGTGGTCATAGATTCCTGTGGCTATTGCACATGCCTCAATAGTCCTACAGGCTACCGTAGTACCATTTATTTAAGAAGCATACAGTATTTTCGGTGCATAACTAAGGGGAAAAAAAAAATCGTTTTTCATGGCTAACGTATTTATCATGTTTAATATATGCTTGCTACACACGACTACTTTTTTTCTTTTGATACTATTTTGAAGTATGTATTCAACCTCTTCCCTCTCTAAAACCAGTACTATGAGCATTTCTTTCGAGCACGTGAAAAACACTTGATTTCAAAAAGTTAACACAAACACAAGCTTCAGCGCTATTAGAAACAACAAAAATAAATGTTCAACTCTAATGTTTTCATCTTGAGAAACAGGGAGGGGGTAATGCTTGAGAAGTTCCAAGTGGTTGGATTGGTTATGCTGTAGATTTGCTGCAATGAGGATGGTGGTACCAGCAAAAGGGTTATATAAGAGATATTGACTTTTTTTAGGAGATTCCTCTATAGGCTTTTCATTTTTGCTTAAAAGTTCATCGATTTATCGAAATGTAACTTCCGATGGTACAAACCTGTTAAAAATTGACGTCTCAATTGTAGATGTTCTTATAGGCTAAAAGATATAAAAGATCTTAAGTTGCGTTTTACTAGCCTTGCTTGATATAAGTGGTTACATGATGAAAGATACAATTATTAGATAGAAAAAAAAGGTAGCTCCATTGTAAATATTAAGATTTTTGGTGAGAATCGTAAAAGCCATGAAGAGAGATAAGAAGATATAGGATACACGTTTAGTGATATGGGAAGATAACAGAAAAAAAAACTACTATATGCAAAGAATGTTGACCAGGTGGTAGGATAGAGGATAGCGTAACATTCTTGACTTGAATCGTGATGATCACCATCCTGATCACTTGAGGATGAAGATAAATGTCCTGAACTACTAAAGGAACTTGATTTATTTCTCTTCATTTGATTTGGGTTATGAGAAATCTTATGATTGTTAATGATGATTAGGATTAAAATTTGTCTTTATCATAATATACTTGAGACCACAAGTTAGATAGTAATATGGATCAACATACAAGTTAGCACGGGTTATCATCGACTAACTATATTAAAACCACATTTTGCATCAACATTTTTGGACTCAAGCACAAACGTATAATTTCGGTGGTCATCTGCAACCTTTGGTAGTTTAAGTTCATGATAAGCTCTCTCAAAAAAAAAAAAAGTTCATGATAAGTTGTCGAATAATTTGATGTCGAATAATTATATGCAATGACAATGCATACAAATTTTACACAAACATTCAATGATATGTTGTTACATCAATTAATAAGATATGATAAATCATATACTTTTGACTTATTTAGTTATGTGACAACATATAATTGGATGCATGCGTAAAACTTTTATATCAACAATGTATATCAATTTAACTCCTTTTTATACTCTAAAGTATGTTTAAAAAGCTTCATTGAATTTCAAAATAACACACAAATCATGTTCAAAAGGGCTAACTGAAAAAAAAAATATGAATGCTTATGCACCAATTCATAAATGAATCATGAAAAATTTGCTAAAGTTTCATGCTAGATTGCTTGACTTAACATGTCGTAATTTAGGGTTTGTGACGTGAGGCTTGCTGGCTATATGTCCAACCCGTAAACGAATGATCCACGAGCCTCAAACCACATGTCCAACCCTCATCAAAATAAGAAATTTAATATTTTTTAAAAAGAATTCGATGTTCAGTTTTTAATTTATATTTACCTAAAACTATTAAGGAGTAAATTACATCGATTTGATTTTGACTAAAAAGTATTAAGTATTACTAGTGGAAAGACCATTTACTCCTTAATAACGAGTCTATGTTTCTTCAACCATTACTCCTTTTACTTCCATTTTTTCTCCTAAACACTGCAAAAGTATCAAAATACCTCTAGCAACAGATAATTGTTGCTCGCTAATGTCGTTGATAGTAACTGTTGTGGGAGTATTTTGGTATTTTCGCGGTGTTTGAGAGAAAAAATCAAAATGAAAAGAGTACTTTTCCCACCATGGTTGGAGTTTGATACGATCCAATAGTTGCTCTGAAAGATTGTTGTTTATTGTAAAAAATTATTGAGTTAAGTTGTTTGCAATAATCGAGATACATTACATCCAAAATGCTCGAAAACACGTACAAATTTCCTTTCTGAACATATAAGCACCACAAAATTGTAGAGCATGCTCTCCATTGTCAATTGGGTTACAGATACCCATCCATCGGAAAAAAAACCATTCCAAACATTACTAAAAACATTACACACTCTCCTGAACAAAACAAAGAAGTATCAGGCACCACTCCACCGTGAAATATATGATCCTTGACAAAAATTCCAATGTTCAAGAGTATCACACGTATAATGACACTTTCAAAGGTACAACTTTATTCCAAATCAAATGCGAAAAAATATCTAAGTTGAGTTTATCAACATGTACAAGAATCTTGTACGCGTCTTTGAGTGAATACCAGTCAAACTAATTATATAACTAGACCCATCGATTAGTCATGTTAACTAGTGGAGATAGGACACTTTGGATTGACTTTCTTCCTTCCAATTATATCCTTCGTTTAAACTATTTTAATCAACATTTTATATAGTATTATTTAAACCATTATTTATAAAAATAAGTTAGATTTTTTTTGTAAAGTCTATATTTGATAATTAAATATATTATTATAACATAAGAACGAAAAGACAAACATGTTAGTGTTTGTCTTGACGTTGGTGTTTATAATAAGAGTGAATGACCAATATACAATCACTAAATCAAAAGGATTTATGGCACAACAGAATAAAAAAAAGGACCATGAAATTTTAAATCATGACTATTTATTTAATTTATTGTACTAAATAAAAAGGACTTCTGGCATAAAAAAATAAAATAAAAGGATCATGAAATTGAAATCATGACTATCTATTTAATTTATTGATATACCGTTTTTGAAAGGAATTTTTTTTTGAAAGAATTGAAAGGAATTTATTATTATACCTGTTTTGTCAAAATCTATTATTATACTTTTTTGAAAGGAAAATTTATTATTTTACTTAAAATGTTATAGTCAAGTAAAAAAAACATTGAAAATCAAAATATCTGACTTTTTAAAAGAATAATTGTTTGATTTTGAATGTTTAAAGAGTTTTCGAGAAACTCGTTAGCAAGACCCAAGTTAGATTTCACCATATGTTTAATTGTTTGATGAGATGACGCTTAAACAGTTAAACAACCAAGAACGAAGATCTTTAATCGAACTTAACAAAATGGTCAAACCCATCACAATTCATTCAACGACAAAGCTCAACCAAACAATTTATAACGATTGACCATACTTTATATCATAAACAAAACTTATGAACATTTTCTTATGTGTTTTTATGGTGTACTTCTTCACATAAAGTATACATAAACCACCAAAGACTTTTCAAATTCACAATTTTCTCAAAGTTTGGTATAACCATAAAAATAAAATGTGAATTTTATGTGGCAAACCATAAAAAAACACTAAAAAATGCACATAAATTTTATTCAAATTTTCTGCTAATAGTATTCGTAATTTGTTATTTCAATTAATAAGATAGATCTGTAGATCAAAACTAAAACATTGATTTGTTAGGTCATTATTTTTCTTTTGTTAATTTTTTATATTTTAAAATGAAAAGTAAAGAAAAAAACTTGACGTAATTGAATTCAAAAAAGTACATGATGTATGTATGTACTTCATGAAAAAGTGCATAAGATCCACCAAAAAAAAAAAAAAAAAGGTAAAAAGCACAACAATTGTTAGGGAAAAATTGGAAGTGACATATAAACAAACACGAAGCTCGCAAACACAGCAGAAGCGGCAGCAGCTATGGCGGCAGCTTGAACCTTGAACAACCTTTCTTTCTCTTCGATTCATTCATTCTCAATTAACAACAAAGCGCAACAATGTCGACTATATCGAACAAAAAGGCCAACAAGCTAGCAAGATTTAAGAAACACGCTCAACCTACCAAAATCGATGAATCTACCAGGCGTCGAATAATTCGAACTTTGGAATTTTTTCAATCTTCTGATGAAGAAGGTACACTTACCCTTTTGCTTTTTTCACCGTTTTATGAACAAAATATTATATGGGCTGTTTTCATTTTTTCGATGGAAATTAAAAAAATCGTCTTTTTGGTGTTCATTGGTCATTTATGACATTTTTTATTGATTGGGTGTTTTGTTTGAATTGAATTTTGCATTTTAGGTGTTTGTTTTTTCTAGCTAGTTTATGACCCAATGGAAATATTTAGGTTTAAATGTGATTTTAGTACATGCATGATGCATGTATACATTTTTTGCTTTCAGTTCATGGAAGGTGTGTTTGGTGTCCGACACTGACACATGTGATTACTTTCGATTGATTCATTTTTTCAAATTTATGAGGCATTGACACATGTGATTACATTCAATTAATTCATTTTAGGTCAGCGTCTTGTCCGGTGTTGGTGTTTGTACCAGTATTTCATACTTGTTAGTACTTGCAAATATACCAGTTCTGCTATTAGTATTTGGTGTTTGTTGTTTTGGTTATTGAAATTAGTCATTGTAATAATCATTTTAGTCTTTATTTTGCGTGACTAAAATCAAACATTCAACTTATTACATGTACCAATTTCAATATGAATCAATTTTGCAACTAAAAACAAAACAAGAAGGACCAAAAGGAAAGTTGTATATTTGCTAGTACTAAAATAAAGTATTTTTACAGGGACAATTTGCATATTTAAGCCAAATATTTATTGGAATTGTCAATTATGATTGTTGTTTGACTATATCCATTTATGAAATCTGGGTGTTTTTGTTGTTGTTAACTGCAGAGTACAAGTTTGAAGCTGGTTTGTCCAATGATGACCGTCGTTTTGCACATTTATTGGCCCAAAAAATGGGGTTTAAGTCTAAAAGTTATGGGTGAGTGAGTGTTAAGGACAGCACAATTCTTCAATGGAATAATTGGTAAAGGAAGAATGTGTTTGGTTAAATTTTTACATGCTGTGTTGTTGATGATGAACCTGCCTTTTGTGTAGGACTGGGAAGGAGAGGAGATTGTCGGTTCGAAAAGGCAATAAGAAGGGCGGGAGTGATAATCAGTTTGCGAATCTTCCTCATTTCACATTCTCGGAAGAGGCAAAACGGGCAATGGGCGATTTATTTGTTCATTTTCCACCTGGTGATGGAAACTTGAAGGATATGGTTGGAGAAAAGAGCGGCAGTATGGTTAACGCAAGACATAGGCATTCTGATATTTTTAGCAGACCCGTAATGACAAAAGATGAAATTACTCGGAAATTGGAAGCTGTAACTTCTAGAAGGGAGACTGTATCTGACTTGAAAGAGGTCATTTTCCCCCTCTCCATTCAACTTCAAAGACCTTGTGCATATGAATTTTTTTGGATTGATGCTGTATTGTTTTCCCCTTTTCTGTAGTATGTTTATTTTAGCACTTGCAAAAGAATAGTTTCATTATTGAATCATTTAATTGATTTTTGTTCACGCAGATCACTGTCTTGAGATCTAAGCTACCAATTGCATCTTACAAGGATGCAATAACATCAGCAGTTGAATCTCACCAGGTTAATGTTATCTTTTGCTTTGCAAATTTGCCTTTGAAAATTTATCCACGTGGTAGCTTGGTTACAGATAGTACCATAATCAAGTTTATCTAATATACATTGACATTTTAAATATGTTGGAACATAGTTTAGAAATAGTTTTGTTCTTAATCCAATTTCAACACTTGAAGATTGGATTTTTGCACGTGTTTTGATCTTAATATTCCTTGCATGTGTTTCAAAGCAGGTAGTTCTCATATCTGGTGAGACTGGCTGTGGAAAGACTACTCAGGTTAGCAATTTCTTTGCTTTGTTTTTATTATGGTACTCTTAGCGTTTATAATTCTTTGTTGCTAACGGTTTCAAAATGATCAATAATTTACTTATATATTGATGTTTTTATCCAGCTTTGGGTTTCTCCCACAAGTACTCCCATCATTGTATATGGACCTATATTTTGACAGTTTTTGTATGCCATGTGAAACATTCTGTTTGACTTATATTAATATTAATTCATGATTCAGGTCCCACAATATATTTTGGATTATATGTGGGGTAAGGGTGAGACATGTAAGATACTTTGCACTCAGCCTCGGCGTATCTCTGCAATGTCAGGTAGGAAACTTTTCGAAACATTAATTTTCTTGATGTTCCCATTTCAGTCTAAATTGAAATTTGTTTCTTCCACCCTTTCTATGTCTAGTTTCTGAAAGAATCTCTAGAGAGAGAGGAGAGGCTGCTGGAGAAAATGTCGGATACAAGGTATATTTATTTGCGTTTCTTTGGAGCAATGGTGCTGTGATCCTTTGTTCATTACTTTTTATTAGAAATATTTGCTGAATATTGAGCATCGTTAAACTGTTATCATCATAATTTGTTAATTTGTTGTCATTAAATCATAATGATATTTGTGCCCTTCCAATTTTGCTTATAAAAAAATTGTTATCATCATCAAACCAATTTTTTGCAATCACATAATAAGCATTCACAATGCACTTTTTATATTGATGTGTTGGAAGAGATCTTTAATTTGTCATCAGTAACTACTAAGTATGATTTTCCCCACTGCCAACCACTCAATTCACGATTTTTTTTTTCTTTTCTCTTCACCATCTCATTTCTTTCTTTTATAGAATTATTACAACTTTTGTCCTTCAACATTCAATAACCTAACGTTGAAGCAAGTTCCATTCCTAGCATTGGTCACTTCGCTTCTTAATAGAACATTACTAGCTTATCCAGTGTTTTACATGCCTTTCATATAATACTTATGTAGCTTACATTTTATAGCAACTGTTAGAAGATATGAAAATATCTTCTTCATGTTAAATCATCTCATAGGATTAGTTTCTTATTTTAGAGTATCTCTTGAAATTAGTTTCTATGACTTAATTATTATTAAGGTCTTTCCCTATTTAATTAGGATCTGGAGTCATGTATTAGTAAAAATAAGGGCTAGTGTTTACTTTATTTTTTGTATCATCAAATCAAACCATAATCATTATTCAAAGTCTTTATTCTTTCTCTTTATCTGATATATACCATAACTTAAAAATAAACAATTCAGATACGCTTAGATAGCAAAGGTGGACAGCAATCATCTATTGTGCTATGTACTACTGGAGTTCTATTAAGGGTGTTGGTTTCTAAGGGTTCTCGTCGGTCAATGAAGAATCCTGCGAAGGATGAAATATCTGACATCACTCACATCATTATGGTACATCTTTCAAATTATTTTATATCTTCTGCTAAAGCATAAAATATTGTATATAATATACTTCAAGTTCACGTTTCTTCATTACTAGCTTTTCTATTATTTTGACGTGAAATCTATTTTCAATTTTTCATATTAAAGACTTTGTTGTGACTAATGAGAACTGAGAACTGAGAACTGAATTGAAATGTTTTCGTACATTCTATGTTTAAGAATCTTAGCATATGTGAAGCATAATATTTGCATCCTTGCAAGATATGTATTGTAAAAATGAGGTGACATTCATTTTTTGTTCAGGATGAAATTCATGAAAGGGACCGATATTCAGACTTCATGTTGGCAATAATGAGGTATAAATTTGAAAGGAATATCTCAGCTTTTACTTTCTACTGTGGTATATTAGTTAAATACAAATGTTTAAGTGCACGTTGCATAAGCAAGCATAACATTGGGCTGTAGGTTAAGCTTGTCCAAAGATAATTTGCATCTAATAGCATAATTTTTAGGGTAGAGTTGGTCGTTCGTGATCACAAGATTTAGTTTAACTCAATGGCATGGCAACAGCTTTCTTTATTTTTACTTTTTGGATAGGCAAATGTTAGTAAGTGATTATGTTAGTTTCTAGGATTTAAACCCCCAACCACTTGTTTAAAAGTTAAAACTCTACAGGGTCTCTTAGCTTAGCGACCGAGCTACCTACATGGATACAATAGCTTACCTGTTATATTTAATCCCCCCTCCAAAAGATTGTTTTTTCTGTTGAGATCATTCGTCTTAAGGCGTTTGTCTGGTTTTCTGACTAATATTTCTGATTTTTGATAACTTATCTGCAGAGACATGCTCCCTTTATATCCTCATCTACGTTTGGTCAGTTCCAAGTATTACAATTATATTTTTATATCTCTATTTCTCTTTCATTCTCCCAAGTTTTTTTCAAATCATATACATATTATTTCCCATTTCAGCCTATATTTAACCTTATCTGTTTTCTGGTGTGTTCTAATGTTAGGTATTAATGAGTGCTACCATTGATACTGCGAGATTTTCTCAATATTTTGGGGGATGCCCAGTTATCCAAGTTCCAGGGTTCACTTATCCGGTACTTAATAGAGTAGATTGAGAATTGACTAATTCTTTTTCTTATCACATGTTTATGTTTACTATATTGTCTATTTGCTATTTCTTCAGGTCAAAACATACTACTTGGAGGATGTACTTTCTGCGGTAAAATCAAGCAATGATGATGGTTCCACATTTAGTATTCCAACAAACAATCACATGATAAGTGAAGAACATAAGCTTTCCTTTGATGAAGCTATTAATTTGGCTTGGTCTAATGATGAGTGGGACCTACTGTCAGAATTGGTTTCTTCCGAAGGAACCCCAGAACTCTTCAATTATCAGCATTCTTTAACTGGCCTTACACCGTTAATGGTGTTTGCCGGAAGAGGTAGAATTGGGGAAATGTGCATGCTCTTATCTTTTGGCGCAGATTGCAATTTAAGGTCCAAAGACGGAACAACTGTGCTAGAGATTGCTGAAAGGGAAAACCAACCAGAAGCTGCTGAAATAATAAAGAAACACATGGATGGTTCCAGCTCGACAGAAGAGCAGAGTATACTTAACAAATATCTTGAAAGAGTCCAACCCGAAATAGTTGATGTTGTTCTGATAGAGCAGCTGATAAGAAAAATATGTACTGATTCAAAAGATGGAGGCATCCTTGTTTTTTTTTCAGGATGGGATGATATAAATAGAGCGCGCGAGAAGTTGCTAGCATCCTCTTTTTTCAATAATCCATCAAAATTTGTGATCATATCTCTGCATTCAATGGTTCCAACCTTGGAGCAAAAGAAGGTTTTTAAGCGTCCACCTCCTGGCTGCCGCAAAATTGTTCTCTCAACCAATCTCGCTGAAACAGCTGTCACCATTGATGATATAGTGTACGTCATAGACACTGGGCGAATGAAGGAAAAGAGTTATGATCCTTATAATAATGTGTCAACTCTTCAATCATCTTGGATTTCAAAAGCGAGTGCGAAGCAACGGGAAGGGCGTGCTGGCCGTTGTCAACCTGGAATTTGTTATCATTTGTATTCAAAGCTTCGAGCAGCGTCATTGCCAGATTTTCAGACTCCAGAACTCAAGAGAATGCCTATTGAGGAGCTATGTCTGCAGGTATTCATCTTCTCTAATTGGCGTCACAAAATCTTGGTGCTTATTAATATTATACTCAATGATAAAATGATAAAAGTGAAATTTGTGAATATTAGAATCTGTTTTGAAAAGCTTTCAAACCAAATTAATTTTAAACTATTTTTTTTTTTGGTTTATTTAATTTGTTTCATCTTGTATCATTTTAAATTAGTTTTAAAAGTTGAGAAACACCCACTTAATGCAATTTCTAATTTAATCCAATAAAAAATCAGCAGGATATTGATATTTTTATTGGCTACAGGCAATATGTTCATGAATTGAATTTTTTTATATAAAAAAGACTTAAAAAAAACCGGCATTAATTTTGGTTCCCGCTCTTTCTCTTGTGACAGGTAAAGATGCTTGATCCAAGCTGCAAAATAGAGGTGTTTCTTGCCAAGACATTAGACCCACCAGTTTCTGAGTCCATACGTAATGCAATTGTCGTCCTTCGTGACATTGGTGCATTATCAACTGATGAAACGCTTACTGACCTTGGAGAGAAGCTTGGTTCTCTACCTGTTCACCCATTGATAAGCAGGATGCTTTTTTTTGCTATCTTAATGAACTGCCTTGACCCAGCTTTAACCCTAGCATGCGCATCTGATTATAAAGATCCATTTACACTTCCAATGTTACCTGAAGACAAGAAGAGAGCCGCAGATGCCAAAACTGAACTTGCTTCTTTATATGGGGGTTGTGGTGATCAGTTTGCCGTACTAGCTGCATTTGAATGCTGGAATAATTCAAAGAAAATGGGTCTAGAAGCTCGGTTTTGTTCCCAGTATTTTGTGTCTGGAGGCGCCATGAAGATGTTATCTGGCATGCGTAAGCAGCTCCAAAAGGAACTTATCCGAATTGGATTTATTCCTTCTGATGTTTCAAGTTACAGTATGAATGCGCATGACCCCGGTGTGTTGCATGCGGTTTTGGTATCTGGTATGTATCCGATGGTTGGGAGATTATGTTTTCCAAATAAAGGTGCAAAAAGGGCTATAATTGAAACTGCAAGTGGTGATAAAGTTCGCTTGCACAACCGTTCCACAAATTTTAAGTTGTCGTTCAAGAGAAATTTAGGCCACACTCTAGTTGTGTTTGATGAGGTTACTCGTGGTGATATGGGTGTTAACATAAAGAATTGCAGTCTTGTTGAACCACTTCCACTCTTGCTGCTTTCAACTGAGATTGCTGTTGCTCCAGGAGAGCAGAATGATCATAAGGAGGTGGAGGATGACAATGATGACGATGAAGGGAGTGGAGATGAAGCTGGAATTGATGATGGGATGGATTTGGATACTAAGTCCATTGGAAACAATGAGGATAAGTTCATGTCCTCCCCTGATGATATGGTTAGAATAATCGTGGACCGTTGGCTTTATTTTGGTTCAACAGCAATTGATGTTTCTCTGTTATATTGCTTAAGAGAGCGATTGTCAGCGGCAATTTTATACAAAGTAACAAACCTATTTTTACTTTAATTTTCTTCATGGTTTACATTTGTGCAATAACCATGTCATTCCTTTTCTTATAATATATCTCTACACATTTTCAGGTAACACATCCGAGCAGTCCTCTTCCTCCCATACTAGGGGCATCTGTACATGCTATAGCTTGCATTCTATCTTGTGATGGGTGTTCTGGCATGTCAGTGGCCACTGATGGCGTGGACAAACTGACCACTATGGTAAATGCGACAAATCTAGGGAAGCCACAGCAACAGCAACAGCCACAGCCACAGCAACAGACACAGCGGTATGACAATAGACCAAAAGGATCCTCTGTAGCGTTTATAAATCATGGTGGACACCAGAACCTTGGACCTTCTACAGCCAGCACATCTACTTCAAGGAACATTGGAAATCCAAGTGGGATCAGTTCCCAACCTCTCCCCCATTTCACTTGATAATGGTTTAATGGAAGTTAAGATTATTTTTTGTTGTGTAGTTATAACTGTTAACCTTTTACTAGAAAATATGTTAGCATGTGTCACATTCAGCTTATATAGAATGCCAATCTTAAATATTATGCTCGCATGTGTTTAGTTGTGATAGTGAAAAATTAGACGGTGTTTAGCTTATATACACAATACGAATCTTAAATTTCAGTTGCCCCTTCGGTATGTGTTTCAATTCACTTTTTGATCTGTGTTTACTTTGTTGATTAAATCATGTTAGGCACACCAATGCTTGAATCTGTTCAAGGTTGCCAAAAAACTAACCATCAACCTATCCACTTTTCTATGAATGTGCACCTCTAACTCGATAAAAAAAACAATTGGTTCAGAAAAAAGAATTGTGTACAAGAAAAGAATTTAAAACATTGTTGGTATAAGAAAATTATTTTGGTTTCTATCAAGGACCACCTTCATAGATGGTATAGGGTGGACCATCATTTCTAACCCTTAGATCTGTGTGCCTTGTAAATGACTTCACAGGATTGTAAGTGCAGAGTCAGTAATGAAGTCTCCTTCCCCACTCAAATAAGGACATAACAAATTTTTTAAAGACTCCAACATAGTAAAATAAATTCTTAGAGCCAAAGTAAAAGCAACAAACACAGGTGTGTCCCAATTTCATCACAAGTGAGAAAGAGATGCTAAAAATTAAACCAATTACATAAACATGAATCTATCCAAGCTTCTTTCCTTTGGGGATTTTGCTAAGCAAACCAGAATCCACCTTCCTATACTGGTTTTGCATCTGATCAAGTACCTTGTACACGAAGTTATCAATCTGATTGCCATACCTTTCACAGAGAACCAGGAGCTTATATGCAGCAACAAAACCTTAGGATATAACAAAATTTTGGCAATCAATTATATGAACAAAAAATATCAACTAGAAGGAAAACATCATCGTTGAACTTCTTAAAAGACATTATATCATCCATGCGAACCATGGAAGAAAAAATAAATCTCACACAATATAATATACATCAACATTGACTAACATATTCTTTCCAAGATTTGGTTCTTCATAGGTGTATTATAGTATAGTGCTATACCACACACACAGACACATGTATAATTCAACAAACTCAAAACAGGTAACTATTATCACATTTTTGTACATGGAATTTGATGCAAAAATTCACAAATGCATTGGTTGATAGAGTCCTAATCTAGTGAAAGATGGATATGTCTTTTGACCAAATTAAGTCAAGACTTAATTTAATAGAAAATTCCTAACAGCAATCAGATCAAAAGAATAATATCAAGATTTGAGAATTGGCACTGTCTTTAGAAGAGCCTTTTAGTAGCCTAAGTTATTTTTTTTTTTTGAAATATCCTACTTTTTGGACAGACATATGCTTAATTACATTTTTAGTAGTCATTTAGATTCCATTACTTTTTGTTATCTCCGTGTGTAATTTCTTATAAGAAAATCGATATTAAAGCATGATCAAGCAACAGTATATATCTAGACTAGATATACATACCTTGAAGATAAATGGTTCAACCTCATCATTATCATCATCAGCGACAGATCCAGAAATTTTGAGGAAAGAAGCTTGAATAGATTCATGTTTATGAGGAATTTTTGTTATCTTTCAGGTCCCATTCTCATCTTCCCATCCCAACAATTTCACAAGCTTCTTCTTTCCTTTTTCTGACCTACATACATTATACGAGTTAGTTTGTTCTCAATAATCAATATTGTATCATAATAAATAGAAATTTATAAATAAAAATCTCAGCATTGCCGTTGACATGAAGGTAAGTCATCTTCGAGATGCATAATACTTGGAACATACTCCTCAAATAAAGAGTACTTAAGTAATCCTCTGCATCCTCAAGACTGAACCGTGTCAATCCTATCCCATGGCCAGTATATATTAACATTTGATTAGGATCCTGTACATCTTTGTTTGGAATGGTGTTTTCCGATGGTTGGATATCTGTTTTGTGAACTCAGTTGACATTGAAGAGCATGCTCTACAATTTTGTGGTGGTTATTTGTTCATAAAGGAAATTGGTACGTGTTTTCAATCATTCTGAATTTCATGTATCTCGATTATTTGCAAAGAGCATAGCTCAAGAATACACACACAACATAATGGTGGTGCTGAAAAAAATAAATATCGTGTGAGGTACAAAAGTGAAGATAAAAATTTAAGTTACAAATTATTGTTAAGAAAATCATTAATATATGAATGAATTAATATGGCTACATGTACGACTAGTAAAAACCCGTGTAACATACAAATAAATCTAAGAAACACCGTAAATAAGTAGCATACCAACTATTAATCTCAAAAATACCCAAAAGAAATCTCAAAATTGACAAAGCTTATTTTATGTAAACTAATTTATTCTTTTTGCTGATATAGGATGACCTAAAAATAAACAACTTAAATTCTAATAAGAAAAAAAACCATTACAACATTTAATATTGTTTTGCATTTTTTAATTAATTTTGTGAGTTGATACACAACTTGATCGAATCAACTTGCAAAGAGAATTATTTTAGAAACTTATCAACCATGGTGAATGCATGATTTGTTAATTAATTAAAATAAATTAAAATATAATTAACTTCAAATTTTTTAAAAATTGAATATTAGATCAATCATACGCAATTGATTTTCTCTCATGCTCATGAACTAAACGTGACTTTAGAGTAATGTATTTCGGTCACAAACTATATATATGTATGAACCATTAATATATTGGCAATTTCTATGGTACTCCAAACAAAATTGAATGTTTTGGTACTCTCAAATGTTTAATCAATAGAAAAGTGTCATTTCAATTAATTGATCCATGTCAACATTATTAAAGATTGACTTAAGGGAAAGAGTTTTGGTACACTTCTCTATTCAATTTAACCTCAAAAAATTGTACAAATTATTATTTCAGTAAATCAATCAATTAATTTTTTTAATCAAATCAAAACCAAATCATTAACCATCATCACAATTTTCTCTCCAACATTCATCATTTGAAACTTAACCTCCTCTTTTTCTTTCTGGGAACACAAAACTGCAAATTAATGCCGCGAGTGTTCCCCTTTTTCTTGCTGCAAAGCATTAACTTCAAATTAGTGTTGTTTTTCTTGCCGTTCCCCTTTTTTGGTAGTGTCATGAGCATTTTTGGTAGCTATCCCCTTTTTTGCTATAAAGTAACTGCAAAGTTTAATTAAAATGTCAAATTAGTTCCTGTAGTTTCCCACATATAAGCAAATTAGTCCATGTCAATAGCATTCATTCATGATAATACCTTCTGGAGACCAGAAAAATAAAAGATTTTTATCGTTTGGCAACGTCTAAATAAAACTCGATGAAAATGCTCAAATTATGGCAATGAAGGAGATGAAGGAGAAGAAGTAACAATTTAAATTTGTTTTATGTTAAATCAAATTATAATTAATTATGTCATTAAATAGAAGCCCTAAAGTGGAAAATTCACAAGTTTGGTGGTGTTAAACCTATAATCCAGTCAAAATTACTTGTTCCATGCTATCAAAAACCTATTGGCCATTTTAGTTTGGAGTATTGATACATACAAATATATGGGTGTATCGTAGAAGGAGCCTAATATATTTTGCAAATAATACATGTCTATCTCATTCCTCATGTATTAAATATGACTTTTGAAATCATGTGTTTCAATCACAAACAACAACTACATCCATATTATCAAAAAAAAAAAACACAACTACATCCATGACCATCAATATATATTTTAAAGAATACATATTGTCCTTATTTTGTATGTATTGAATAAGTCTCTTTGAATCATTCATGTCGTGTGAGAATATAAATATTATATATGGTAGAAATACAAAGATTCTCAAATTTAACCCGTGTTACATTTATGTATTATGTTTATATTTTTTGTCAAATAACTGAACTAGTTCTAGAAATAATCGCATTAGTAACATTTTATTATTTTATGAAAAAAATTATAAATTACATCATTTATCACTTTGAAATTGGACGAAGAATATCAACAAAGTTAATTATTTATTTGTTTTCTCATTTGTTTTCATCTATTCTTTTATAGTTATTTATTTTCTTCTTTTCTACAAATGTGTAAAATAAAAGACACTTATGCAAACAAATGAGCACAAAAAATTATAATTCGCTAATGATTTGACATATGATATTAAAAACAATTAGTGCATATCTAAATATTTATACCATATGTATATTAAACAAAAATTGGTGTCTGTTATAAAACGAGTGTGGGCGATCACCCATTCTGACCATGCTTAAGGCTACCACTAGCTACTCTTATGAATATTTTACTTTAAAAAAAAAATCAGCATAATAATTTTAAAAAAGTCACAAAATTACTCTTATTCATAGAAGTTATAAGTAAAATGAAATTCATCATAGATAATATAATATATATATTTTTTTTATGTTGATAGATTCTATGTAGAGAGGATGATCCTTTGAAGGGGTGGGACATGCAATGAGGACCAAACCTAGACTTCCCTATTAAACTAAAAGAAAATTGATAATTGAGGTTTTTTTTTATTTTTACAATATGTCAGAAATTTCATAATTTTGAATAAATATTATATTTATTATATATAAGTATATCTATACTATATCTATACTATATATAAAAAATACAACAATTTGAGTTGACTTTTTCACTTTCTAATTTTACCCGTCATTAAAAGTATTTTATTTACTATTTTATGTTTTTTAATATTACTTAAATTACTAATTAAAAATAGTTAAATTCCATTAAGATACGAATAAGCTCACTACAATAAGAACGTGAGATATTGGGTTAGATTATTATTATCTATAACAATATATAAAGAAAACATGATATATTGGGTTAGATTATTAATTATTCTAATTATACTCTTAAATAAATTTTCTATAATAATGCTATATTGTTGATGTCATTGAAAAATATAAAATTTTATATTATATTTGTTATATTATTGGTGTAATTTAAAAAGATAAGTACATTGTTACAATTTGAAATCACAAACAACTATACATGTACTTTTAATCAAAATCTACCTAATTTCACAAAATAAAATTGTTCATGATTTACAAACGTTAGTGCAATAAAAAGAGCGGACAGTCGAGCATGAAGTGCCTGTCTGAACGCTAGTATAAAGAAACTACATGGATTTGGACTGGATTTTCCCTTTCCAATTTTACCCTTCGTTAAAAGTATTCTATTTACTCTTTATCCTTTTTATAATATTACTTAAATTATTAAATAAAAATAGTTAAATCACATTAAAATAGGAACAACTTCACTACAATAGGAAAAGTGATTTGGGTTAGTTATTTATTATTAACAAATTTTATAAAGAATATTGTTTATATTTTACATGCGTTAGCACAATAAAAAGAGAAGATGAACGGATACGGAGTGTTCGTCTGAACCTAGTGAAGAATATAAATCATTGTAACCATCATCATTATATTATCAACAATATATATATATATATATATATATATATATATATATATGTATTAGGGGTATCAGCAAAATATATTATATAAAACTATAAAATAAACAATATTAAAAATTCCTTATAAAAACAATATTAAAAATAAAAATTACCATATGCATGATGCATGGGAATACACTAGTGGATAATATAACAACTATCTATCCTCGAAACACCGAATAAATTTGGGCATGTGTACATGATAAAAACGTTCAAGAGTGTTATGTTGAATAACATATTTCACATTCATCGCTTAATCTCCATGCCAGAAGAAGAAATCTCCATGCCAGAAAACTTCAATACATATAAAAAACCGTTGATGTTTCCGGTAGTCTTGTTGTACTCAAAATTGTGTTGACTAGACCATGCAACATCTTGTAAAGATTTTGTATTAAATACAAGCAAAATAAGTCTAAGTTGTGATCCGGTGTTTTTTCATAAGTTACCAAGAAGTAGATATGTCTTTGACGTAGATGTGTCTGTTATAAGTGGGATGAGTTGTGCGTCAACAAAATTTTCAAATATGATCACGCTTCAGTTTTAAATCCAAGTGTATGGACTAACCAAGTATTGGCTAATCAGAGAATTGGGTATCATATATGGCCAAAAGTTATGCAAGTGCTGGCAACCTTCGTGCTATAAAACACAATCTTCTTCAGCCAAGGGAAATGCATTTGCATTGCCGGAGTTGCAAAGTTCACATCATTAACCATCAGAAACATGTTTGATATACAACTTTTAGATAGGAAATTGCACAATATTTTGCGGCGGCCACCTTATTCCATCAACTAATTACGAACCAAATTTTTGTATATTTGCTATGGTGTAGCGTAGCCCTCAGCTTGGGCTTTATGCCCTAAATGATGATGGTTATATCATCTAATGAAAATAGTTTTAACAATCTCTGCTTTCTTTTTTTTATTCACGATCAGTTGGTGGATCACCAAGACCCTTATTGTCATCAACAATTGTTGTCATTCCCTCTTTATTGTCATCAACATTAAAAAAAATTAATCACAAGTTCAACCTGATTAATCATAGATGCTTAACAACAACAAAAACCCTTATACATACACAATAAACACCAAATGTGCTGCACAAAAAACCACCCATTACACAGCCTACAGTCAGCACACTCAAACCTGCAACACATCACATCATCCATTACACGGCCTACAGTTAGCACCAACAACAAAGCCACACAGCCTAGCCGAAGCTCCTCCACCCAAACCAACATCCACCCCTTTGTTCACCTACCTCTTAAGGTAATCCTCCTGATCCCAACACCATTCATAATAAAGACAAGGAGACGTTTTAAGCCCATGTAAATTCTAAATCCATGAGAGGACTTTGACTTCCTTTACCAATTCGTCATCTAACTTTATTAAACACCTTATCATTCCACGCGCGCCACAAAACCTAGATCGTCGCATGCTAAATTAACTAGAAACCTTTTTGCAACGCCTTTCCTCTCGCTTCCCTCATCAAACACTCACAATGCAAGAAAATATGAGTTGTTGCTTCCACCACTCCCTCACACCATACACATTCAGATCGATAATATTGTGAATAACAAGGTTTGATTTTGCCCCAAGAGTTCCGATTCCCAAACAAACAACTTCCTCCTCCATAACAACCTCTTTCCAAAGTGCATTCTCACTTTGAAGCAATCTCCACCGCTATTTCGCCAAAAGGCTCACATTCACCAACCTCCAATCTCTCACCCCAAGATCTCCCTTATTTTGGGGAAGACACGTCGTTTTCCACCTCACCCAACACACTTTCCTTTCCCCTCCTCACCACCCCACAAAATATTCTTTTGAATCGTCACCATCTTCCTAACCACCTTTTTTGGCATCTTGAACAATGACAAATAGAAAATTGAGATCGCATTTAAAATGTAGTTTAAGAGTACAACCCGTCCTCCGAGGCTTACATATTTGTTACCCCAATTATTAAGCCTCTTCTCAATGTTCTCCAACAATGGATCCCAATTAGAAGAATTATCGGGGAACCGGTAACCTTAAATACTTGAGCAGAAGCCAATCTTTCTTACAGTTAAAAAAATTACAAGCCATCTCCATGAAACCACCATCCACATTCACACCTATCCAACTACTCGTAAGAAAATCAACCGTTAGACCCGAAGCCATCTCAAAGCCTCTAAGAATCGCCTTCATAGTATTATAAATTCTACTATGGAGAGAAAAATCGACCTGACTCGCCTCGCTCGAGGAAGGAAACTGACACCAATACCCTGGTCTCAGCTGCAGAGAAAAAAGAAGAAGAAAGCATATAGGCAAAGGGTTTCAAGTAAATATTGAAATCACGAAGCTAAAAGACGTTATCAACTTTCCAGCAATAATATTGGAGATGCAAGGGATCCTGTTCCTAAGCTTGTTTCTGTTTTAAAAAATTGAGAAAATAGTAAGATGGGCCAAAAATAAAGTGTAAAATTCAACTAACATTATATATTCTTTGTTCTTTAAAAAAAAAAACTTTCAAAAAAAAAAAAAACTAACACTATATATATTATGAGGAGGACGCGATTTAGAACTCAAAATTTTGGCCCGACATAAATAGATAGAAAAGTGAGTGAGGCAGTGTATTGCAAAAGATTAGGTCAAAAAGTGGAGAAGGATGAAGAGTTGATGGAGGATGCCGGCGCCCGGTTATGGTTGTGAAGGTAAGTCAAGAACATGTTTGTCATCTGCGTACTTTCTTTCATGTGGAGCAGATCATCGTTATGAACTGTTTTGGTCCCCTTAACGGTGTTAAGCGAATCAAACGCAACGATCAAGGTTTTTCTTTCTATTTCAATAGTTTAGACTGTGCTTCGGGTCTTGTGGGATATATAGGGGACATAGTTCCTACTAGGAGTCATCGTCATCAGATTCCTTCTGAGTATAGATTCAATTTTTTTGTTGAAATCGTCCCAATTTGCTGCGCGGATTTGATTTTTCTGCCTCCTGATGTTGCTGCATTGTTTGGTGCAAATATTGGTCCTATTGTCATATGCACTAGGGTTGCCAAAAAAATTACTTTGCTTGATCCATTTACCTTGACCAACTGTTTCTTTAAGGCTGATCAGTACTGGAATGCACCCTTCACGACTTCATTCAATAGGACTCAGTTAGTGAAATATGTTGTTCTTGATATTGTCCTCCGTGAGGAGGAGGAGGAGGAGGTTGCTGCTGCTGCCAAAAACTATCGATTAGCTGATGCCGTGGTTGCTCACGTGAAAGATATTGGAAATAATGACGCAACTTTTCAAATCACGACTCATCTTGGTCATATTTTAAAATCCGGTGACTACGCTCTTGGTTATGACTTGTCTGGAGGAGTAGAAGGAGGAGGAGCTAACACCAACATCAATGGCGGCTACTTGCTTGCTGCAATTTTGATTGCCAAGACTAATTGTGATGATGAAGAGAATGATGGATCAGTTGTTGTTCCGGATAAGTGGCAATCTGATTATCAACTCTTCTTAGAAGATCTACAACAAGGCCCTCATCTCACCTTCAACGCAGCAGCAATGTACCGAAATCAACCTAACCACAACAAGACCAATCTCATCTCTTTCAAGGCCGCCAAAGAGGCCGAGGCCTCTGCAAGACCACCTTGCCCATTGGAGAAGTTGCCGGATTATATAGTTACAAGCTTAAACAAAAGTTGATGTTTTGTTTGTTCCAATAACAAGAACAATGCTTTTCATTTACTATGCTCTTTCAGTTTGCAATTTATGTTTCACGTTTATGTTTATTACAATAGCAAGAACAAGTTATGTGTGTTGGTTGTGTTTCCCAAACCATGCCTACTGTCATTATATTCAGCAGTTTGTTATGGAAAGCAAAAGATAGAAAACAATCGCATTTCTCATATGTGAAAATGATAGTAAAAGGGATATTTATAGTGATAGCATCTAGTACATAACACCTAATTACTTGCTAATTAACACTAGGTAGCTTGTTATTCAAGTAATCTTCTCTTCTTCCTCTGATACATTTCACCTCACCCTGCATATCTACTTTCTGTCTTCTATGTGTTACAATAGAAATCTTACTTATGTACTTCAACAGGTAACCATCTAATATGCATTGGTTTGATTTTCTATGCTATGCTATGTAAATTGTAAATTTCTGTTTCATAAATCCTAAACAGTTTTTAGTGTAGTATTGCCTTTTATACGTTGATTCATTCCTATCGTTGATTGAAATATTTTGTGGATCTGTTATCTTGTTTGTTATAAATAAATGTTCACTCTATTTCTACTTGAGTTTTGATTAATCTCTTGCGTATTGTAAGAAGCAAAACTAGCAAACCATCTTTTATTAGGAGATTTCCAACCACATAAATAGTTGAAAGTATAGTGTGGCTGCTTCTCACATGCCTCATTTCTTTCATTTGCTGAAGCATGGTTCCAACTTCTACCCTTGTGAGAATCAAACCGGCGGATCAAGTTATTGACTTCTTTTTAAAGGAACTAGTTCTAGGCTGCCAAGAATCTCTTTGAGATAATCAACTTGTATCCCGTGATATATTTGTCCATCAATCATAAGATTGTTGTGACTCTGTCATAGGACACCTGAACAAAAGCTAGGTGCTACAGAGTATGGTGTTGCAATTGGCTTGTGGAGTGCTGGTTGCATTCTAGCTGAATTGTTGGTGGATAAACCTATCATGCCTTGAAGTAGGGGTGTACATAGGTTTGGTAAACCCTAAAAAACAGATCAAACCGGTTCGGATCATTTCAATTTGACGGTTTAGGTTGCGTAATCTCAATTTTGTAATTGAAATTTAAGTTCTTGATGAGCTCTAACCTGTAATGTTGCATTTAAGCTCTTGAACCTTGTTATTAAGTGAGCCATAACTTAGTTAATTTAGGGTCTTTCAGTTTGGTTCTTTTGTATGATTTTTTTGCAAACATTTTATGCTATTTTAGGCTTGATACTTTGGTTATTGTGATATTTGCACAGTTTGTTGCAATTATTTGATGATATATTTTATGATTTTTGTATTATCATTTATTATGTTTATATATTTGATGCTAAAATAATAATGAAAAAACGTTATTCGTGTTTAGGGATAAAAGAAATTAAGGTTTTGTCATTTTTCTAAAATATAATGACTAATTCTTTACATAGTTACAATCAAATACTGACGTTTGCCCCAACCCAACCCAATGCAACAAATGATAATCGAAGACTATTGACAAAGAACAAATGCACCAAGTTTTAAACTACATAACTCTTACAAACGACAAAGTCGCCCATACGTGAGTAATTAACTAGCCCCATCATTATACCTCACATAGTGATATTATAATTCTCTCAAATATCTTAGTGTACATTAATATTTTTATTTACTCTTTCCAAAAAAAATTAATATTTTTATTTATTTTAAAAACATACATTATCATAATTTTTCACTTATATCTTTCTAAAAATTGTATGTACACGTACTGCAAAACCAACAAGCATACTGATTTATTGATAAGGTGCTCACGTGCTCCTTTTGAAGGTTACATGGAGATGTCTCTATTTTTCCCCCTCAACTTGTTTCTTAGTTTCATGTCATTTTCATTCCATAAAGAATTTTTGGAGCAAAATCTTCACTTGAAATCATTACAAATCGTTAGAAAGAAAAATTCTACGATCATAAAACGTCAAAAATCAGGTAATGTGAAATCAAAATTATTTTGATTTAGTTGGTTTTTGAGTTGTGTTGGTCATTTCTGGATGCAGGTTGAACGTGAGTTAACTCACGCTGGGTCAACGTGGGTTAACTCATGTAGGTGTAAAACCAATGTGGCTTTAGTCACGCAAGTGTTAGATGAACGTGACTTAAGTCACGTTGGCGCCCAATATTTGAATTTTTGCGTCATTTCTTTCTTTCTTACTTTGTTGCATAAGTTATTTATATTTTTTCCTTGTTAGTTTTTAATTCAATAGACATAGTGATGGTTGAAAATATGGTGGATGATGGCATTGAGTCGAAACTAGCCATAATTGAAACTTTTGGCGAAGCTTCCTTGGATGTCAAACCAATCGTTAATGTGAAGTTTAAAGTCAAAATTCCTTTTCAAGCTCACATTGAAGAAAAACCTAAACCGGTACCTACCGGTGTTGCCAAACTTCGTGGTTATGAAGTAGACACCGCCTCATTTTTTTAACAAAGGAAAGATGGCGTGAGCGAGATGATTTGCTTGGTTGGGTTCGTTGACAATCAACAAGGATGAGATTTACTATATCTATAGATAAATTTAGATTAAAAAAGCCAACATTGACGTTGCAATGTGAAAGAAGTGATTTATACAAACCACCAAAGACGAGGAAGAAACCGAAGCTTGAAGGCACGGGCTCAAGGAAATGTTATTGTCCGTTTAGGTTGTGTGGTTTCTTTGAGAGGATACACATGATTAGTGGTTGCAAATGCTTAGTGGAATTCACAACCATGAGTTGGAGCCAAAGTTAGGCGGCCACCTTCTTGTGGGTGAATAAAAGAGGATGAGAAGAAAAGAAAAGAGTTGTCGACATGACAAAGAGCTTGGCGTTGCCTAGGAATATTCTCACGGATTTGAAGAGAGAAAAAACAAAGAAAGTTTGACGAATATCAAACAAGTGTACAATGCGCAAACTAGATGGCGCAAGGGGATAAGAGGTGACAAGAAGGAGATGCAATACTTGATTTCGAAGTTAGAGGAGCATAAATATGTCTATTTCACAAGACCAAATTGTGAGGAAACTACTCTTGAAGACATATTTTTTGCTCATTCGTAGTCAATTAATATGCTTAACACTTTTTCGAACCGTTTTGGTCTTGGACTCCACTTATAAAATCAATTTCTACTGAATACCGTTATTTGAGATTGTTGGTGTCACCTCTACCAACATCACATATTCCGTTGGTTTTGCATTTCTTTCCTTTGAACAAGAGGATGGCTTTACTTGGGAACTTGAGATATTGGTTGGTCTTTTGTCCTCAAAACTCAACATGCCTAAGGTGGTTGTCACCAACATGGACAATGCTCAGATGAATGTCGTTGCTAAAGTTCTCCCTGAAACTGACGCTATACTTTGTTATTTTCATATTGGAAAGAATGTAAGAGTTAAGTGCATCACGGATTTTAGAGTCAAAGCAAAGCTTAAAGATGTAATAGTTGATGAGAAAGAAGTGAAGGAAGCGAAGGAGGAGAAGACAAGTGATGTTATTGACAAAATCATGAGTGCTTGGAAATATTTGGTTGAATCTCCTACGGAGGATTCATATGCAAGTGCCATAAAGCGATTCAAAGATATATGCAAACCATTTCCAAAGTTCCTTACATATGTTAAAACCACAATATTGAACACCGTTAAGGAAAAATTTGTGAGGGCATGGACAGATAAAGTCTTACATTTAGGGTGCATAACCACCAACATTGTTGAATCGGCTCATGGAAAGTTGAAAAAATATTGAGGAGTAGTGTGAAAGATTTGGCATCATGTTGGGATGAAATAGACAAAATGTTGGCTATCCAACTTGGTGAGATACATGCAAGTTTTAGGAGGAGTCGTACCGTCTTTGAAGACAAATATAAAGACAACTTTTGGTACTCTGAGTTGGAGGGTTATGTATATAGACCCGCATTGTTTTTATCTTTGGGGAGGCAAAACGATCCAAGACATCCGGTTTTGCTAAGAAAGATTGCGGTTGTGCGCAAAAGACATTGTATGGGTTGCCATGTGCATGTATTAATGCCATGAAGAGAAAAGAAAAATTGCCTATTCGATTGGATGACATAGACCCTCATTGGCAAAGGTTAAGTGCATGTGGAGAAGAGGATGATTATGATTTTTCTATAATGGAGAAGTGGAATGGCATTCAAGAACGTCTCAAAAAAACCTCTTACAAGATGAAACTCCACATCAAAGAGGCGATACGTCAACTAGCATTTTCGGGAGACACAATGTTGTCTCCACCTCCAAGAAAAGTGGTAACCAAGGGAGCACCTAAAAGTGTGAGGTCTACACCGAAAGAGACATCCACTGATCGAATCCCCTCTACGTGGGAGCGTGTTGATTCTCAATTTCCGGATAGTCAATCGTCACAAACCAAGATATCACTTCCAAAGAGGAAAAGTACACGTATCGGCAATTACTCCTGCTCACAAGCTTCGACGCGTACTACACAACCATTTCGGGATTTACCATACATTACACAAATGCCAAAGATCACGAGACCTTACATTGAAAATATTGTGAATGTTAAAGGGGGTGGTAATTGTGTATTCCAGGTCATAGCTAGACATATGGGCATGGGTCATATTGTTGCAACTTGCTACAATATAGTCGTTGTTCAATTGGTTTTTTCCGAAAGAGGTATATGTGAGACATGTTTTTTATTTTGAGAAAAAATATTAATTAAATAGAAATATATAGTTTATGAAGAAATATTAAATAAGGGTTTAAATTTTTATTATCTTTTTCAATTCTTTACTTTATAATCAAAAGAAAAAAGTCTTAAAAAACACGAGTTAAAGGAAAATTTATAAATTTAGAATAAAAAATATGTAATTTATATTATGAGTCAAGCTAACATGATATTGACAATTTAAAAATGTTCCAAATGTGGAATCTTACCATCTTTAACAAAAAAAAAGAATTTTATAATAATAGAAAATAGAGATTAGATATAATATTTTATTAAAATTCCCTAAAATGAGTAAGATTCACCTTTGCAATGTGTCAATACTCAATATCAGACGTCCTCTTATAGAAATATTTAAAATAAAGGTCATTATTTTAGATTGGATGTTAAATAAGGTAGAATAATATATATTTGATTTAAGCTATTATAAAAGAATGATTTAGAAAAAAGCTTTAATTTCTTCATTACACAATAACATTTATGGACTTGGACTTTTGCTAATTTTTATTTCATTAATCATTTCGATCATTTCAATTCAAAACAATTAATAAGATTCCTATTAAAGAAATTATACTTGTAAAAAAAACGCAATTATAGCAATATAATAATATTATTAGTATACTAGTAATTCTGAAATCCTCTTAAAAAATACTAATAATTGTACAATTTTCATTAATTTTATTTTATTTTGAGAAAAAATATTAATTAAATATAAATATATAGTTTACGAAGAAATACTAAATAAGGGTTTAAATTTTTTATTATCTTTTTCAACTATTTACTTTATAATCAAAAGAAAAAGTCTTAAAAAAACACGAGTTAAAGGAAAATTTATAAATTTAAAATAAAAATAGTAATTTATATTATGAGTCAAGCTAATATGATATTGACCATTTAAAAATGTTCCAAACGTAGAATCTTACCATCTTTAACAGAAAAAGAATTTTATAATAATAGAAAATAGTGATTATTTTTCTGACAAACATATAATTTATTTATACCATTCTTAAAAAAAATATTTATGTAAGGATATTATTAAGAAAATACTATATATTTATATTACTGTAGTAATAGATTTTCTAAAAACACATTAGAGTCAAAATTACCTTTTAAATTCATAAGCTTGATTTCATTTTAATTTTTTTTTTTACAAATAAACGATATTCGTTCATTCAAATTGATAGGGTATACATATATAATACATTTTCAAAGTCGCTAAATATAGAAAGGATGAAATTTGCGAACAAACTCACATCATCCATGTTAATAGCATAAAGCACCATAGTACACATGCCTACAAATATGATTATATTTAAGTCACCGAAATACTCATATTTTCAGATCTGCAACGTTCACAACACAAAAGTCATTTGTTGAATTTGCACTTGATTAAAGTCAATCTTTCAACTTGAATCAAATAAACACCATGTTAAGACGCGGAAAATAAAAAAATACACCGCACAGATGAAAAAGCAAAATAAACAAAGTCGTATTGCTGGCAAAAGAAATCACTTTTTAACAGATAGAATTATACCATTTTAATTTCAAACAATAATTAAAGTTTAACTAATAAGTTTTTTTTGACAAATTTATAAGTTATTTATACTGTCATTAAAAAAAAAAATTTATGTAAGGATATTATTAAGAAAATACTATATATTTTTATTCCTCTAATAATAGATTTGATAAAAACTCATTAGAGAGCGAAAATTACCTTTTAAATTCATCAGCTTAATTTCATTTTTTTTTAAAACAAAGACAATTAAACGATATTTATTCATTCAAATTGATTGAGTACATCGATACAATACATATTCAAAGTCGCTGAAAACAAAAAGGATGAATATGCGAACAAACTCACAAAATCCATTTTAATAACATAAAATGACAGAGTACATATGCCTACAACAAATATGACTATATTCATGCCACCGAAATACTCATGTTTCCGGATCTGCAACGTTGATGACTCAAAAGTCATTGGTCGAATTTACATTTGAACAATTCAACCTGAATAAAAAAGACATTGTACTAAGATTGTGTTGCCAATATACAAATCCAGATTTTTTTTTTTTTTTATAAAGAAATCCATATATTATTAATTCACCTATTTTAAAGCAAAATCATTTTTGTTTAAAACTACCCAAAAACTTTTGTTTTCATTAAAATTATGTTTGCTTGAAAGTATATATATTTTTTAAAAACTCTATATTGACACAATGATCGATTAATTCGAGAGGTTCAATTTTACCGTCTATTTATGAGAGCTCCGTTAAAAACAAAGTTATGTATAAAGTAACACACCGAAAGAAAAATATATTTTCAAATACAAGTAAGTCCCGAGTATTTCGATTGTAATCATAAAGTAATTCATTATATTATATGGTGGACAAAACAGAAAAAAGTACAGCAATGAGAGTCATCTCTAATGAGAGTTGTAACACATCTAAATATTTTATTATGAGGGGAAAAAATAACGATTCATTAAACGAAAAGGACATAAGATATTCATAATTTAGAGGTGAAGCGAGAGATCCAAATGTTCATTATCATTTTCATTTGCATCATCAGCTTCAGTCACTGAGCTTGTAGGAATTGTATCCTTGAAAAGAAGCAGCTCTTTCTTTTCAGTTTGTATTGCTTCAAAATAGTTATCAGGGGGAGTCATTGGCCTTCTCCAAACATCAGTGTCTTGAATTTCGAACACACGATGGCTCGTTGATGTCTCACGAGCTGAATCCAAGTTATCATTACTAGAAGAGAGAAACATGCTCATATCCTCAGTGTTAATAGGACAAACTGGAGGAGTTGTAATTGGTATCGAGCCTTCATTCAAATGAAATCTATTTGTATCAACCCTTGCATGAGGATTGAAGTCATTGCGGTTAATAGGACAAAATGGAGGAGGAGTTGATCTATTCCTAGCTTCGTTGTCTTGAATGTCGAACACACGATGACTCGTTGATGTATCACGAGTTGCATCCCAGTTAGCATTTCCAGAAGAAAGAAGCATGTTCAAATCATTATTGTTAGCAGGACAAAATGGAGGAGGAGTTGCGCTTGGAATAGAGCCATCATTCACACTGTGAAATCTATTTGTATGACCAGTTGGACGAAGGTTGGTATCATTCAAGAAAAAAGAATCATTCCTACGATTTGAACCCTCTCCATATGGAAGATATCGATGGTTCCTTTGATTCTGAATAATTGATCTTGAAGGATTTCGAGACCAATTTGAAAAACCTTGGGAACCAACAATACTGGACGAGGAATTTCGAGCTAAGTTAACATGATAAGATGAAAGAAGAGTAGTGTTGGGTGAGCTCATATGTTGTTGTGGGCTACTTGTTAGACCTGAGCCTAAGGGTAGTGCTCGACCATATCGAGATGATGTTATGAATGATGTAGTATCATTGGCAGAAAAGGAAAAATTCCTCATTGACAGAGTTGCATCATGAACACTGTTATTCCTCTGGTACCTCTCTGCATTTGACATGTGAAACAAATATCAATTTAAAGTCATGATAATAATAATAATAATAACAACAATAAAAACAAATCTATTAGAGAGCCTCAACGTTCTTTAACTTACTTTCATATAGTGGTTTCATTCTTTACCTTTTCGTTTTCAGGTCATTTTTCGTATTTTGATGGATTTTCTATGAACTTTCAAAATTCAAATCTATGATTTTATTTTAATATGAGCTTTTGGTGTTTAAATAAATTGTTCTTCACTCATGTGTTCACGTAAATTGTACACATACATTTTTATTTTTAAGATATGAAGTTTTAAAAAAAGACATTAATAATAAGATTGATACCTTGGTTGAAATTGTTGACACCCATGAGATGATTTTGGGATCTTTCTAACATGGTCTGTGGTGTTGTGGGGTAACCATTTGTTGATTGATGGTTCCTGTGAGTTTGACCGTCATGCTGAACATGATGAGTAAAACCATTTGTTGATGGATTGTTGACACCCATTAGATGATGATTTTGGGGTCTTTCTAACATGGTTTGTGGTGTTGTGAGGTAACCATTTTCTGCTTGATGGTTATTGCGAGTTTGAGTATCAGGCTGAACAGGACGGGTATTGCCATTGTTTTCAGTTATTTCTCTACGCAAAGCCCAAAAATTATTCACCATGGCTATAAAAAATAATACTCTAAAGTAAGCTCAAGAAAATTCAGAAGAGATTAGTTGGCTATATGATAAAAATTTCATAGCCCTGAACTCTTTATTTATAATGCTTTAAATAAAGTATACAAGGAAGGTCATATAATATGAATGACTCGATACACGTAATGAGAGTTGGTAACTCGATACACATAACGAAAGTTGGTCAAAACAATGTATAAAAAATTAAATACAAGTCAAATCATATTTTACCATTTTACACCATCATAATATTCTGTGAATAAAGCAGTGGATAACTTAGGTACACTGTCTGAGGTTTGTTTTTATTAAATTTTTATTCTAAATCAACCTTGAGGCTATTAATTACATTATGTCATAATTATCATTTCAAGATTAAAATGTATAAAATAAAAAATGAAAAAGATGGAAATTAAAAGTCCATGAGCAAATTTAGCAAAATCATATTAAAAAGGAATGAGGTAAATGCAATAAGATTTTTTTTGAATTTTACTTCTAGAATCTTGTAATACCTTATACAATTTTAAGTATTGTCGACAGACCCCACAAAACAATATAATTTTTTTCAACGTATTTTGTCCTTACTTGCATGTTTTTAAAAACACTTCCCAAAAAATCATATATCCAAAATTACTTCAAGGCAAACACGCTTAGCTGTGGAGTTCTTATGATATAGACTATTGAGAGAAAAGAATGTGCCGTGTTGGTATAGGTTGTACCGATCAATTTGTATAATTTATCCTTTAGTCCAATAGTTGCACAACTTCAAGACCCATCTCATTCCGATGTAAGTTCAGTACCATCGTGTGTCTCTTAGCTTAGAAGCATCCTAAGAGACACTCTTTCAACTAGGTAGGGGTGGGAATCGTCTAGACCGCTGAGTCACTTTATTTTGATGACGTGTACCCATAAAACATTATCTAATTTTCTTCTTCTTCTTCTTATTATTATTATTTTTAAAAATTAGCCATGTGTACCCATAAAAAAATGAAAAACAAAATTAATTATACAATTAACTTGCCACATCATTATTTTTGCGAGTAAACCCTCATTTGGGTCCCTGAAAGTATACCTCGTTATCAGCTACGTCTCTGAATCAAGAAAACAAACCAAAAACTCCCTCAATGTCTGTTCCGTTAGTCAAATGCATCCAAAACGTTAACTTGATGTTAACGGTGTTGATGTGTCCGTTACACATGCCACTTCAGCTGTTGTATTGGCTTTCCACGTAGACGAGGGACCAAAATGACCAAAATTATGTTCCTGTCTTCATCTTCTCCAACACCTCCAATTCTTTCTTCTTCTCCAACACAACTCATAAACTCATTCTGTCCAACATCTCTGCCCAGAATTTTTCATATTCATACAAATAACCCAAAAAATCAAAATCGGAATTGATTCTTCCTCCTTATTTTCATCTTCATCTCCAACTCAAAATCCACAACCCAACAACTCAAGATCATCATCAACATAAAAAATTCTAAATTTTCTCAAAACTCTA
>Ga0315914_1001072_pt1 | contig 39322 bp, 23 predicted proteins | sample MpolenodulesMG_FD_203920 | JGI IMG/M metagenome (GOLD analysis project Ga0315914, IMG submission 203920) | Medicago polymorpha root nodule microbial communities from Los Angeles, California, United States - elongated nodules | ecosystem: Host-associated > Plants > Roots > Nodule | place: USA...
TAACATAAAGTTCTAGGTTTAAGGTTTGATTTGAGAAGGGTTTGTCACCATGACGGACCAATAATCCCAAGGCTCTTTTATTATTATTATTATTATTTTCAACCGTCTAAAAATCCCAACTTTGCAACTTAAACTCTTTCTAATCATCAACTAAAGTTAATTGAATTGAACAACTCCCTGTTGGAACGATACTCTCTTTTTACTACTTTGGTAGAACCGTGCACTTGCAGTTGTACTCATCACTGGGGTTAGTTCATAATTCACGATTAAACATAATCAATGAAAATAAATGCTACAATTAAATTCAATTAATTTGAGCAACTCAACGACAATGATTCTCAACAAGTATATGAATATAGACGTTCACAACGAATTCTTACATATTCAAAGGTTCACCACATTTCACCAAGTATACAATCCAACTAGTATACACATCAACCATGCAAATATTCACCGAACACATAACCATTATGACACTTGTCAAATTATGCAATGCGCCTAAACACGACTTCTATATGTATGTGGTACTTGTCACCTCAAGGTCGTCACCTTAGATACATCCATATCATAGTCACCGCCAATATGAATACTAAGTATTCGTAGTCGCCAATATGGATATAAAATCCGGTCGTCGCCAATATGGATATACAATCTGACACCAACAACATGAATGCATGAACATATGACTCAATTAATGAATATGTTCAACAACAAGTCGTCAACAATCATCAACAAATTTTCAATACATGCACACACCATCAAAGTTGTCGCCAATTTCATCTAAGATTTCATCAACACAATTTATCACCATCATAATTAATCAACAACAATCATTTTATAGAACATAAGGTTCCAAAATCACATTCTTCATAAAATACGGCCGATTGACCACATCACAACATCCATCCAATTGAACATCCAAACATTATAGACTCATTCACATTCTATCATATTAACATGGATTCAAATTCTTTTACAAGTTATCCGACCATAAGACATCAATTTGACAAAGTTCGTCTAAGTTTATGAAAACTAGCAATTTCCGACAAATTCTCCAAACCAAGGTAAATGAATTCAAACGCCTCAACCGAGTATACACACAAATCACATATAAGTGAAGTAGCGTGTACACGTGTGTTTCATAGGCCAAAACCGAAAATTACTCAAATTCCTTAAGTTCGTAATGTTTCTTTCGTTTCCTATGTTATCCAACAAAGCAAATCAAACAAGTTCGAATACCTCAACTAAGTATACACACGATTCACATATGAGGGCAGTAGCGTATACATGTATGTCTCATAGACCAATCCACTTCAAACCCAAAGTTTCACAAAGTTCGTATCATTTTGCCATTTTTCAAAGAATTCAAGTTTTTAAAGAAAAACCAAGTTAAAGTCCATGATTCTCATCTAGAGATCAGTTTCATCGTTGGTTTGAAAAAGCATTAGATAACAGACATATACTAATTAAATCTAACAAGAGAGGTTTGATTGAACATGGAAACATAATATAAGGGGTTCATTGTGGAACCCTAATCAAGAGAGGTTTGATTGAACATGGAAATATACATCATTACAAAACAATAGAAAAACATACCATAACAAGAGGAACCCTAATCAAGAGAGGTTTGGTTTGAAAAAGCATTAGATAACAGACATATACTAATTAAATCTAACACTTGAAGTTCTGATGCTTGACACTTGCCATGTACCACTAGCTTTCTGAATATATAAAATAGTGTGCAAGGGTCTCTACTTGTAGTTCATCATTACTTAAGAGTTAATAGAAGAAAACTGAGCTTTTTTCCCACCAAAAGAGCTTGGAAAAGAAGCAAACATAATTTTCTGCATGCGGCCATGCACGGGGCACAAGGATACACACACAAGGGCGCATGGGAAAGTAGTCAATGTATCCCCATGTGTAGGGGCGCACGGGGAAGTAGCCCTAGTGAATGTTTCTAAATATTATTTTTTTTTGGAAAATGCATATCTCGAATGCCATGTAGGGATGAATTCATGGATTCATCAACATTGAAGCGTAAAAAGTTAAAGGGTTAGTATATTTTTACCCCCTTGTAATATTGTTGAGTTCCGATTTTCGCCCTTTAAAAACATGTTTAGATTCCAACTCTATATTATGAATATTCTTTTGTTTTGGACCCTAAAGTAATCTGACTGTACATTGAAGCTTATGTGACGCCCTAATTCGACATTTTTTTTGATTAAGTGGTACGCTAAGTGTGTAATTAATTTTCATTTTTAATATTTTTAGATACATGCGGGATTTTTGGCATTTTTTAATAATAAAAATTAATATTTTTTTTATTTCTAAACATGTTGTGGTTGTGTTTTTCAATGGATTTTGTTGTTGTTGTTAGAAAGAACCTAGAGAAAAGAGAATAGAAGGATGAAGACAAGAGGAAGAAGGAAGAGAAGGGAACATATAGAGAGGAGAGAAGATCTCAAGATGAAGTATGATGTTCTTCTGGTGAATGTTTTTACTGCATTGTTGGTGCGTCACATAAGCTTAAATAAACAGTCAGATTACTTCTGGGCCAAAACGAAAGAATTTTCATATTACATGGTTGAAATTTAAACTGTTTTTTGATGAATCTTTATAATATACGGTTGAAATTTAAACTTTTTGAAAGAATCTTTATATTACATTGGGGTAAACATAAATTAACCCAAAGTTAAATGACAAAAATGGTAAAATTAAATTGGAATTTATGATAAATTATAAGCTAAAATTTTCTACAACATTGCATATTTGATTGCAGGGTACCTCTCACACACACAAAGAACAACTTTCATTTCCAAAAAAATAAAAACTTTTATTTGTATAATTGATTACATGGGTACTCACTCTCACACACAACACAACAACTCTCGCCCCAAATACCGTTCTTGTATTTGTACCACATTTGCATTATTGATTTGCATATAGGGTTTTTTCAACTTCAACGTCACTATTGTGATGGATACCCATCGGATTAAAAGACGACGGCGACGTAGATCCAAAGCATCATTTCCGACAGTGTTCCTTCCCGACGAGCTCATCGCCGAAGTCCTATCCTTCCTTAACGTGAAAACAATCGTGCAACTCAAATGCTTGAGCAAGTCATGGAACGCTCTCATATCTGATCCAACCTTCATCGAAAAGCACCTTAAGAAGTCGTCACAAAAGCCACACCTCACGTTATTTTGGAACCAACGCATAAAAGGTTTTAATCTTGTACCCTTCCCTGTGCATCGTTTACTCAAAAATCCATCCATTACTGTTTACAGTGACAATTTCCATCGTTTGAAGTCAAAGAACAATTGCATAGTGGTTGGTTCTTGTAACGGATTGCTCTGCTTGCATTTTCATTCTCTAACAAGGACACCAACAGCTGTCCATCTAAAGGAATGGCTCCGGTTCTGGAACCCTGCCACCAGAACAAGATCTAAAAAATTAGGGACATTATGTTATAGCACCGCTAGCGGCGAAGATATGAGCATTATTTTATCCTATTTTAAGTTCACGTTTGGTTATGATGCTTCAACAAGAACTTATAAGGTTGTAACTATTCGTCGTCAAAAGAACGAAGCTTCATGGAAAAATGTGGTTAATGTTTTCAGTCTTGGTAATAATTGTTGGAGAAATATAGAGAGCTTTATTGTGATTTCTTCTATTAGATTGGATATTCAGTATAGACGCCGCCTCTGCGCCCTTAGTGTTGGTGTGCATTTGAGTGGCACTGTTAACTGGTTGGCTGTGTACAAGCTGATTACTCATGTTGAGCAATTTATGATTGTTGCACTTGACCTTTCGACAGAGAAATACAAGCGGTTTCAGCTGCCTTCGGGTTTTAATGAGGTGCCATTTCTTCAGCCAGTTCTTAGGGTTCTGATGGATTGTCTTTGTTTTTCTTATGATTCCAATAAAACTGAATTTGTTTTATGGCATATGAAGGAGTACGGGGTTGAAGAGTCTTGGACTCAATTATTTAAGATTAGTTACCAGAATCTTCCAATGCTTAAAACTGACCCTGGATTTCAACTGGCTTGCCTTTATGTAGATGGTGATATGGTGATTTTTGCAAATAAATTTTGCAACCGGGCCTTTATCTATAATCTAAAAGATAGAACAGTGGAGAGAATTAAAATTAGAAATTCCATACACTGGTTCACTCAAGCAAAGCATTACGTAGAAAGTTTGGTTTCTGTTCGTTGATTGAAAGTAAGTTTCTCTTAGACATTCACTTATTGAATAAATTTGAATTCACTGTTTATGTATCCTAGTCATTATGTAATAATAGATTGTGTGAAATTTTTTGACGATTGCTTAGGTTGATTGTATTGCTAAAATATTATATTAGATAGAAAATGATTTTTTTTCGAAGTAACTAGCTTGAACTTGATTATCTTAAAATGAAATTTGTTGTCTACGAAATTTTCTCATAGAAAAATTGAAAGATAAATATGGGGGTTGTATCCGTTATTTGGGGGAAGATGGGGATGCAAATTGGCCTTTGGATGCGTCAAGTTGGTGGAACGAGTTGATGTCCATAGAAGGAGCGGTGGGATGGAATTGGTTTAAAAATGGGGTGGTGAGGATTATTGGTGATGGTGATTGGAGTAGTTTTTGGAAAGACATTTGGGTTGGAACAATATCATTTCATAACATGTTTCCGAGACTTTTTTCAATGTCTCCTCAAAAGGAGGCCAAATTTGGTGACCTTTGGGTAGGTGGTGAAGGAGGATTTGTTTGGCAGCTTCATTGAAGGAGGGAACCTTTTGTTTGGGAAAGGGAGTTAATCAATAACCTCTTGGCTATTATAAATGGTTTTACAAGATTGACGGAGGAAGATTAGTGAAGATGGTCACTGGGGGAGGGAGGAGATTTTTCGGTGAGGCTAACTTATAAGATACTTGAGGATTTGTTGGTTATAGAGGTTGACTTGAATAGTTTGGAGAATAGGGTGTTTGGTTACCTTTAGACGAGCCCGACTCCATCAAAGGTTGTCGCGTTCTTTTGGTCTCTTCTCTTAAACCGTACCCCCATGCGTTCAAACCTTGCAATTCGTAACGTTTTTGGATTGGGTGTCAAATCACAATTGTGAATTGTGTGGAGGGGGAGAGGAGACGCCTTTCATTTATTTTTACATTGCAATGTGGTGGATAAAGTGTGGAAAAGGGTGTTGAAGTGGTTAGAGTTCAATTTTATTACTCCCTAAATTTGTTTGTCCACTTGGAGTGTTGGTCGGAAGAGGTGAAGCAAAGGAAAATCCGGAAAGGTATGTGGTTAATTTGGCATGCCTCAATTAGGGTGATTTGGAGAGCGAGGAATGATAAATTAACTTTTAAAAAATTGTGTGAAGGAGATTGATGAGTTAGTGGAGGAGATAAAAGTGTTGTCTAGGCATTGGAGCTTAACAAGATTGAAGATTGCATCTTGCCTCTTCTGCGAATCCAAGGGAGTGCTTAAAGAGGTGAAGTGGAGTTTAATTGAGAAGGTGAAGAGGTGAAGAGATCAAGGTCACCGACTGTTTTTTAGGTGCTGCTGAGTGCTGACCATTTTATTGTGTTGATAGAAGTCCGGTGCTTTGTTTTTTGCGGGTACAGGCTTTGTTTGCTGCTATTTCGGTTGGGGGATTTTGTGCTATTGTTTCCTCACAGTTGCTGTTAGTGTTATGATCTGTCAGTAGCGTGGCCTTTTTATTCAGCTTCTGTTTTTCTGTTTTTGTGTGGGTGTTGCGGTGCCGCCTATATACGGCACCTTGTATTGCAGTTTTGGTCTCCTTCGTCTGTCTTGTGTGGGAAGCCTTAATAATATATGCTGTTGCAAAAAACAAAAAAATTGAAAGATAAATGAAATAGTACTTGATCTGTAAGGACAATAAAATACTCGAAGTTGTGGTGCAGGAGAAACATTCAAGATAATAGTGAAAGGTAAAAGTGAGAAAAAGGCTAATGAGGAAGTGACATGAACCAACAAACTTGGTTTGATTTATTTTGTCTATTGATTCAATGGCAAATGAGAATTCTTACACTGATTTCAGATTAGTCTTAAAATATGTTTTGATTTTTCTCTATAATACATGACCTTGACCATGCAAAATTCTTCAATCGTTGTTTGAACGACTGTCGTTACTCATTACTGCTTAGAAACTATCTGCATCTGTATTGACATTAAAATTTTAGTTTGCAATGGGGAGGAGGTTACTGTTGTGGTATGTCAAAATTATCATCTGTGAGTTGATATTTAGTCAAGTTTTTATTAACAAAGAAAATAGTTTCTTAAACTTCGTCTTTGAAGACTGGTGCCTATATATGAAACCCAATTGAGTACTGACTACAGAGATTAAATATCAGGTTCTATCATGTGAAAGCATACACAAATATAGTTTAGTATAACCAGTAAAAGGTTGATGTAATGATATGATGCAGGCAAATTTTCAGATGCGGAATTGAAACATGTAGAAGAGACTGTGGGGAATGTCCCTTTTAGAGTGAGATTTCCTAAAATTGGTTACTTCAGATGAGGTCACAACCCAAAAATCCTCATCGGTAGGTGAAGTAAGTGCCTAGGTGGATGGTGTGTAGGATTGGGATTTCAGATGGAGGCATAGATTGTTTATTTCGGTGCCCTCGTGGTTGAGTTGATGGTGGTGTTGGATCTGCGTCCGGTTTTGATGGATGCGGATTCTTGGTCCTGGAAGGCCTCTTCAGATGGTTGTATTCAGTTTGTTCCGCATATGATCACCTCTTAGAGGGGTCCCTAAGGGTCAGGGGTAGGGTTTGTGCGCTGTCCCATATTTTGGATAAGTTAAGCCCCTTTGAAAGTTCAGGTGTTCTCTTGACACACTCTCAATAGAATTTTTACTAGGTCTAATCTGCTTTGTTGTGGGGTTATTGCAGATTTGGCAGGTGCTTTGTGTGCTTTCTGTGGAGAGTCGACGGAGTCCGTCAATCATCTTATTGTTACTTATAGGGTGGCCTCTAAAGTGTGGTATATGATCTTTAGTTGGTTAAGGTTGGTGTAGGTGTTGACTAGTTATTTAGTTGTCTTTTTTAGGGGTTTTGATGTTAGCAGAGAGGGATAAGCTTAGGCACGGTCTTTGGTTAATCTAACATTCTGTTGTGTGGTCTATCTGGACAACCCGTAATGATCTTGTATTTTCTAGTAAGGAACTAGTTGATGAGGATTTGGTGGATAAAATCCAGTTTTCCTTTTGGTACTGGTTTTTCGGGAGACACCTTGTTTTCATTATGAGTGGGTGGTGGAACCTGTACTCTGTTGTAGCCAATAGCCTTCTGTGTGGGGTCTTGTTTGGCTGCCTTTGAGCGGAGTCTCTGAGGTTTGTTTCATGTGTCTCTATCCCTGGTGGTGTAGGCTTGGTTCATCGTTCCTTGTGTTTGGCCTCAGTGGGTTCTTGTATCTATTTGCCATTAAAAAAAATATATGTAGAAGAGATATTATATGGTTTAAGTGTTCTAAATTATGAGCATTTACCAAATTTAAGTAGCATAAAGTTTTTTTCCCTTACTCCCAACATTGCTGCTGCCTATTGCAACTTCTGTCATACTGTTTCTATTATCAAACGCTTTTCATTCATCATTAAATTTTGTATTTGTTATTTCTTAGTATCACAATATAAAGCATGTCGAGTTTACATCACGTACTAGACATATTTGACAGTCTATTTTAGCCAGTGACATGTAAAAGCAAATTTATATTGATTTCTTGAAGTTTATAATATGTTGAAAAGCTAATGTGGTTCTCTCATTATGTTGAATATTTATTCACTTATGAACATTATGAATTTATTTAGTCTAGTCTAACGGGTATTTTTTGAATATTAGATTTGCAATTGCAACTCCAAGCATATTCGGCGCCATCAATGTTACATGGAATGGTGGGAAAGTCTAGGGAGAAAGGAAGATGAAAAACATTTGATATCACAGGGCGCAGATAATCTAAGCAACCTTGGTTAGGGGATGATGGATTGGATGAGACAATCAGTTAGATTACTTTAACTTTTCTTAGATGTTATTTTGTGGGAACCTCAGCATCTGCTCTTTGTGCAGGAGGCCACTATTTTGTCATTTTATTTTATGACTTGGATCTTGATTTAAGATTTTTTCTTTAGCTAACATTTTTTCAAGAAAAGTTTTTATCTTGGCCATTCTATTTTTGTTGTTCTGAACAATTAATTTGGGGGCTGCAGTCTTGGAGCTGGGGTGATCTTATGAATGTTTGGTTTCATCACAGTTGTTAATAAGCTCTTGATCTGAATTTGTGCTGCAAAGTTTCTTGCCTCCGGCTGTGTCGGTTCTGTTGTATATCAGTCTGTTACTTCCTCATGGCAGTTTAGGTCCTCTTTTCTAGTATGCATGGTGCTGGTGTGTTTGATTTTGTTTAGGTTCTTTAGTTTTTCATCGTAACCTATCTCCAGCTGGATTTGTGTTTGTGTATGAAAAAGATGTGAACAACTATATGAAAAAGGCTTTGATAAGTTACCTAGGGCTCTAACTCATTTTTTTTCTTAATTAAAATCTTAAATTACACATTATATTTATTTGAACGGGTTATCTCCACACATAGACGGATTTCCTGATACGCATTTACCTATTTGATCATTGATGCATCTGATGAGTGAATGCATCAAAACTTGATAGTAGATAATTTTGGTCGGAATAACAATAGTGCCAGTTAAGCTAACTGTGACAAATGAGAGACTTTTTCTACTCATATATAATCCAAAACAATTAGACTATAGGCTATTTCAAAAGCATTTTAGGTTTATTGCATGGACATATTTACACTGTGTGAGAGATAAAAAACGTGAAAGGTAAACCCAAAACTGGCCCTAGGGCAAGGCCACTAAAACCCTTGCTTTAGGCCTACATACAAAAAAATATTTTTTTGGTTAAATTTTATAAACAAAATGACCTCATATTCACACAAAAAAACTCTACATATCAAAACTTGCTTTATGCCTCACTTATTATTTAAGATTATTTGGCTGGCCTTGGGTAAACCCATAATTTTCATTGTAGACAAAGGTCACTGAAATTATGGATATGATAACCTTATGTGAAAGCCATTTAAAAATAAAAATAAAAAGTATAATTCTTTTTCTTTTGAATGAAAAAATTCAGAATTTTAGAAGATGCAATAAATAAAATATGAATATTTTAAACTTCCATAAGTTCAAGCTAAATACCTTAAAAAAAAATTCAAAGTAAAATTAATGAAAAACTGGACCTAGAAATTATATCTTATAAATTGATTTTTCATAAAGTAAAACTTTTAATGCTTTAAACTTTCCTTGAAAAAAAAATCATTCAAAAATTTAAACGTTTAAAGATATTTGAATTTAAAATGACTAAAACTTAATGCTGCAAATTTTATAGGAAATAAAACATACCACTTTTTTTCTAGACTAAAAACAAAATTTGATTTACTTCTAGACTAAATGAGGTTTATATAAGTGGTATGTGATTATACTAAAAAATTCCATTGACCTTATATACATACAAAGCGGGTGTTAAAAGTGTGTGTAAACATCTTATCTATATAGAATGTGATATGTCCGGAAACAGACCTAGGATGATGTTGTCTTGATGCTCGTGCTGATGATGATCAGATACGACTAATGAAGAGCTCCAACGCGATGCATGATGTCCTTCAACGGCGGGGAAAAAAACCCTGCAATACAAGAAGATGAAAATTCATTTTAAGTTCCAACGCATTTCAAGGCTGAAGAACGATCGAAATTTCATGTGAAGCAGGAGTCAGCTGAAGTTGCACATGTGAAGCAATAAGGGTGGTAGTTGAGCATATTATTACCTCATTTAGCATATTAAAACACCCGGGGACCCCAAAAATAACATCGAGATCAACCTTTTGAACTTAGATGTACTGCAACTGAGATCATCACTCTTTTGAACTTAGATGTTCTACAAATCTTCATTCTACATTCTCCAGAACAACGTCAAATTATATACCTTGCTGGGAGACTCCAAGACTCCAAGATCATCTTGCTATATTTGATAGTTGAGTCATGCACTTTACCCATTGTATGTGCCAATGAAAAAGATAACCAGCAAACTCCATTATTAATAACTCCAAGTAACCCTCGTCATCGTTCAAATAGAGAACGAAACAAATGGCAAAAAAGGGGAAAAGTGGGAACATTAATAGTACTGCAATTGGATCACTATCATGAATCAGTAGTCACTCATGAGAACCACTATTTCTCATAAGCCCTCTCACAAGAAAACTGAAAGACTGTCAACACCTATCACAAACCAACACCAACCACATTGTAATTGCACAATACTCACAAACGATGGCAAGGAGGAAGTTTCCTGCAAATTTGTGAACCAAGTATTGTGTGTCATTTCTGCTAGCAGTTACCAAATCGTCATACTATATATTTCTAACTGCGAGATAAATTCCTGCCACCAAAACAACTAGCCACTGCAAAACGGCGGTTTAGTTTGGTGTGGCTTTTCCTTACAATCGTGCCATGGTTATTAAAGTATACGTTGGCAAGAATTGTATTCTATATGTGTAGACGCGATACTCTCTTTCCCTTTTTCTTTTTCCGATTCTCTTTTCGTTGGACTTTTTTGTGCAGTGCGCGTTTATTTAACGTTCTGTCAACTATGTTAGCTCTCGAGGGAGGTGTGTGTCATTAGTTAAAACAATTAAGGGAGGTGAATGTTCATTTTTAAACTAGAGGGGTCTCGCTGTCCAATTCTGTATCTCTAGCTCCAATTCTGAAACACAAGTTACTCCAATAACAGAAAATGTTATACACAAAGGCACTAATGTTATACTCCAATAAAATTGAAATGTTATTAATTGAAACCAGGCAGATATATTCTGAACTGAATATATTCTAAGGCGCTAATCTCAGGCTGTCTCCCACGTTACTTGGGAACATAAAAGCTCCAAGTCTGCTGTAAGAACATAAAGGAAGAGATATTCTGAACTGAATATATACAAAAGCAATGTTGAAAATAAACCCTAAACCAACATCAATATATGTCTGAAATTCTGCCATTGTCTAAATAAATCATTGTCGGGCAGAAGCTTTTTCCAGTACCATACTCTGATAAATATTTAAAGCTGAAGCATGTTCTTCATACCTCTATGCGTGCAGGAGGCTCTTGTATTTGGCAAGCCATTATAAAAATTGCGGTGCTCTTCGGTATGATGATTGGTTGGATTAATTAGGCCCTCTCTTATCCCAACTCATGCTAAATATCTTTTCCAAAATGGAATTCAGACTTGCAGTCATCTAACAACACAAATTCCAGCATTCTTAAATAGTGGCTGAGGCGGCGCTATATCACCATTGCATTGCAGAAATTACGCAACATTGTTTTTCTATGCTAATTTATTTAGTACAAAATATTACGAAATATAACTAGAGGCTATAACGCTGCTATAGCACTGTTGCATAGCAGAATTTTATTACACCGTGTTTGTATAACCAGAGTTAGTATATAAGTAGAGTTAGTTAAGGTAGTTCCAGTTAGTTAGATGTTAGTTAGAGAATTATAGTTAGTTACATAATTAGTTAGTATAATTGGGGTCTATAAATAAAACCACCCTTGGAAACACACTTCTAAACACTTTCTACTTGAACAGATTCATTTCTTATCTTCAAGAAGAAAATTTAACTGTTAATTAATCACCCTTCCATATACACTTTGCAATCAAGAAAGCCACCATACCAATCACTAAATGACTAAGAACCCACAACCGAAACCATTTCAATTCTCCAACAAGAACTTTACTGAAAGAGCATTGTTGTACAAGAATGTCAGCACAAGGAGTGTATTGTCGAAGGTTCAAAGAAACACTGAACCCAAGGAAACAACAATCAAAAACTTGGAAAAGAATGATATATCCAAGAAACTGCATTTAAAACGTTGTTATGCATAGGAAACCTTCAGCTAACAAAAAGAACTTAGAGAATGAGAGAAAAGAAAGCATCAATGATAAAAACACGGCGTCTTTGACTTCCGATGACTCAAGACGAAAGAAAGTAAAAACAACATTAGGTAACTTCCGTGCTCTCTGTGGAAAACTTGGTAATGAATTTACCGGCAACGCGCTTCCTACCAAAGTGTCACGGGTTCTTAAACGCAGAGGCAAGTTCATTCACGATGGAAAAAAAATTATTGGAAAAGTCCCTGGAATTGAAGTAGGTTACAAGTTTCATTATTGGCAAGAACTCAATGTTGTTGGTCTTCATCGTCAGAATCTAAGTCTCATTGATTACGTGATAGAGGATGGGAGTTTGGTTGCAACTAGCGTTGTTTCTTGTCATTTTGATGATATGGATGATACAAAAGTGTTTGTTTATACAGAGGAAGGAGGTAATGTCATTAATTCTGAAAAATGTGCTAAAGGAAATCTTGCTTTGATGAATAGTTTTAAAGTTAAGCATCCTTTTAGAGTTATAATGAAGTTTATTTCGAAGAACGGTGGTTCTGCTGGTGGAGGTGAGGTGTATTGTTAATATGGTCTTTATAAAGTTGAAGCTATTTCGAAAAAAAATTGGGAAATTAGATTTTAGATTTTAAATTTTGTTTGGTTAGATTGCCTGAAAAGAGGTTGCTTGGAATGAGAAAAAATTTGAAACAAATAAATGTTTGGCTTAATTAATGATTTGGTCTCTTAAGTTATTTGTTGGTTACATTTTGGTCTCATAAGTTATTAACGTTACAATTTGGTCCCTTAAGTTAGTATATGTTAGCCAAATAAATCCTCACCGTCAGTCTTTCGCCAAAACGTTAAATAGGCACATGTGAACGGTGACGTGACAACTTGCAATGTGTATCCACCTTAGACATTGGCTTAACGGTTTTGACGGTGGGGATTTATTTGGTTGACGGAAGATGACTTAAAGGGACCAAATTGTAACGTTAATAACTTATGAGACTAAAATGTAACCAACAAATAACTTAAGGGACCACATCATTAATTAAGCCTAAATGTTTATATTTTGTTAAAGATATTTCCAGTGGAAAAGAAGATGTTCCTATATGTGTGGTTAATCGTATAGATTCTGGCAAGGTTCCCTTTTTTCAATACATTACTCGTAACATTTATCATGAATGGCTTTTCAAAGATTCCTCTGTTGGGCGTAAATGTATTGATCAATGTTCTGATTCAATGAAATGTGCCTGTGCTCGTAAGAGTGGAGGGAAAATTACTAGGGTAAAGAAAAATGAGATTAAATTTAAGCTTCAAATTTTCAAAACTAAGGCGAAAGGATGGGGTGTGAGATCAGAGAATGCAATTCCTTCTGGAAATTTTATTTGTGAGTATTTAAGATGAAGAAGCTTTGAAAAAGGTTGATAATGATGAGTATTTATTTAATATTGGCAATAATATTCACAAGTTCTATAGTTCGTGGGAAGAGGATTCATATATGGTTGATAGTAAGGAGATGAGTTCAAATCAACCCTTAGAAGCTTCAAGTGGTAAGGAGGTCATTGATGATCGATGTGGTAGTGGCAGTGATAGCCGTAGGTTTACCATTGATGCTGCTAAGTATGGTAACGTGTCAAGGTTTATCAACCATAGTTGTTCTCCCAATTTTCTTGCTCGAAATGTTCTTTATGATGATGATGATCTGAGGATTCCACACATCGTGCTATATGCAGCTGAGGACATTCCGAGCATGAATGAGCTGACTTTCAATTACAGTTACAAGATCGATCAAGTGATTGATTCAAATGGAAATGTAAAGACGAAAGCGTGTTATTGTGGAGCTTCTGAATGCATCCGTCGACTGTATTGATGAGATGTTTTCAGAATAGGTGATTCTTTTTCACTTTGGCCCTCTCTTTCTGTCTTGCTCATAAATTCGTTTTCTTCTTTGTCTTGCTCATATTTTTTGAATTATAACTCTAATAGGTGATATTCAAGCCGTTCTGTTTCAGTTGATGTAGAGGAAGGCAAAATACATGTATAGTTTTTAGTTCCCTTGCAATTGCAATGTTATTCAACAAAAACAATAGATTGGTACAACAGTGTAATTAATTGAGTAATACATTTTTTTTTTGGATGAAGTTGAACATGTCTTGTTTAGATTTTTGCTAATATATGATTTTGAGTGTATATCAATACTGATGAATTATTGTATTTTTCATTGCCCAAATGCTTCATTTAGATTAATACGGATTTCTGTTGATCTTAAAATAGTGCTTGTTGTGCTTCCTATTTATCAACGATCTAAATGTCATGTGTTGAGCATCTATAAATGTAGTATGTTTGTATGCAATGTTACTATGAGATGAAAAGCTGAATGGGGTAGCGCGATAGAGACATCATTATCATGAAAAATTGCAGAAAGAGCACAAAAGAGAGGAAACTTACGAAGAATTTGCGGATCGAAAATACAGATTGTAGAAAAACTCTCAATTAATGAGGTCGAATAACGAAAATGGATGAATTATGCACTAGAATGAGAACATTGTATTAACTGATTGTTATATGAATATTATGCATGAGTTCATTCAGTATTGAAATCAATATTGAAAATGGCCATTAGTACCACTTGTGATAGGTATAATACACTACGCAAATTTGTACATGAAAATGTGATGAAATGCGATATAGAGCTTTCTGAATAATTAGGACCTTATTTGACTCATGGTTGACCAATATGATGTTCATGTCCGTAAGAATAACTGACATTTGTTCCTTCATTTTCCTATATTTTCTATTCCCGTTTCTGGCCCTTTGAGGGTGTTGGTTGGTTTTGTCTTTAGGAGTTGTTGGAGTTTTTGGTTCTCTGGGGGTGTTGGTTGTTTCTGTCTTTATCCTACTTTTTTTTATTGCTTTTTGCTACTTCCTGAATCTGAGTACATGTACTGCTATCTTGGGACTTTTGTGGTAGCTTGTTCTTGAATTGTTGGAGCTGTCATTGATAAGCCACTTTCTGATAAATATTTAAAGCAGACGCTGACAACACAAATTCCGGAACCAGTACTTCCACCTTAGCTAATAATAGATCATTCTGTTTGGATTACAAATTGGAAAGTGCTAAATAGTATATCTCTAGCTCCGATTCAGAAACACAAGTTACTCCAATAGCGGCAAATGTTATACACAAACTAAGAAAAATAAAATTGAAATGTTATTGATTGAAACCAAGCAGATATTTTCGGAACTGAATACTAAGGCACTGATCTCAGGCTATTTCCCACTTTACTTGGAAAATTAGGAAAAAACCTCACATAAAAACTCAAAACACTATGTCTGATGTTCCGCCAATGTGTAAATAACTGAGGTAGTACAAATCTAAAAAGTAGGAGACACATGTGTGCCGAAAAATTCCCATAATTATGGAAAATCACAAAAGAGATCCAAGGGATAACATGCTTGAAGAATGTCACACGAAATAATCCAAACAAAGTTGGAGAAAATCTGAGCCCTTCAACATATCCATCAGTATATAAATCAACAAATTGTCAAATATGAAATAAATGAATAGCAGATTTTCGTTCTCATCACATGAAATCAACAAATTATCAAATATGAAATATTACAAGTCCGAAATAAGTTTCACAAAACATTACAAAGCTTTCTTTGAAAGACATGATGACATAGCAAAAATTATACCAAAGCTTTATTTAGAATTTTGTTGTAGGAAATTATTAAATATATTAAATTTATATGAATTTCTTAAAAAATCTAATAATTACCTGCAGAACAACGTTAAATTTTAGACCTTGCTGGGAGACTGTAAATTTAACAACCACTTTGTAAAAGTTAGATGTTACTCAAGACTCCAAGATCCTCTTGCTATATTTGATAGTTGAGTCATGCGTTTGAACCATTATATGTGCCGATGAAAAAGATAATCAGCAAACTCCATTATAAATAACTCCAAGAAATCCTCATCATCATTTAAACAGCGAACGAAACAAATAGCAAAAAAGGAAAAGTACTGTAATTGGATCACTATCATGAATCAGTGGTCACTCATGAGAATAACTATTTTTAATAAGCCCTCTCACAAAAGAAAACTGAACCACTGTCAACACCTATCACAAACCAACATCAACCACATTGTAATTTCACAATACTCACAAATGATGGCAAGGAGTTTGCTGCAAATTTGTGAACCAAGCATTGTGTGCTATCTCATATGTTCTCATTTGCCTCCATTCCACCAAATCGTCATACTATAGATTTCTAACTGCGGGATAAATTCCTGCCACCAAAACCACTAGCCACCGCATCAGAGATCAACTGAGAAGTCTACTAACACAAGACTATACTGCAAAGCGGCGGATTAGTTTGGCGTGGCTTTGCCTTGCAGTAGTGCCATGGTTATTACAGTCTACGTTAGCAAGAATCATACTCTCTTTCCCCTTTTCTTTTTCGGATTCTCTTTTCGTTGGACTTTTTTGTGCAGTGGGCGTTTATTTAACGTTCTGTCAACTATGTTAGCTCTTGAGGGAGGTGTGTTTCATTAGTTAAAACAATTAAGGGTGGTGAGTGTTCATTTTAAAACTAGAGAGGTCTCAGTGTCATTGAAAGAGACTTTAGGAGAGGTCAATGCAGTTTAGTTTCACCTAAATAACAAATTCCAAATAGTAAGACTAGTCACGTTTCGGTGTTGAAATTATAAGACAAACTTCATATAAAAGCTCAGATTCTATTACAAAACCACAAATTTAGGTCAGTACAAAAATATACTTAAGAGTCAACAAAGAAAGTATGAAAAACACTGCATAGGCTTAATAGCAGTTTTCGCCCCCTAACTTTTACGAAGTTGAGATTTTGGCCCTCGAAGAAAAAAAAACTACAAAACCGTCCTCTAAGTTTTGCAACTGTAGTAATTTTTGCCCCCAAGGCAAAAAAAAAAAAAAAAGATAACACGTGGCACCTCACTTAGGGTGCCACGTCAGCGTAGACCTAGTCAATATTGGTCTTGGGGGCCAAAACTGCCACAGGTGCAAAACTTAGGGACGGTTTTGTAGTTTTTTTTCTTAGGGGACCAAAATCGCAACTTTGAAAAAGTTAGGGGGCTAAAACGGCTATTAAGCCTAATGCGTAATCTGAATGGAGATCGTCGAATTGAACAAAAATCATTTTCATATGATGCAATAACACATCTAAAAAATAACAAACCTTAGAGTCAAAATGGAATCAAAACACGTAGATGTTGAAATAATTAACATATAGGCGCCAAATGAGATTTATATAGAAAGGTAAGGCAGTGATAGACGGTTGAAATGAAGCAGATGGTGGAATAATGAACAGTGAGAAACCAATGACGTTGTTTCTAATTCAGGTGGTGATTTAAATTTCATTGGCGGAAGAAAATACAAATTGTAGGAAAACTCTCGATTAATGAGGTCGAATATTGAAAATGGACGGATTATGAACTTGAATGAGAACATTGTATGAGAATTGTTGTTCTAACATCAAAAGTTTTCTAAAAACATAAGTAAATGATAAAATTACCGTGGGGCAAACCAGCAGCAGTTAACTACCGCTGTTAACTACCGCTGGCTCCAGCGGTAGTTAACTACCGCTGAATTCAATTTTTTCAATTTATGACATTGTAGTTGCTTCAAGCTCATCATCTTTTCATAACAACAATGGAACTAGAAAGCATTAGTAATGAATGATGACGGTATGACACGAATAACATTGGACTAGCTAACTGTCAACATGAGAGAAAGAAAAAATGGGTTGATTTGATTTAACATCAATGACAAAAGAAAGTAAGCATTGGACTAGCTAGCTGCCTAGCTGTCAAAGAGTAGAAGAATGGGCAAGGAATCTTGACCTTTTTTGTTTTCTTTCCAAATGAGGAGGAGGTGCCTCTGCCTACATGATATACAGTGAGCACACATGAACTCAGTGTGTTTGCGTAGAAAACAACTAAATTTTCATGCTCCACGGTTAGTATGAACAAGGGTATACTCGAGCAAGCATACCAAAATTTAAGAAAGGTGTTTAGACAACATACCAAATTAACTACAGATAATTATAATAAGAATAATTATTGTTATGCGGGTAGGCTACTGGGCGGGATAGTTGATGACATGTTAAAGACGGGATTACTACGTCTTTATTACGAGTTTTAGATTATTTAAAATATGATTAAGTCGTGTTTTTTTTATCCACACCAGGGGGATACGGGAAATTCACGCTAGTGGGACGGGACATTTTCTGCAAGGATGGTCTGCACGACGATAAGAGGAGTCCGACTCTAGCCTCAAATAGGAATTTACCCGCTTTATTAGAGCGAATGTATCCAGAGTTACTCCACTCGGATCCATTCTGTAAAATGAACTCCGATAATATTGTTTGTTCAACGCTAACTTTCTAACACTAATATGAAAACATGTTACGGTATGATTATGTTACATTATGATTAATGTTACGATATGAAAACATGTTACACTAACTTTTTAAAATAGTCTCTAACCTCACTTTTGTGATGATTTGAATACGTGACACATGATGACTGAACCCATTTTGTAGAAAAAAGTCTCTGCAAAATATTTTGTTTTTTAAAAAAGTCCCTGCAAAATAATCCAGCGACTATTTTATAAAATAAAATATTTTGCAGAGACCTTTCTCTATAATTTTTTTTATAGGGACCAAAACGAAACATATTTGCAGGAATTAAAACCATATTTTAGTCTAATATTTTTGTTTTTTTAGTACAAACCGCACATGTTAGATATTTTAGATAAATTTAGATGTTACAATTTCACCTCATTATTTTGTTGAATTAAAATATAAAAGTTGCTCTGCCCATTTAGCAACCGGTTACCCACATTTTCAGGGGCAGTTGCTAGTATAAGGGAGAGGTAGCCATGGCTACCTCAAATATAAATATTTTTTTTGAGTGAGTAGGTATATTTTTATATTTAGCTACCTCTAATAATATATATTTGGCTATCCCAAGTTTTATTTTAAATGAATTAATTTTTTCCATCTTTATTTAACTTCCGATCGAACTTCAAATTATTTAATTATGTCGTATAGGAACCGGAAGAATAACACCCAAAAGAGATAAATAATAAATAATAACAATCTTTGCTTTATTTATCAAATAAAATGATTCAATTGTAGATAGATAGACTCGCCTGTTTAATTGATAGATTGATTTGCCTTGTTTTGACACTCCCAGTCTCCACAACGACAATAGAGAGAGCTTTCTCATCAATGAAAAATCTAAAGACAAAACAATGAAACAAAATGAGTGATGATTTTCTTTCAAATAGCTTGGTTATTTATATTGAAAAAGACATTGCAAGTCAGTTTAGCTTAGATGCAATTATGGATGAATTTGAGTCTTTGAAGGGTCGCCGAGTTCAATTTTCATAAATAGCTACTGTTGGTTTTTATTTCTTTTGTTGTAGCATTTTTGATACAATCCGCTATTCTACTGTGGCTTTTTTGATACAATCTGTTGTTGCTGCATTTTTTTGGTATAATCCGTTAATGTTGAATCAAGTGTATATTTTATGAAGAACATTTTATATAAGTAATAGTTATTGTGATTTTTTTTTGCCTACCGGCTTAGATTAGTTTAAAAAAAAATTCTTTATATGTGGCCACCTTATGGAAACATTGTTAGCTTCGCCGCAATCAAAGTTGTAACGCTTTCTCACTATCTTCTCGAAACCCTAGCCTCCACAAACCCTCGTCGCCATGCCTGCGACTCCAACTCCGTAACCGGCGTTCGTCTCCGATGATCTCCTCCCCGAGATACTTTTGTTACTTCCTGTAAAATCACTTTTTCGATTCAAATGTGTTAGTAATCCTTGGAACAATCTTATTTCCGATCCCAATTTTGTAAAATTCCATCTCAAGAGATCAAAATCACAAACACTTCACATTAATCAGTCATCACATCAAAACTATCAAGGGAGAATCCCCTTATGGTAGTGACGATGAATCTGAGATTGATTACAGTATCATTCCATACCCTATATCTCGTTTAATGGATAACCCGTCGTTTACCCTTATTGCTGATCCTGGCTCTCTATTGATCGAAAAGGACTGCTCTGGTATAGCTGGTTCCTGCAATGGATTGATCTGTTTGACTGGTTATCGTTCCGTTTATCGTTCTGCTAATGCTGAATTTTATTATGACTACTGGCTCCGTTTATGGAACCCAGCCACTAGGAATATATCTCCAAAACTTGCTTGTTTTCATGATATTCGTGGTTTCTTCTTCAATTTTGGTTGTGATGATTCTACCGGCACATTTAAAGTGGTTGCGTCACGTTACATCCACGATCGTTTGACAAGTGAGGTTAGAGTTTTCAGTTTAGGTGATAATGTTTGGAGAAATATTGAAAGTCTCCCAGTTGTTCATCTTGATTTGGATTGTGAAGGATTTTGGCATACTAATGTGTTTCTTAACAGCACTCTTAACTGGTTGGCTATTTACAATGACATCCCGATCACTTTGTATTGGTATGGTGATCTGGAGGATATTACTGTTGAACAGATTGTTATTGTTTCACTTGATTTGGGAACTGAGACATACCATCAGTATCGGTTGCCGCAAGGTTTTGATGAGGTGCCGTTTATCTTATTCTTACAAGGAAACTGATTTTATTATATGGAAGATGAAGGAATTTGGGGTTGAAGATTCTTGGACTCAATTTCTTAAAATTAGTTATCATGATCTTCAGTTGAACCTTGACTTTAGTGATGATACGCTGAAGTATTATCTTCAATTCTTGCCATTGTTTCTTTCTAAGGATGGTAATACACTGGTATTGCATAGTAGTCAAGAAATGGAAGCAATTCTCTATAATTGGAGGGATTGTAGTGTGGAGCGAACAGGAGTCACTGTGCATAAAACTAATTTTGATGATGGAACTACAAGTTATTTATTTTGGGACTTTGCCAATGGTTTTGTTGAAAGCTTAATTTGGATTTGTTGAATCTTGAAAGGTGTTGCGCCGGTTTGGTTAGTATCCTGCAGGAAGTTTATATATATATACATCCTGTTAGACATAGGACTAAAATGTATTTGTTTGAATTTATGGGATGAATGAGGGTAGAGATTATCAAGTATGTCCAGAGAAGAATAACAAAAATTGTTTTGAAGTTTGTGACGTTATACCAAATGCTAATAAGGCACAAGTTAAAAAGTTAAAGATAGAAGTATTTCCTAGAACTTGTGTATTCAAGGTTGTATAAGTTTAATTATTTATATTTTCAATACAAAATTTATTTCTTATTTATGTTATTAGTTCCTTAACTTGTGTTCTTATGACACAAGTTAGCATGACCCTTATTTTATTTCATATCCTCAAGCCTTTGTTTCAAATAATGAATGCATCGTCTAGTTGAGTTGAGCGTATATTTGTGAATTGTACGAGGGTCGAGTAATTGGTTCTCTGACACATTCAACATTTTTGATGAATATACATAAAGGATATTGGATGTTATTTTTGTTTTGATCTTGTTTACACCCCTTCAAGTACATTTATGCTGATTGTTTGAAACATTGATTGTTATGTTATTTTCTACTTGTACGTGTTTCACTAACTGACCTTTTTGTCGAAGACTGCCTCACAAGTTATTGATTGTTATGTTGTTGTCTCGCAACTGTTATAGGACCATATGACTGAATTTCCATTATAACTTTTTGGTAGGGGTGGGCATGGTTCAGTTCGGGATGAAAACTGAACCGAACTGAACTGAACTGTTTGCTAAATTTAAAATAACTGAACTGAACTGTTTGCATTTCGAACTGAACTGAACTGTTTCAAACCGATCTGAACTATTCCGAACTGAACTGAACTGTTACTATTGATACCTTTGAAAAAAATATGAAAAAAACAAATGAAATTGAATTTTAGTTACTGAACTGAACTGAACTGTTTTGAACTGAACTGATCTGTTTTGAATCGAACTGAACTGTTTTGAACTGAACTGTTTCAGTTCAGTTTCAGAACTGTTAGTAATAGTTCAGTTTTTTTTTGGTTCAGTTCAGTTCAACAGTTCAATTCAGTTTTTGGTTTTTTTGCGCACCCCTACTTTTTGGCTATTTTATTATCTTCCTAGGTTGCTTGTGGAAGAAATTGTCCAGAGGTACTTCAGATGCTTCACAGCGATGTGGCTTTTCTGAACATATTAGCTGTGGTGTTGGACGGAGGAAAACAATAAGATGCCGAGGAAATTACATAGGATAGAACGTGAAGGGAAAATCCATAATCAAGATAAATTGTTCAGTTTTTTATTACATGTTGGCATAAAGGACTGATCCTCCTGCCATCATAATGTATCAATCAATGAAATAAAATGAATCATATTTTCTAGCAGCTAGACTACAACAAACCTTGTAACAAAGTGGACATCATGAATGACAGAATGCTTCAAACCCTTTTGATTATTTATATTAATATTTTTATGTACTAAAAAAAAAGATGATCAAGAATAAATTATCATATCTTCTTTCTCTCATCTCCCTTTTTTAAGCTTTATAGCTTTTCTTTTTTAGCTTAATCAATGGTGTGATGTTGGACTTCTCATACCTCCTACGTTATCAAGGTATGATACTTTCTTTATAGCCTCTTCTCCCTTTTGATTGATTTTGTGTTTCGCAATCTGCATGGAGTACATCTTCTATTCTCTCATCTCCCTTTTGGGGCAGTTGTGTTTATGTCTTTTTTTTTTTTTTTTGGTCGGGGTTTGAACCCCAAGCCTTACATATATTATGGGTTGTCCCTACCAACTGAGTTAAGCTCACGAGAACAGTTGTATTTATGTCCTTGACAACAAAGTCCGAATTTGCTTCATTTATCTACCCTTCATTTATTGTCCATTTAAAAGATATAGACATAAGTTGAATATTAACGAGAACCATTAGTAAGATCCACTTATGAATTTATGATTTCATAACCAGACATCAAACCAACAATCAAATCAAAAGGAAATCACATATGAACCACCTTGTTTGATGACTCTATCTTTCGGATTTCATGGATTGGAGCAATGATGAAGGTGAATCAAACATGTACCAAAAGGATCCTCTTGATGTTTTAGATGATTTGGACAAAGATATATTTTCTAAAACTCGGTATCCAGCCAAATGATCGATTAATCTAGGGATCAATCCCGCATTCACTAGTGGAGCCCGTTTAAATACAGATCAAGTGTTGTATGAACTAGTCTACAAGATATTGATACTAGAAAGCTTCAAAAACTTCCACTCATAGTGACTGGTGAGAAAGTATCATACCTTGAAAATATAGTAACCATGAGAAGTCCAGCATTTTTTTTTTTATGAATTCACATTTTTGTTTTTGATAGGCAAAGAAGTAGGGAGGGTATCAAGAGGCGACAAAAACATCCCAACTAGGTTGGCACCCAACTGTCACCTCCATCGTCTACCACCTACTCTATATATTATTAAAAAAAGGAGAAAAAATAATATGTACAAGAGGGGCGACTACGCCAAAACCCTCAGAAGAAAATAAGAAACACCCAAAAACTAAGGAAACCGGTAGTTCGGCAAACCCACCCGGTCACGGAAGAAATCAGCCGACAAGAAAAGTGGCAAAAAACCTAACCAAACAGTTCCCGTAATTAATGGAACACAACATTAAATTCACCAACAAAAAGCCAAGGAGCTATGTAGAGATTGTGCAACATCGTTAAATCTGCCCAAAGCGATACCCCGAATGTTCCAAGCGCTTCATTGAGGAGGAGATGGAGCAGGACCCCTTGAACGGGTTAGATAACAGGCCGCCTTGGTAATTTTCTTACGTTGACATTTAGTGATATCTGGTGTGAATGGAACATCTGCATCTTTACCCTCCCCCACTAAATGCTCGACTAGTGCGAGTTCGTGCTGCACCTTAGGATTTAATAATGCTTGCTACATTTGTTGTGAGGATTCTGTTTCATTAATTGGTTCCAATACATGCTGCTGAACTGAGCCATGTTGTGCCAAAGCTAACACATGCTGCTGATCCGAGGACTTGACACGAAGAGGAGGGTCATAAGTGAGCTGCACTGCCGGATCAATTTGGTCTGCATTAAACAGCTGCTGGTCCGAGGAAGATGTGCGCAAAAGTGGCTCAAAAGGGACAATCTGCAATGTCTCATCACAGGTCTGGTTGTGCGTGATTAAATCATCATTATTAGTAGAAGTCGCATGACCAGCAGCCTCGACAGAGATGTTCTTGTGCGCAGGATCAGTAGCTTCCTTTTCTGCCTCCTTTTCTTGAACTGTAATGATTTGTACTTCTGTGGGAGGAGTTTCAAATACCTTTGAGGAATCAATGCTGGACGGGTTATCCTTCTTAGGCACCTGGAACTTGCTTTTTTCCTTTGGCAACATTTTCTGTGACAACTGTGCTGTCCTTCTGAGGATACATATATTTCATTGTAACTTTCAAAAGAAAAAAAAATACATATATTTAGCCTATGATGGCAGGAAGATTAGTCCTTTATGTAATATCTCCAACATCTTATTATTTTCCTCCTCCATGAATGAAACACAATAAAGTTGATTTCTTGAGGTGCAATTTCACGAAGGAAGGATCCGAAATGAGAGTGCTCCAATATTTACTTACACATTTGAATCAAATTAGAGATTTTACAGGAAGTAACGAAAGGACCTCTGCTAGGAGATCATCGGGGAAGAAGAACACGGATGACAGAGTCGGAGACATCATTGAAAGTCGTTGTAGCAATGCTTTAAAGCAAAATATCATCAAAGTTATATGATTTTGAGTTATAAGCCAGTTTTGACAGGATCCATTTTTTATGATGACTTTGAGCAATTCTCTCATTGGCAATTCTATTTTTAAATATTTTTTTAGAGATGAAAACAAAATAAAAATAAAAAATCTATTTGACGATTCTATTTTTAAGAATCATTTAGATGTGAATAAAATGAAAAACTTATTTAGTATATTTAAATATACCAAATAAGTTTTTCATTTTTTTCACCTCTAAATACTTCCACTTTTAAATATTCATATATAATCCATTCAAATTTCATATATCATACATAATCCATACAAAATTTAGGAAGGAACAAAATACATGACATAAAAGAAAAGTGACCAAAGACACATATAAAGAAATTACTAAACAGATAAGTGATGAATTTTTTTCAGTTTCACACAAAATGAATAAATCAATTCCCACGTAGAAATTAGAAACAAATTGAAATATACATTTATTCAACTAAAATTAGAAAGATCTAAAATCTAAAATAAAAAACAAATAATCATGCTAAGAACAAGGAAAAAAAAGAATGAGAAAAAGAAAACCTGGGTGCACCAAAAGGGAAGAGGAAGAGAAAGTTGTAACATAAGAGAAAAGTTGTCGTACGATCGTACAATAAACTAAACTAGGTTTTTTGAGACACACACAATGATATTTTAGTAATTTACTTAATTTATTATCGGGTATAGATACTCGTGAGCACGTGTATCATCAAATCCGTATTCATATCCATAAAATAATGGGTAGTCAAATACATGTTTATTATACCCGTTGATACCCGTTTAGCTACTTGTCCCGTGCCCGTGATGGATTTTACCCAGGGCATGGGTATTTTTGCCACACCTAGTTTCCACCTATACTGTAAAGTTTCCTAATTCAATCATGTTTATACAGTATTTTGGCTGGTCAATGTTGGAACTTCGCCGTCGACCACCATGAGCAGTCGAAGGGTCATCGTCGGTCACCAAAATTTTGACCAGACCGTCATCGTGGGGTCGCCAGAGAACCACCATGGTCAACGCAGGAGGCGGTTAGTTAACCACCAGTTGCCACCACTCGCCAGCATATTATTTTAAATTATTTAATTAATAATATCTAATATCTTGGAATAATTAAATTATTTGGGCTTATGTCAAAAAATATCATTGGGCTAGAAAAAAAAACTGCATTGGGCCTGGTTATATAAAATTGAAAAATGCTCTTCTCCCAATAAGTTTTGCTCATTCACAACCAAACTTTCGAAAATGTCATTGGCGTGAGTTAAGCCACGCATGTGTTAATCTTATGTGAGTTAAGTCACACAAGAACACCAGTTCTGATATCTTCAAAGATATGGGTTCACGAATCGGAGATGTGCGTGAATCACAACTTCCAACTGAGAACGAAAATGTCAAAACGAGAACTTACAGTGTTAATAGTGTTTGTGAATGAGAACTTAGTGTCAAAACGAGTTCAAATGGTTTGAGAACTTACAGTGAATGTCGAATTGCAGAATCACGGTGGCCAATCCATTTGGAAATCCAGATTGGGTTTGAGATTGAGGAATAGATTGGGTTCAAATTGGGTTCGTGAATGAGAACTTAGTGAATGAAAACGAATTGGGTTCGAATTTGGTTCGTGACGAACAAATTGAATTGGGTTCGTTGATTTAGTGAGTGAGATTTTAGGGTTTGTGTGAAGAGGGAAAGAGAAGAAACACGTGGGCTATCTGAAGAAAGAGAAGAAACGTGATATGAAGAAAGAGAAAAGGGAAAGTTTTTAGTTAAAAGTGTGATAGATTTCCCCTCAGGTATTATATCTGCTGATGTCAAAATTCATTAATAATTATTTTCCCCTTCAGGTATTTCTCAACTGATGGGAAAACCCTTTGTAGAGTTCACTTTAATTACAAAAATGCCACCGCGTTGCTTTTGCTATCAAGTAATTGGTCCACTGATGTGAAATCTCTGATATTAAATGCCTTTTTTCTAGTAGTGATATTCTTGCACAATTGAATTTTTCTCTGACAAACCTTTAAAATTCTTTGACAGATGCATATACATACATAAAGGAAGGGGTTATTTCCTTTGTTTGCTTTTACAAGATGTACATGGAAAATTAAAATGTCATTGCAGACTTATAAATGAACTGTAATATGTAAAATTAGTATTGAATAAAGGAAATATGATTCTATAATGTTCCCTAAAAAATGATTCTATAATGTAATCATTTATCATTTATTCTAGTTTTTTTGTACAACATATTTATCCTTTATTATAGTCCTACATTTCACAGGCGAACTGATATTATCGTGCATTTTAATGGTATTCTTATGCATACAATTATAAGCACACAAGTCATGAATCTATTTGATATTGATTTTCTTTATAATAAAAAAATAAAGTACAGCTACATTCATTTTGTTGTACATGTAACTCACATATCTTAACCATAAATAATATTTGCTTTGTACTACAAAAATTGACATAGTACATCATTTTGCAATTATGTTTTAAATTTTAATTGTCTCCGAGTGAGTATAAGTATAACCCCACTCTAATATTCCTTACGTCGGCCTACTGACTACCACTGCTGAATTGACAAACCTTCCATCTTTTTAGTGTTGCGTATAACCTTAGAGTGAATCCGGTGCAACTCAACAACTGTAAGGACGTATTGCTCTACGAACTCATCACATAAATAGAACCTTTATTCCAAGACGGATCCCTTATTCCAAAAACCCTTCAATTCATTATCAGTTGATCATGTTTATCGGACCTAAGTATCATCAAATGGATCACAACATCATTACGTTTTAATAAGACCAAAACTTACAATTGATTGTAGTCGACAAAATATTAAAAGAAAAAAAATCTAACACTAAATCCGAGTTCTCCTTTGTTTTTCGCTTGCCCCAGTTTATCAAATGAATTTTGCGCTTCTTTTCATTTTTTTCCCACCGAAACTAAGTAACCATGCCTTAATGTCTCTGCAGCATCCAGAATTTTGAGTACCATATGACAGAACAATAGTACAGAACAAACATTATTTGAAAAAATATAACAAGTTTTTTTTAAGCATTTTTTTATTTTTTTTGGATAATCAGTGTAACAAACCAACATTATTTAGATACAACTAAGGAAACATTTTATTAAAGTACTATTTTCACTGTAAAAAAAAATTCTGTTGAGTTTTTGGCATTTTATTTGCTCTCTTTTGCATGTGTATACTCTTATTAGACATTATACGTGAACTTCAAGTAATTGACAGAACAAAAACTTTCTTTAATTTTATTGCTATCGAATTTTATTTGTTATTTTATGAATCCTGTTCTTTTCTTGCACCAAATTACCACTCATGTATCTCATTACTGTGAAGAGAATAATTGTTTCATTAATTTTCCTTTATTGTTACTTTATCCTTGGACTCTTATTCAGACTACGTTATACTTTGTTTTTGTTCTTTTGGAAAGATTAGAATATTTGTCAGTTAAATTACTCTTCTTGTATCTATAAGACACACATTGTATTATGATGTTAAAATATACAGACAAACGAGACTGACGCGGTCTCAATCGTAATTAAAATAAAAGTCGCGGAGACCTCTAAAACTTTTATATTTCGGGCTGAATTTTTTTAACTATGATTCATACATTAGTTGCCAAAGTCAGGAGAGTGTTGCAAGGCTGCGGTGTGATGGCTGCATCTGCGGAAGAAGTGAAGCTTTTAGGTTCTGTGGGAAGCCCATTTGTCATTAGAGTTCAAATTGCTCTGGAATTGAAGGGTATTGAATACAAATATTCCGAAGAAAAATTGGGTAACTTGAGTGAAACACTTCTTAAATACAATCCAGTTTACAGGATGGTTCCTGTTTTTGTTCATAATGGGAATCCCATTTCAGAGTCTCGTGTGATTCTTGAGTACATCGATGAGACTTGGAAACAAAACCCTATCTTGCCGAATGATCCTTATCAAAGAGCTTTGGCTCGTTTCTGGTCCAAGTTCATTGATGACAAGGTAAGTAACTCTAGATTATACATCAATGCACTTCATGAAATTATGTTGCTTATGAACTATATATAGAACTGACGCTTCAGATTGAAGGCGTGTCTAGTGTTCGACATATATCAGTGTCTATTATGACATATGTGTCACATGTGGTTACATCCAATTCTTTCATTTTCTCAATTTACTAATGGTGTTGTTGTGTAAGTGTTGGTGTTAGTGTTGTGTCCGGTCTACATGTCAGTGTTAGTGTCGTGTCCAGTCTAATTATTTTCTGGTATATGTTAATGTAATTTGTGAAATCAGTGTGTGGCTGCTGCATGGATGTCGGTTTTTATGCCTGATAAGAAAGAACGTGAGAAGGCCAGTGAAGAATTATTGGCGGCTCTACAGTTTCTTGAGAATGAGTTAAAGGACAAATTCTTTGGAGGACAAGAAATCGGCTTTGTGGATATTGCTGCTCTCTTCATACCTTTATTCCAAGAAGTAGCAGAGTTGCAGTTGTTCACAAGGGAGAAATTTCCAAAGCTATTCAAATGGAGTAAAGAATTTAACAACCATCCAATAGTGAAGGAAATTATGCCTTCAAAAGATCAACAATTTGCATATTTCAAAGCTCGGGCTGAAAGCCTTGCTGCGCCATCAAAATAGAGTTATCGGTTGTTTGAATTTCATTTCAAATGGAATATAATCTATGATTTCTCATGTGTAATAAAGATCCTGAAATATTATTGTCAATTTCATCATTTCAATTAATGAACGAATTGTTGCATGTTTAAAAAAAAAAATTGTTTTCAGTTGAGTTCGATGTTGAACCGAGTTTGAAAATATTGCTTCAGAAAACTCAGTTTGGATGAAGTTCATTCAAACTTGAGTTTGCAAATTTCGGTTCAAACATATTACACATACTTAAGTAAACATAGTACTTTCAAGGTAATTCATTCTTTTTGTGCTTCATATAGAGTGAAACTGTTCTTTCATTACATATGTTGATTTCTGATCATAGTTAATAAGACTTAAATCAGTCACTAACTTCCATTAACTGAAACATTCGCCCGATTATGAAGAATATAGTGGATATAATATGTAAATCATGCAGCCTTGTTTCATTCAGGGGAACTAGTTTAATTCGGATTTAGGTTTAGGACAAATTTTGCATATAAAAAATCAGATTACAAAGAAGTTAAATATCGTTGTTATTCGTCGAGAAAACAGAAGTTGATTACAGGCATTGCAAAATCAGAGCTATGACAACAATATCCTTAGATTTCACATGGAGAAATCTCACATTACAAAACATTATTTAGAATTGAAATCCTAACAAATGACAGATAAGAATTCATTAACATAAAATTCTGACTCTCAACACTCTATCAGCAGTGCATTGATCTATTCTGAAGCAGCAAGAAGGCTCTCATAACGACCTTTAAAAAAGGCGAAAAGAGGCTCTCTTGGAGGAAGAGTTTCCTTCACAATAGGATGGTCAAGAAATTCTTGACTCCAATTGTAAAGCTTTGGAAACTTTTCAGCAGTGAACAATTGCAACCCTATTATATCTTGAACTAGAGGGATCCAGAATGCTACGAAAACAGCAGCAATATCCACAAAATTAAACTCTTCTCCTCCAAAGTACTTACCCTTCAGCTCATTCTGAAGAAACTGAAGAGCCTCAGTTGTTTCTTCAACATTCTTCTCGCGCTCTTTCTCATCAAGCGTAAAAACGGATTTGGATGACGCGGACACAATCTGATCAATTCACAAATTTAAACATTTGATTTATTAGTACTTATTCTAGAAAATTTAAATAACCATCACAAAATACAAAAACTTACTCCCCAATGTTATATACATGTTTTTAAGTTAAGTTTTTCACAAACCAAAAAATGGTTTCTTACCTTTTTATCGACGTACTAACCAAAAATAGATAAACATGAAAAAAAATCTATGAAGACGACAATTAAAAAGAAACAAAGATAGGGAGCGCGGGTTTATATAAAGATTTGCGACAACTATCTAGGCAGTGACATAATGGTTGCCATCAGTTTTATCTAACTGCGATTCTATGCAATATTAAGTATCACAGCACAAAGACAACCCGTTATACGAAGTACAAAGACTAAAAAATACACTGAAAAAAAGTTACCTTGTCATCGATGAATTTCGACCAAAATCGAGCCAAGGCTCTTTGGTGTGGATCAGAAGGCAAAATGGGGTTTTGCTTCCAAACCTCATCAACATACTCAAGAATCACAAGAGATTCTGATATAGGCTTATCATTGTGAACAAAAACTGGAACCTTCTTATGAACTGGATTGTATTTGAGAAGTTGTTCACTCTTGGTGGCCAAATTTTCTTCAACAAATTCATATTCAATTCCCTTCAACTTTAGAGCAATTTGTACCCTGCACACAAATGGGCTTCCTGTAGCTCCCAAAAGTTTCACATGTTCCTGATTTGTAGCCATTGCTGCAACACTTAAAGTTTCTATGACTTTGATAATTGGTATAATAATTTGTTTTGATGTTTGAGTCCTAAGGTTTTGTGGCCTTTTATAGAGTTTGGAATGTTAATTTAGTTAGTAATTTTCAATATACATATACACATGAGGTGAGAATAATCCGTACACTAAAAAGGAAAAATGATGATGCCTTCCCTATCAAGATAATGGACAATAAGTGATATAAGAGGTTCCCTCAAAAAAAAAAAAAAGTGATGTAAGAGGTTACAACAGCACAATATATACAAAACTAACTAAATAATAATTGAATCAAGTGGGGACACTTTAGACTATTGGCATTGGGCACTGAGAACCCATTTTCTTTCTTTTATAATCTTTAATATTAATACGCTTCAATAGGGTCCAAACATGAATAATAGGTTGCGTTTGACATAAGATGTTTTGTAGGTGTCATAAATGTGATTTCAAAACATCATATTATGTTGACTTGGGGTGTCAAGATAGTTGTGAAGTCAATCTCAATAACTAATGTGTGTTTTATTCATCGTTTATAAAATAAATTATTATAATGTATTATGTAAAGTGTTCTTTTTCTCACGTTTTTCCAATGACTCAAAATATTAGAAACGGGCTAATGGTCATGATTGTCTCTTTGACCAATAAAACCTTTCCCCTTCCCCAAGTTTTTTTGTTTTTAAAATCCGCCAAAGTGATAACATTATGTAACCAAGGTATTGCCTTGATCTCTTTAATGACATTGGTTTCTTGAGCAACAAACCAACAAACTCACCAATGAACTTCAATCTTAGATTGCAGCAAGATTGATACGACCCAATTCGAGTAGGAATCACACTCCTAAAATTTAGAGATAACGAAGTGAATCGATTAATTTTATTGATGATAGTCATAGAGAAAGTACAAGATCTTATATAGGTAAAATTATTCTAGATCATTCCTAATCCATTCATAACAATCTAATAGGTCATCAATCTTTTAAAACTAATGAGTCATTACTTAATGGTAACATAGTCATCTACTTCTTAGGTTTAATGATCATCCTTTTTGGCCCCCTAACTCGCATGGCTAAGTCCGCAATCCCGAATCTCGGCAGCCGATAGCCCTGCTCATAACAATATCGACCCCATTGAGAACAACCATGTCCTCAAGGTTGTAAAAAATGCACCCTTGAATAAATTTACCAGGATCCCATTGCTTCAACTTGGAAGACCAAAATATTGCACTTAGATTCGCATGCCCACCAGGAACCCACCTTTTGAATTGAAAATGGAGAAAATTTGGCAACTCACAAACAAAAGCATAGTCTTCTATTGGCGTTAAATTGAGTGTATTGTAGCTCTCAAAAATAGAAACGTTCACATCAACCAATGATACATTCCTTTTCACATCTAGTTGTCGACCCATGACATGCTCCCTTTGAGACTGCTCATTTGAACCTTGTGAAACAAAACAAACAGGGAGAGATAAAACTTCATCAAACAATTTGTGTTTAACTAAGTTCAGATGCATTAAAGTTTGTCAATGTACCCAACATTGACCTATATTGCAAGAAAATTATTTATGTGACACCTTGGACCTAATCAAAATGTTGGTAGGACTCATTCCATCACACGAGGAAGGAGAATAATGGAAATATTCAACTCTTCTACATTTTAAAAAGTTGTCAGTGTAAAATGAAACCAACCATAAGAGGATACATACAAGACCCTTCAATACAAATTAACCGGTGAACACATTTTATAATTGACTAATTGCATTGATGATTGTAATAAAGAAAGTACAAGATCTTATATAGGCATGATTATTCTAGATGCTTCGTAATCCATTCATAACCATTATTTGGGATAAAAAAACACCCTCCTCTTTATTAATTGAAGTATGAAAAATTACAACAATATCCTTAGATTTCACATGGAGAAATCTCACATTACAAAAACATTATTTTAAAATGAAATCCTAACAACAAAAACTCAATGACAGATAATAGTACATAAACTTGAAATTCTGAGTCTCAGCACACTATATCAGTAGTACATTGATCTACTTTGAAGCAGCAAGAAGGCTTTCATAACGACCTTTAAAAAAGGCGAAAAGAGGCTCTCTTGGAGGAATATTTTCCTTCACAACAGGATGGTCAAGAAATTCTTGACTCCAATTGTAAAGCTTTGGAAACTTTTCAGCTGTGAACAATTGCAATTCTGTTATATCTTGAACAAGAGGGACCCAAAATGCTACGAAAACAGCAGCAATATCAACAAAGTTAAAATCTTCTCCTCCAAAGTACTTGTCCTTCAGCTCATTCTCAAGAAAGTGAAGAGCCTCGGTTGCTTCTTCAATATTCTTCTCGCGCTCTTTCTCATCAAGCGAAAAAACGGATTTAAATGACGAGGACACAATCTGGTCAATTCACAAATTGAAGTATTTAATATATTAGTACTTATATAGATGCATCTTGTTAGTATAAATAAGTATTCATTTGCTCGCTCTTTACATTAGTGAATTAATATAAATGTAAAATAATCGATAAAGTATTGATATAACTGATAAGACTAAAAAATCTTAAAGAGGAAGTTACCTTGTCATCGATGAATTTCGACCAAAATCGAGCCAAGGCTCTTTGGTGTGGATCAGATGGCAAAATGGGGTTTTGCTTCCAAACCTCATCAATGTACTCAAGAATCACAAGGGATTCTGATATAGGCTTCTCATTGTGAACAAAAACTGGAACCTTCTTATGAACTGGATTGTATTTGAGAAGTTGTTCACTCTTGGTGGCTAAATTTTCTTCAACAAATTCATATTCAATTCCCTTCAACTTGAGAGCAATCTGTACCCTGCACACAAATGGGCTTCCTGTAGCTCCCAAAAGTTTCACATGTTCTTGATTTGTAGCCATTGGAATACTTAAAATTTCTATGACTTTGTTAACTGGTAAAATATTTGTATTGATGTTTGAGTTCTAAGGTTTTGTGGCCTTTTATAGAGTTTGGAATGTTAATTTTGTGATTTTCAATCTATACGCGTTGGTGCTTGTTGACTTCGTGTATGAAAGCTAAAGAAAAAGTTGCAAATATTGATTAATTGATGTGTATATAGATAGAAAACTGCTATTTGCTAACTATTTTTTGATACAATTTGAAAAATCGCATGCACACAACTACTAAATGAGTCATTCCATTATACAAAAATGAGTTCTAGTATAACTAATTATTTTATAATTTTTTAAATCTTTTTTTGTCTTAAATGGAAGAAAGATATATGTCTATGAATGGAGAGGATAGTTACACATATGGTGAGAATAATCCGTACACAAAAATAAAGGAAAAAAATGATGATGATGCCTTCCGTATCAAGATAGTGGACAATAAGTGATGTAAGAGGTTACCGCATCAATATGTAGAAAACTACTTCATCTGTTTTAAAATGAGTGTCATTTTAGTCAATTGCACACATATTATGAAATGGAATCAAGTAGTCAAATGTCATAGCAATTTTACCAAATTATCTTAATCAACTACTGGTTTGTTTTTCATTAAAGAAAAAATAATACTTTGGAAGTAGTGTAACATAGTATTAATTGAAGTGTACAATTGAAAAGAAAAAGTTATTATTGCATTGGAAAATGAAAATGACTTTCATTTTAAAACATTTTTTTTTGTTAAAACGACACTCATTTTGAAACGGAGAGAGTAACTTAACAATTGAATCAAGTGTGGTCCAATCCTTAAAAAAAAAAAAAATTTATTGCTCTTTACCCAACACATCTTAACATGCGCTACGCAACTTAACTTACGCTGAAATTAACTTCTTCAAAAAAAAAACTCATGCTGAAATTAACACTTACTTGAGTTAACTCACGTTGAAATTTGCGTGAGTTAACTCACGCATGAGTATTTTGGGAAGTTAAGTTGGAAGCGAGCAATAATTGTTGAGTAAAGAGCAGAATTATAAAAAAAAATTGAATCAAGTGTGGTCGAAGCCGACAATTATCAATTGTATTCATATGTTGAAGTGGGAACACTTCAGACTATTGGCCATTGGGGGCTGAGAACTCATTTTCTTAAATTAATTCGTACTCGGATAATGTATTATCTTTTGATTTATTTTTTTGGTATTTAAGATATAACGGAATACATTATCTGAGTACAAATTAATTTCTTATTAATGATACATACATTCTCAAAAAAATCATACCTACATCTTAATTAACATATTTTGAGTACTCGTGAAGTTAGCTGAGTTAGTATGGATAATGTATAATATATGTAAGATTTGAGTTCAAACCCCGACCACCACAAAAAAAATATTTATGCTCGAAAAATAATATTTGTAAAATATTTTTTTATGACAACTTTTGTGATAACTTTCTTTATCATATTTACATTATGTTTTGTAACCAAAAAAATATTTACATTATATTTTGACATTTTTTGCTTTATTATTTTGATTTTTATATCAATAATATTTTTTCTTTATATATATTTAATTGTTCAAATAACATAGTAATAAATCTACGTAGTTATTTAAGTAAAACTGTAGTAACGGCCACGGGAATCCTCAATAATGGGTACAACTTGATATTTTTAATCAAATTATAGGTGATGTGGTCTCTTACATCACTTATTGGTCATTGGTGACAAAGACAACTTGATATTGATAGGAAGTCTGCAATTATTTCCCACTTTTATATTCACATTTTTTTACCTTTTTCTATCCATATCCGACAATTAAATCTCCATGTGCCACCTTTATTTTTTTTCTTCTTTCACATCATGTCCGTCAACAACACGTAGAATATTTTTTAAAAAATAAAAATTAATCAAATAATTAATTAATTTATTATTAATCTTCCTATAAAAAGTAATAATAAGAATACCTTAGATATAAAGATACCAACACAAATTGCTTAATAAAACCAAATTAATTGAGAAATTGAAGCATTACATACAATGGCTGCAATTGATGAAGAGGTTCAGCTTCTGGGTTCAGTGGGAAGTCCATTTGTGATAAGAGTTCAAATTGCTCTAAAATTGAAAGGAATTGAACACAAATATGTTGAAGAAAAATTGGGTAATTTGAGTGAAACACTTCTCAAGTACAATCCAGTTTATAGGATGGTTCCTGTTTTGGTTCATAATGGGAAACCTATATCAGAGTCACGTGTGATTCTTGAGTATATTGATGAGGCTTGGAAACAGAATCCTATTTTGCCTTCTGATCCTTACAAAAGAGCTTTGGATCGGTTTTGGTCAAAGTTCATTGATGAAAAGGTAAATCCAATTTACAGATTATAAGTTATGGTACAGTTCAGAGGTATTGTTGTAATATATTGCAGAGGTAGGCACTATTGACCGAACTGTGTGTGAACAAAGATTGTGTCTCATTGTCCAACAACTTTTTGTTTCTTTTATACATCTATACTGGTTGCTGTTTTAACAAGCTTTATCTAAAGTCATAGCTTTAGTCATTGATCAAATTTCAGTTATCAACCACTTTAAACTATTGTTATGATGTTTAAATTTTAGGGAATCTTGTAAAGTTTTGTAGAATTCTTCAATTTTGAATTGAGCTTAATTTGCAAATATCAGATTTTAATGCACTGCATTTTGTAAACTGAGTTCGCAAAAACAACTCTTCAAGATGAGTTTCAACACAAAATTCTGTTTACAATCAAACCAAAATGAAAACCAAACAAGATTTATTTTAGGAGAAGATAAGTTTGCAAAAAAAACTCTGTTTGCAAAATTTTGCATGTTTGAATTAAACTGAGTCTGCAAAAACAACACTCCAACATGAGTATCATCATTGGATTGGGACCTTGGACTGTACTCCTCTCAACGTTTCAGGTTCGATTCTAATTTATGCCAATTTTGGTGGGCTAGTTTGGCTCCTTAAAAATACGATGAGTTCAACACAAAATACTGTTTGAATGAATGTTTGGAAATTAGCAACTGAAAACCAAGCATATAGTAATTTAGGAGAATATGAATCCTGTGTTTTGTATTTCATTTTGGCCTGATACACTTACAAAACTTGGTTTTCAAAAGATGCATTGGATTTAAGCATTTTCCCATTTCTAGAGCTCAAAGTACAAAGCTTCAGAAAACAAAAGAAGATCCTTTTCAATGGAGATAGTGTTTGTTTTAAGCTATATATTTCTTACTAATGGTAAGGTTCTAAGGATAAAAAAAATACGTAGAAACTCCCATAACAAAAGCCAAAAATTAGCTGTAGAAAATTAGTCGCTATTAATATTCAGTAGATGATCTATATAATGTTAGTTGCATTGTCGATTAAATGATTTTTTAGTCCTTATGTGATAGTTGCAAGTATCCATGTTTATCTATGAATTTGCTACTTATTAGCAGTAACATTTCAGTAACTAAAATGATCCACATAATAAGTGATCCATGCTAGAATTTATCTACCTCGTCAATAAATGTAAACTTTGTTTGTGCTGATTTTTCTAATCTATCTAACTTTAATTTGTGCAATCAGTGCGTGATTGCTGGATGGAAATCTGTTTTTATGCCCGATGAGAAAGAGCGCGAGAAGGCTCGTGAAGAATTATTCGAGGCTCTGCAGTTTCTTGAGAATGAGCTGAAGGACAAGTTCTTTGGAGGAGAAGAAATAGGCTTTGTGGATATTGCTGCTCTCTTCATCCCTTTATTCCAAGAAGTAGCAGAGAAACAGTTGTTCCCCGCTGACAAATTTCCCAAGCTACAGAAATGGAGTCAAGAGTTTTATAACCATCCGGTCGTCAAAGAAGTTATGCCTTCAAAGGAGCAGCAATTTGGCTATTTCAAAGCTCGCGCTGCAAGCCTTGCTGCTCCATCAAAATAGAATAACATAATATAGAGTGAGACTCTGGACTTGTAATGAAATTTGTATAAGTACTTGACTTTGTTGAGTTCTTGGTTGTTTGAAATTCCGTTCAAATGGAATATACTCTGTGATTTCTCATGTGTCATAAAGATCCTAACAGATTGTTGCCATTTTTTCTATTTCAATTAATGAAAAAATTGTTGCAAGTTGCATGTTTGTAATTCATATGTGAGGTGTGAACTCATCGGTAAGAGTTTGACCTTGTAACCTCAAGGGATGAAGTTCAAATCCCTTATAGGACAGTTGTAAAATGATTATTAGTGTGCCTCGTAGTTTAACAAAATAGAAGAATTAAATGTAAACACATGTGTCGATGTCGTGTCTAACATTGGACCTGCCTTCGATCTGAAGTGTAACTTTGTAAGTACTATACAGCATACACATACACATATACACATTATATTTTTTGAATCACCTTGCTAATCTAAGAGACTATTGACCTATGCATGAAAAGCCTATCATTCAAAAGCTTTCATCTCCTTCTTTCTGCCACGAGATTCTTTGACGGCTGTCCTTCAATCCTTTTGGATTTGGGGTTTTTGTCAGTAACTTGTTCCTCAACTTTGCAGCTGATTTTAGTTTGTTCGAAGTCCTTGTTCTCACTTTCTAGAAATCCAAACTCTTCAATATCTTCTTGTGGTAAAGGGTATGATGCATCACTTCCATAAGGAATTTCAAATATATGGTCTATTAGTGTTGAGAAATGAGTCAAAGGTCCAACCAGTAGGGAGTACTAGCTCATTTAAACCAGTAGATAAAGCATTCCATGTGATTTTTCTAGGAGCTAGTAACTCCTCCAAAAAACCAAGTTGAGAATCTCTCTCCCCTCTTCTCTCTTTTGTGAATTATATGAATAATCTAAAGTAAAACCAAACAGAAAACTCTTAATAACAATGGAATGAATTTGAAGAATATAGTGCATGTGGTATTGTAACCTGGAACTGGTTAATTTCAATTCAGGTTTAGAACATGTTTTGCATATTGGCGACTATGGTTCTCACTGTTATGCCTATTTGCTTGTTAGATATGTAGTAACTTTTGATCCATTAATCCATATGTGACGCTCTTTCTCTATATTGGCTGGCCTCCGACTAAACTCAACACAATAGTTCTCAAAATAAGAAACAAAATTATGCTTACATTTCGACACCACATGACCAAATTCCGTAATGTCATTCCCTCTCTTGTTGAGGGAGTCAACAACTTTTTTCGAGTCAAGAACAAA
>Ga0315914_1001073_pt1 | contig 39311 bp, 28 predicted proteins | sample MpolenodulesMG_FD_203920 | JGI IMG/M metagenome (GOLD analysis project Ga0315914, IMG submission 203920) | Medicago polymorpha root nodule microbial communities from Los Angeles, California, United States - elongated nodules | ecosystem: Host-associated > Plants > Roots > Nodule | place: USA...
CAACATATTTTCCAACTAAATCCACGTATTTTCTAACTAAATCCAAACCAGCCCTCCAAATATATTTATTCTAATATTCCAACATATTCTACTAAAAAAATATAATATAAAGCCACTTAATAAAATAAAATACACCACAACACGTCATAAATCAACGTAAATCACATAAGTCATATAAAAGACTCTAAACTCAACCAAAAATAATTAAATAATAAATAGGGCGTTACAAGTCCAGCAAACCTTGAGACAATAAAGTTTCGTACTTAAAGGGTTTCAATAGCAATCAACCATGAGAATAGGCGTGGTTGCTTTTGAAATACATTCATTGAGACCGAAAGGAGACATGAAAAGCCAAAGAGAAACTTGTCTTTAGAAAATAGATCCAATGTAAGATTTAGGTGTAGGGTTTGGTTTGTGAAGGATTTGTCACCAAGATGAACCAATAATCCTAAGGCGTTTTTATTATTATTATTTTCAAAATAACAAAATATTCCAACTTTTAACCTTTGAACTTTCATCTAATCATTGTTAAAAGTGAATCAAATTCATAACTCCCTGTCGGAACGATATCTTTATTACTACATTGGTAAACCGTGCACTTGCGGATTTATGACATCAATGCTCAAGCACAAAAGCAAGAGACTTCTAATCAAACAGAATTACAAAGAAAATGTTTGAGCTTAAACACTTGATTTACAATCAATGGTGTTCACAAATACAAATCAGATACAAACTCTTAAGACTCTAGAATTTCTAAGATATGAAAGTTGTTAAGAAATTCTAAGTGAACTTTGATGTGAAATAATTTCAGCAGAGTTTTGACACTTATAACATTGTTGTGAGTCTCTTACAATCTTCAAGTCTTCACTCATTTATATAGAGGTGTAAAAGAGACATTATTGATTGCCAGCACATCAAAGAGAGTCGTTGTTGAAGCTTGATAATCACCAATGATCTGTTGCTTGATTTGGTTATTGTCCTATGAGGGAACAATTTCAATTCCATTCCCTAAATAGAGAATCACCAGCGTATTCAAAGTTGTTGTCTTGTACTACTGCAGACTTGAGAAGTGGAGTAGTGGTTGTACAATTGTATTATTGTCCTTTTCCTGTGCTCTTCAGTGGATAAGCATCCAATGCCTTCAAATTCCTCTGAATTAGCCGTTGCTCTAGCCTTCCATTCCTTCTGCAATCATATGCACTAGAATAACAACTTTTAACAAACTTCAGCTTCCAGTCTTCAGCTTATGTAGAACTCCAATTTCTGAAGGTTCTTCCGATTCTGATGACGTCAGCTTATGGTGATCTTCAGAAGCTCCCTTCTTCAAATGCTATCTTCAGATGCTCTTTTCTTCAAATGCTTTCTTGCAACACAAGCTTCCTTTTTATAAATTCCATTGCTCTCATTTGTTCCTCCATAACCTATATTTGATTTAAAGACATTTCAATTTTTGTCTATGGTCCTGCACACTTGAACAAATATTAGTATATCCAATTGACATTTTTAATACCTTGTTATCATCAATACTCAAAGTGGTATTGTTAAACACATTTTGTTCCAACAATCTCCCCTTTTTTGATGATGACAAACACTAGTATTAAAATGCTCAATTGTTGTTAATCTAATTAACAAGTTGACTTTTAGGGTCTGAAGTTCGTAAGCTCCCCCTAAGTTTGATAGTACTTTAAGGTGAGTTTTGTAAGCTCCCCCTGAGTTCTATCCATGTTAATTTAATTCATTTTAAAATCTTAAAATAAATCACTCAGAATAATCTCACATGAAGTTAAAGACTAAGAGATGAGAATCAGGTTCTCCTAATTTAATTTTTTGAATTAAATTAGTGGGGCTCAGAGCCTAAATAAATACTATATCTACTCCCCCTTTTGTCATCAACAAAAAGTAAATAACAACCAAAAAGAGAAGTAATAAAAACATGAGATAATTCTAAAAGCATATCAGAATATGGTTAAAAACAACATATAATAACCAAACATTAAATTTTCAGAAGCAATAAAAGTGTACCAGAGCAACAAAGTAGAGAAACATATATCAGAAGCTAAACATAAGAAACATAAGAAATAATTTGAGAAACAAGTAAAAGTGTGTGCAATCTATGGTTGGGCTTGTTTCTTCATCATCTCCATCATTTCTCTCATCATAGATGTCATATCTTTTGACTGCTTCTTCTAAACCATCTGATCTTCTGGTTTGAGCTTCTTCTCTAGCTCTGAATTCTTCTTTTTGTATAACCATATCTCTCTTCAAAGTTTTGACAAGCATCTTTTGCTCAAAGAGCTCCTTTTCCAGCTTCTTGTCTTCTGCTCTTGTTCAGAATCATGTTTCAGTTTCTCAAGAATTGGAGTTTTAGCTTGAATCTTGAATTTTGTTAACCAAGATAAGTTAACATCATCCTGAACACCAGAAGTAATGACAGTTGAAGCATCCAGAAAGAAAGAGAGTCTGAGATGTATAATCTGCTAGTTTTTAACTTTATTGACTTCAACTTCTTTCATTTTGTTGACAACTTCTTCGAACCAGATATTGAGAGACTGATTCTGTGCTTCAATTGACAGCTTCTGAAGTTCACACATAATTGTGTCTACTCTTTATCTTAGAGCAGTCCACTGATCTTCATACTTCTTTGTGTGAATGGGATCATTTCTAGCCTTCACTAGTTTGTTCAGATCCTTAAATATGTTCTCACATACCTCTTTTAATATAATAGAATCTAGTAAAAGGGTAGGAGGGGGTGAGACATTTTTGGTTAGAGGTGCAAGTGATAATTCTTGGTCAAGAATAGGCTGAAAAGATGATGAGGAAGGTATGTCAATTGTTTGTTGAGATGAAATATTAGGGTTACTGTCAGTATAAACATCAGGCATTTCATCATCAGAGTCCATTGAACTGCACAAAGTCCAATCTGGCTGATGAGATGTTTCTAATTCAACACATGTATGACAGACAGATGCTGAGACAGATGTAGGTTGAATGGGTTCAAGAATGAAGGTTTGTTTGTTGGCTATGTTCTTTAGTGCAGTAGCAAATGAAGTTTTGGCTTGAGTTGCACTAAGAGAGTCTGGCTAAGTTCTTTAGTGCAGTAGAAAATGAATGACCATGTCAGTACATGTATTTTTAGCCATTTGTGAGTTAGGTTGATGTTGTTGTGGGCTTTCTGAGATAGTTGAATTAGGTTCTGTCTCATAGGCTTTTTCTGAGTTGGATTCAAAACCAGGTAACTCGTTGAGATGATGTTGATTTAAAACTATCAGAAGCTGGCTCAGTTGACTCATCTTCAAACTGCTCATCAACAGGTATAGTTTGAAGTGGCTGTATATATGAAGGTTGAAGCCAATGAGAAGCATGCAGTTTCTGACACACATATATTCTCCTCTGAGCCATATCACCTATTCTCTCTTGAACATATGGATACATAGGCACATAAACATCATTATCAGGCTTTTTAGTGGTTTTGGAAGATGATGATGGGGTAAAGGCTTTATCTAGAGTTTTTTAGACTTTATTCAATGGAATATCATCTACGTTGGTTGAGGGTGAGGATGAGTCTAAATCTATTACATTATCAGAGATAATGTAAGAAGGACTGTTACCTTTTATTTTAGCAGCTTCTGAAGTAGCAGCATCTGAAATACCAACTTCTGAACAACCAACTTTTTCCCTCTTGATCTTCATAGTTTCTTTCATTATATCACCAGTCTTCCCACTAGATAGTCCTTGAACAACTTTTGCAAACTCTACCACTTTCTTAGCATCTTCTACTGCAATCTCCTTCACCAAACTTGCAGTAGGTATTTCCAGATGGCTTGCAACTGCTAAGGCTTGCTCTACAAGAGAAGCTTCTTGTTCCTTTGACAAGAGTTCTATTGTGGATTCAGTAGCAGCCTTCTTCCTTCTCTCTATTCGAGTAACCAAAGTAGTAGCAGCTTCTACTTTAGCATCTTCTTCCTGAGTGTAAGTTGACTCCTTCAACTTACTTATCTTCTTCACTGTGCCTTTTCCTTTCTTTTGAACAGTTGCTAAAGGTTTGGGAGCAGAAGCTTTTGAAGTTCCTCCCCTTGTTCTCTTGTTCAGAACCTTAACAGGCTCTAAATCAGCAACCTCATCCTGAATTGATGGAATAGCTGTTTTAACAACATTTAGCTAAGGAGCAATCTTGGGTTTCTTTTGTTTCTTAGGCTTTGGTTCAGCATCATCAACAGCTTCTGAAGTGGCCTTCTTAGATTTCCTCTTCTTAGCAACTCTTAGTGGAACACCAGCTTGAGTATCTGGTATTAAGCTGTAGTTGATGATCTCACCAGTTTGTTCATAGTGCAAAGTCATATAAGATGCATGAACCTTTGGATTGTCTTGCTTGGAAATTGGAGGAAAATCAGTCTTCAAATTGGAGGAAAATCAGTCATCAGATCAGATACAATTTGTGATTCCTTCAAATCAGTGCTCAGTTCCTCAAACTTGTTCACAATACCCATGTTTCTCTGAGTCTTTCCATTGATGTATTTTCCAGTCATTGTTCCCAGGTGTTTATCAGACACAACACCAGATTGTTTAAGAGCAATGAGTAGACCTCCTTGGTAGAAAATTTCTAAGAGCAGCCTACCTTAGGGAATAAACTTCCTGTTATCTTTTTGAGTTTCCTTGAGTGTCCAGATCACATGATGGAATATGTATATTGGCAAATTTACCTTCTCAAAATTCACCAGCAAGTAGAGAAAGACTTTGTGATGTAATGACAACGTATCTATACCTCATCCTTTTGGAAGAAAGCATTCCTGAATCAGCTTCTCAAGAACCTTGTGTTCTTTTTGCATGTATTTGAACTTGTTAGAAGCATTGTTTTTGTAAAGAGCTTCATACGTAGTTTGAATCCAGGAGCTTGTCTTCTTGGTTAGATTCCATTGGAACTTTCCTTCATTAGAGCATCTTACGGCTCTTGCTATGATTTCCTTTGTAATGGTAATAGGGATTCCCATTACTGCTGACCTAATTTCAGTTTGAGTGAATTCAGGCAAACCCATCTATTGTCTTGCCTTCCCTTCCAAACTCTTGTCACCAGCAATCTTCTCACGCTCTTCTCTCTTAGCAGCTTCTATGTCGTACACTTTAGATTTAACCAGAAGTTCTTCACAAGTTCTTCATATGTAGGACCATTCAAAACACGGAAATAAGTATCCAAAGCTTGTCTCAGAAGGTAGTTAGAAACATCAACACCATGATGTTCCAAAGACGGAAATTCCACTGGACTTTCAACTTGAACGATTTGCCCATCTTCTCTGACTTCCATTGTTATAGGCTTGATAACATAAGATTCACCAGAATCTATTTGCATGGGGAGAGCTTGACTAGAACTTGATGCGACCATGATGATTGATGAAGATTTTTAGGGTTCTATGATGTTTGATTTTGAAAATGAAGACTTTTTAGAGAAATAGCTTAAAATCAGAAAGTGTAGGAAGTGATGTGAGTAGTGTGTGAGTTTTTCTAAGTGTTTTTAGCAAAACGTTTGCAATTCATACATGGGACAAACAAATACAAACATTAATGACAAAAGGGGCGCGAGATAGTACATTCAAAGCTAAAATTCATCATTGCCCTCTTAGTTATAAACCAATACAAATAAACCACGTCAGAGGTTCTCAGAGAAACTACTATATTAATGGGACAGGTGTTACTAAAAAGTAACTTCCAACGTTTCCACTAACATTGCTATCAAAAGCAAAGAGTCCAGACTCTGGAGTGCAGATGCTGACGTCATCAGAAACATATTTTCCTCAGAGTCTCAGTAAAGAGAGTCTGATGGATTATAGCTTCTAAACAACTTTAGAACCTAAATTTCCATTCAGAGGCAAACATTTAATCAGACACAAAGTGCATGTTCAAATTTTTCTTTATTAAATCAAATCTTTCAACACTTCAAGGCTTAGTGAATATATCAGCCCGTTGATGTTCAATATCAATGAATTGTATATCCAAGATTCCTTTTTGAACGTAGTCTCGTATAAAGTGGTGTTTGATTTCAATGTGCCTAGCTCTAGAATGTAAGATTGAATTCTTTGACAAACAAATAGCAGCAGTATTATCATAATAAATGGGAATACTGTTTTCATTAATCTAATAATACTCTAACTGATGGTTCATCAAAAGTAGTTGTGTACAACAACTTGCAGTTGAGATGTATTATGCTTCTGTCGTTGACAAGGCAATAATTGCTTGTCTTTTGCTAGCCCAGGATATCAGATTCTCAGCAAGAAACTGACAGTTTCCATTAGTTGATTTTCTTTCAATCCTGTCACCAACATAATCAGCATCACAAAATCTAACCAACTTATAATCTAAGGATTTCCTGTAAAGGAGTCCAAGATTTGTTGTTCCTTTCAGATATCTGAAGATTCTCTTTACAATAGTTAAATGAGATTCTCTAGGATCTGATTGGAATCTTGCACACAAGCATACACTGAATAAAATATCCGGTCTAGATGCAGTGAGATATAACAAAGAACATATCATACCTCTAAACAGCTTCTGGGCAACCTCTGATCCAGTATCTTATTTGCTTAAGGTGCAGGTTGGCTGCATTGGTGTGTTCATCTCTTTACAGTCTTCAAGCTTGAACTTCTTCAGAAGCTCCTTAGTATATTTTAACTAATGAACGTACACTCCATCTTTGCATTGGTTGATTTGAATTCCAAGAAAGAACTTCAATTCTCCCATCATGCTCATGTCAAACTAATCTTGCATTAACTTAGAAAATTTCTTGCAAAGAGAGGCATTAGTAGAACCAAATATTATATTATCAACATAAATTTGCACAATAAGAATGTCTTTCTCAAAAGTCCTTCTGAAGAGTGTTGTATCAATCTGACCTATTTTAAAATCATTTTCAATCAAGAAATTACTCAGTCTATCATACTTGGCTCTTGTCGATCTTGACACGTACAATCCTGTTAGGTTTTGTAATCGATGCCTGAACAGCTTCACCATGTGCAACAGCCACAGAGTCAATGCTATCAGAAGACCTCTTAAGACCTGTCTTGCTGGTTGGTGTGTCAATCACACAGGTATTGCTGCATGAGTCTTCAGCCTCCTGAATATCCTGCAGACATTTGCATAAAAAAATTTGTGTAAATTTCTTACAAATTAAATTTTCTGCATTTCATTAGTAATTGTAGATTATATATAATTAATCAATTAAGTACCACCTGAACATTATAATTGTTTGCTGCACAACCATCCACACTAAGCTCTTTAACAGATCCATCGTTGTAATATCAGATATGAACTACCTCCAAATTATACTTAGACATGAATTGTTCGATGACACCAACATCATCAGATGCCTTCTTAACGGCATAATTTCTATACTTCCTTACGACATTTCCTTCACCAACCTCAACCTTGAAAAGAACTTGCTTGTCAATAAGCACATTAAAATCAAGAGGATAATCACTGGCTCCTTCTCCCTATTGAAAAATTGGAAGATGTTAGTTGAAAATTCTTTGCAAAAATAAACCCCGTTTATAGACCATGCATTTATCCACTACCTTGTCACGTTCATTGATTAAGTCTTGCACATTACGCCCAATAAATTGTGTCACTTGGCGGTCAAAAAGAACAAAGGTAGTGGACCCTGTATCGTCCATCACAATGACATGCAGCTTCAACCTAACAAATAATCAACTGTATCAATAGACTTATACGTATAATAAAAACAAATATTATATTCGGATAAATTTAGATACCTAGGCACAACGCTTTTGCAAGTTATGCACTTGCGACACCGAAGCATTCCATTGTCAACAGTGACCAATGAAGCACTGTGGGTACATGATCGAAAGTACCACTCAACCCCAGTTTCGATCTCACATATAGTGGCAAGTACCGAACCTTGACACACCTGTAAAAATTTCACGGCCTTTTGCAAAAAATCTTGAACATAAATATCAATGATGAATCAAAAATAATATTTAAAAATTTCTAAAATAGACAACTACCTGATTTGACTCAATCATACTTTCGATTGTCATTCTCTTGGTGTTGAGCAAGTCATCTGACAGAGATGTAGAGCTGTTTGTAGAAATCGGGCTTACACTTTGGGTCAACTGGAGCGATGCATTTTTCATACTGATAAAAGTATACCAATGTCATTCAAAGAATGAAACTCAAGCAGCACAAAGAATAAAACTCACGACAATTATGCAAAATGTCAAGCTCCATCTTATATGTTTATTTTTTAAAACAAACCATATATGAGATTCTAGTGGGGCTATATAAGTTGTTGGAATGTTGAAGTATGTGATATGAAAGATGGTGAATAGTATGTCTAACACTTTCTTATTATTCACCACATTGCTTTTTACGCCGGAGAGCATTGCAAGAAAAACCAATTATATGAGCAACTTTTTACTAACGACTACATTTTTATACAATGTCTTGTTTATGAACTTTGACTTGTCTAAAAAGTTTTTACTAATACAATCTTTTTTTTATTTTAAATATGTTTCATATACCACAATTTTGAGTCTTAATAGCGCATGCAAAATGTCAAGCTCCATCTTATATGTTTATTTTTTTAAACAAATCATATATGAATAAATTCTTAAGTCTATAAATTGTAGAAATATAAGAGCATAAATTGGAGTTGCCTAACTCTTGGTTGTTATGTCATCAGATGTGGTATCAAGTTTAACAATCATAGCAGCTCATGGGTTCATTGATGTAGTAATTATAGGATATCAAGTTTTACAAAATACGTCCATACCAATCATAAATTTTTAGTTTCTACTTTCTATAAAAACGTAAATGCTTACCTTGCCATGTAAGCAGCAACATCAGGTAAATCGCCATTAAGTATCAACTTAGTCCCAAAAAACGCATTAGCAATTCCCATTGCACCTAGTTTTATCAAATTGAACAGCAAGTGAACATCATTCTCTATTTCATGTGTGGATATTAATAGAAAGTAGAAACTAAAAACCATGAAATACCTAAATATTTGTGTGTCTTGCAAAACTGCAATATCAATACAACAGGCGAAGAGTTGTCGTGGTTAACAAAAAAGCTCACAATTTTGTCAGCATGTTCACCCCAAAGAGAGTAATGCAAACGGTTGTTCTGCAATCAAATATTAGGTAATAATCAATGCATCCACACAATGTTTATCAAAATTATATTATATGAAAGAGGCACAAATAAAAAGATAAGCTCACTCCAGATCTTGCAAAGTGAGATCAATCACTTTGCTCTTCCTGCCCTCCTTTTCAGTTTCCCTTACATCACCCCTTTCAATTACATGACCAATAACATCTGATATTATGTATAGAAAAGTAAAAACAATTGTAAGAAATTTCTCAAGGAGTGCAGAGAGTTATAAGTAATCTACAACAGACATTCATAATCGAAGTCTTACCAGCAAATGTGTCCTCGACATTTGAAAAGAGAATTTCATTGAATGACATGAACTCAAAAACATTGATAGGAATAGTAGGCAAGTCTTTTTTGGTAAAACTTGAGTTGTGCGGCATACTAAGTTTGTATTTGTGAGAAGTTAGCTTATACAGACCTTCATTAAAACCAACGATTGCATTGTGAAGTTGATATGTACCCCCTTCCTCAACCATTGACCTGAACTTTACCACCAAATCCTTTCTAACTGTGGCGTGGATACGTCCACCCTATAGATGACAACAAAAGTAGGAAATAGGTGGTTAAAATAATAAACTAAAAAGATGCAGCTTTGACAATTCCATGTCAAAAAAGAAAAGAAGCACCTAACTGGTAAAAATTTGAACATAACTCATATTGATCATATTCATTTGTCATATTCATCATAGTGCCGCAAAATATAAACCACATGCATGGACGTACTATTTATAGCAACTATATATATGAGTATAAGTTTTATTTCCATTACCTATATATGTTATCAGATTGAAAACCATTTAAACACTTAGGAAACATACCCGTATCTCAATTTTTCTATAAGCATGCAAAAATGAAACAACACAGCATGTTAAATCGAACCTAATCTAACTAACTTATGTCATATTCAATTCAATTATTCATTCAATCATGCATAAGCAACAAAAATAGAATGGCAACAAAATAATCAGTGATGTCTTTCTGGTGTTATGAAATACATGCTTGTAACTGGTTAATTTAAAAAATAACATTGAAAAATTGCACAAATCTTTGCATCGACCAGCAACATGTTCATGAAAATGATGTTAGTTGGAGCCTTCTTATCTGGAATTAACCAAATGTGAGCAACCCGCACACACATCTTTAGGTTCTTCTTTCCTCCAGAAATAGCTGACAGTGGGGTGTATATGGTAGACATTTTTGTTTGGTGTTTTCAAGAAAGGAAGATGCTTGTTAAGAATGAGATTATATTGGTGTTAGGTTGTGATGTATTTATAGAACAAAGGGAAGATAAGCTCTTAGTAGAGTATAATGATTTTGGAAACGATTTGTGAATTGATGTTGCATTAAAAATAGCTTATTTTGTTACGTACGGTCTGTTTACTTCTTTCCATAAAAAATAGGACATTCTGTTTACTAAAGATTGACATATTGATAAGCATGAAAAAATAGGACATTCTGTTTAGTAAAGATTGACATATTGATAAGCATGAAACACATGAAACAAATTAACAACTATTTAACAATTTTGTTAGGTAGGCTGTTTAATTCTTTCCATAAATAATAGGAGATTCTGTTTACTAACGATTGCGAAATATCTGTTAATGGGAATTTATTATTCCATTTTTTAGGTGTAAAATATGTACTTGAATATTCAAAGGGAACCGCGGTATTTCTGATCTTTAAATATATTTGATTTTTAAGGTATTTCTGATCGCTAATTGTATTTGTTGATCCTTAGTTGCAGCGAAATTGAAAGAACTAAGAGTTGTCTAGAAAAGAATGGAGATAACACTTGTTTGCTGTTTTAGTGCTTTAGTTTTCCTATGTTTTTTGACTCATTTAATTGTTGCAGACTTGAAAATGCTAAATCGGAAGAAACACAATGTGTTGTGATCTTCACTCACGTGGTAGAGGGAAAAAGTTTGTTAAAGAATCAAATTGTTCCAGAATCTAAAGGCAAACTCTCCATAACAGTCAATTTATTTGTTAAAGAATCATATATTTCTCCCTATTACAATGACTCATCCCTCAAACAAAAATGATCTTTTAATCTCTTTGAACTTAAAATTGAATGTGCCTGTTTATAAGGAGTAGAAATAGGATCTTCAATGACTCCTCCTAGTATAGCAACTGATTTTGTGACAACATTTAAAAAAACACCTTGTCGTGTGACAACATGACTCCATGCAAAATGACATAGTGACAACAATGAGAGTGCTATCAAAATTTTAGTCAAGGTTTGGAACATGGAAAAGACTTCACAAATTTAAAAATAAAAAATAGAAGGTTCTGATAAAAGCAAATGCTTGCAAGGTTCCCAAGCAATTAAAAAAACACGGTGGATTTGATAAAAGCAATTGCTTGCAAGGTTCTGAAGCAAATAAATAAAAATGGTCTAATTGTAAACAACATCGAGATAAATGAAATCATTCATTCCAGCCATCGGAGCTCCCAATCTGATTTTGACACCTTCCCGCAGCTTGTGAGCCTCCACAAACCTCTTCCACTGCCTACCTATCCTGCAGTGTTCGTAAGGAAGAGTACCAAAAATTAAGTCACAGTCCCATACGTTACCGCAATCATCTACAATCTTCACATTGGTAGCAGAAGTATCCAGCATTTGCACAACATTTCCCAGGCAATCAATTTGAGGTCTTAGTCGATAGCATCAATGGTGGCTTTTTTTTTAACAAAGGGATGGAAAGCAATTCGCGACTTTTATGGGATTAGTCTAGGAGCTTGGGTTACTCTAATTTTTGTTGGTGTTGGACGATTTGATATGAAGCTGACTGATAGGTTTCACAAGACTATCAACTATCCCGTTTTTGATCCAGCCATGCATTTCCTTATTGACAAAACTAATGTGCAGACAACTTTCAACTAGCATCTCCAGCTGAAAACATCTCTTCTCTCTTATCGTCACAATATCAGTGACATGATTATAGATTTCGAAAAAAAATTATCTGAATATGATGTAACAAAGGGTGCTTTGGTATGATACACTTTTCCTATAAACATCATTTTTTCAGTGATACAACAGAAGAGTTTCAATATTTCTGTCGGACATGTTTTCTAAAATAGAATTAGAGTTAGTTGAGCAATAGAGATTTGAAGTATGACATGAATTAGTTAGATGGAGGAAATCATATAAGGGAATAGGGAATATAATTTACGGTATTGAGTAGTATATAAAGCATAACCAAGTAGCTAGTAAAGAATCAGAGAAAAGAAAAAGGTATGTTAACTAACCAAATGATGTTTTCAATGATTATGTGAAATAAAGCGATTTAGGAGTGATGTTGTTTTCAGTATGCCGTGAACCAAGAAACCAAGAAATAAAGCGTTGAAATAAAGATTATGTGAAAGCGATTTGTTTTGTTCAAAAAAATAGGGCCGATTTGTTTTCATCAAAAAAATAGGAGATTAGGTGTGATATGTTGAGAACACTTCAAAAAATAAGGCCGATTTGATTTATCAAAAAAATAGGGTTAATAATTAAATATGGGTAATACAGTAAATTTAAGCATTAGGGTTAGGTTAAATCTAGGGCAACAATTAACTTTCGGGTTAACTTTAAAGAATAAGAGATATAGATTATATCATCAAAATCTACCACAATAAATAGTAAAATGTTTAGAAAAAATAAAACCACATTTTAACAAATCTGTTAGTTACATGTGTTAAGACGTTTTTAATCCTTTTAAAAAAATTAAATATTTCAAAACATTAAATATTTAGATATAAAACATACTTTCTTTTTTTTTTGATAATAAAATATACTTTTTTTTGAAATATAAAATATAGTTGTTATAATTAATGAGTTTAATGATTTTTGACATTTTATAGATGTCATAGTTTTTTAAAATTCTTTTTATAGATTAACTTATCGGTTCAATAGTAACATCATTATTTTTTTTAATAAAAAAGAGCACATCATCATTGAATATAATATTTAGATAATTATAATAATGGTAATATACATATCATATTTTTTTAGAAAATATATACTTATTATATTAATATTAACATATCTGTAAAACAAAATTTATTTGCTCTCAACAAAATACAGTTATATATATATATATATATATATATATATATATATATATATATATATATATATATATATTACATGTCATTTTTTAAGTTTTAAAATGTTCGAGTTATTAGTTCAATACAATTTAATTTAGTTAAATACCTATACAAATATAATCATAAGATTGGGAGATCTAACCGAGCTATCTGATTTAATCCGGTTTAGTGTGGTTCAACCAATGATTACGTGGTTCAAGCATTAACTCAGCGACCCAGTACATTTGCTGAATCGATATCCGAGCCAAGTTTTAAAACTATGTTCAACATAACTTGACACCCTAAAATGTACTACTATAAATACTCATCAACTTCCAACAAACGTTGTAGTCACGGCCGCCAACCTAGAAACAAGTGCAATCGCCTCAGTTCATCAATTAGGGAAAAGCAGCGCCGCCATAAACCGTGATAAAGAAACTCCAGGTTTTCCTTCCGCCACGAGATGCGATTCCACCATTTCCGACTGTCCGTACAACAAGTAACGCAACAATGATCGATTTGGATTGCAGAAGTTCAGATCTACACTCCGTAGATTTACAGCATAGATCGTACATACATTCTCTTTTGCTTTTCTTTTTTCTCTTTATTCATCTCCTTTTGTTTTCTATTTTTAATGGATTAGAATCCTCCAATTTTTGTATTTGGTGCTTGGGTTTGGTTGATTTTGTTAGATTTAAATGTATTTTGGATGATAACTTTTAAAAAGTTGCGATTTTGATTCGAAACAAAATAACAAATTTGATCTCAATTTTATCAACCAAAAAAAAATCAATTTTGACCCTTAACTTTTTTTAAAATTTATTTATTTTTTAATAAATTTTTGGAGCATGGTGTCAAAGGGTGGAGGTGATTTTGGGATGCCAACTTAGTTGGATGTCTTGTCCCTGATGTTCTCCATTGTTTGTGATTCAACGAAAAAATGGTAAGTTCTTAAATTGATGGTTGAGATCAAAATATTGCATTTTGGTCAGATCTCAAATTGATGGCTGAGAGGATGGAGGTGACTTTTGGGTGCCAACTTAGTTGGATGTCTTGTCCTCTCTTGATGTTCTCCATTGTTTGTGATTCAGCGAAAAAATGGTAAGTTCTTAAATTGATGGTTGAGATTAAAATATTGCATTTTATTGGTTAGATCTCAAATTGATGGTAAAGATCCAAACATTGCATTTTCTCTTTTATGTTATGGGAGAGATAAACATAATATATATTGTGTTTATCTCGGATAACATAGAAAAAAGGTGAAAAATGAAATCCATTTTTATTTGTATCCATTTTCTTCTTTTCACGAGATTTCATTATAAAAATCAAATTGGCGAGACTTTGGTCATTTTCTCCTTTTTCAAGCCCAATTCAACACTTACTCCTTTAGGTTTTTTAGTTTGTGCCTCCATCTCACCCATGATGCTTTTTATTGCTATTCGTTGTTGCTCTATCCTGGTGATTGGACGTTCAATGTGTGGGTCCCCCACACCTTTGTTAGCACGTCGTCTTGGTGATTGTGAGTGGTGCCCTTATTATTGTTGGTTTCCCATTGGGGTAAAGAACTTGGACGTGTGATCCTTTGTTCTGGACGTTGAAATTGTGTTTTTGGTGACTTGGTTCGTCTTGAGATGGTTGAGTTCGAGTTCTAGTGACCACCATACCGATGGGATCTTAGGCATATGCAAGTTTTATTTGACGCTTTAGTGGAAGCCAATGTTCCTATATGATACACGTGCAATTACCTAAACCGCTGATTTCAATTTCAATCTTGGTGTTGCGATCTCTACGCCTTCCTGTACGCTCCTTCTCTAAATGGAGGGTGTACCTACAACTGTGCATGCTTGCTCCATTAAATGCAGGTCTTCTTGGTGCTTGATCCAACATTGGACTTCTTCGGCCCCATACCTTACAAGACCTCTTGAGACCTTGGCCTATTTTAACTGGTCTAAAAGTCTTGGAGTTTGAAAATTACATTTTTCTCGAGATGAATTTTTTTTCTAATGTGAGGTCTTTGTACTGAAATGGTCCCTCTTGCCCCACTTTATTGAACATTGTTTTATTCTATATGATTTTTGGTAGCAAAAGACTATTTTGATATTTTTGATAACTTGTACTTTGGAAAAAGATTTGTGTTATGTGTTAGCCCGAGCCACGAATTTCAATTTTTGTCATGTGTTTTGCCCCCTAATTTATCTTGTCTTTGTAATAGTTTTACAATTAAACATCGTAATATTGGAGTTTTCTTGTTCTATCCTTCATTTTTTAGCAAATCATACACATCCTTGGAGTTGTTGATCTTATCTTTTTCTAATCTTTTGATTTATAATCTTAACAGCTTTGTTTTTTCACCATTTCTATATTTGCCTTCGTCTATTCCTTTTTCAAGCCCAACTCGAACACCATCTCTTCTAGGTTTTAGCCGGTGTCTCCATCTCATCCATGGTGTTTTTTGGATACTTATATTCGTTGTTGCACCATTTTGGTGATTAGGCGTTCAATGTGTGGGTACCCCACACCTTTGCTAGCACGTCGTCTTGGTGATTGTGTGTGGTGATGCCTAGAACCCTTATCGTTGTTGGCTTGCCATTGGGGTGATGAACTCAGAGGTGTGATCCTCTGTTTTGGATGTTGGAATTGTGGTTTCGGTTGACTTGGTTTGTCTTGAGATGGCTTGGTGTGAGTTCATCTTTTGGTGACCGCTAGGGTAGCGCAACGTGCGGGTTCAGACGGATTCGGGCCTGACCTCAATTCCGCCCATACAGATATTCGGTTCAGTCAAGTGCGGGTTGTGTCGGATGGCGGTTTAACCGTCGGATAAACACGGGTCGCATAATGAAAAGACTATAATACCCCTGAGCTAATTTTAATATTACTGTCATGCCATTCAGCAACTATCCCTTTCTCTTTCTGAAACGCGTACATCTTCTTCTGGTGATTGAGGGGCCAGCTGACTCTCCGCCACCATCACTGCTCGCGCACTTCACTCATCTTCTCTACGTATCCATGTCTCCCTCTCTGTCCGTTACTACAGAGCCATAAACCCTAACTGTAAGTTATATTTTCAATCTTCTCGTTAGATTTTCCTTTTTCCCTTAAGTTTCTGAATCATACTGTGTTGTTATCGTTGTTTGGTGATGAATTTGAGTGAGTTTTTGATTTGGTTTCACCTTCAATTTCTCCATAACCCTTTTGAAATAACCAAACCTGTTTTCCTCTGATTGAAACTATGTTGATTGAAGGAATATGACAAAAATGCAGGTCTATACATACAAGAGGGAGAAACTATGGTTGTTTGATTATGTGATAATCTATGAAGCACGGATACTCCTCGGGTTAGGCGTGTCGGACATGTGTCGTGTCCGACACCGACACGACACCAACACTTGTAATTACACTGAATTATGTGATTTTTTTCAAATTATTAGATGTGTTGACGTGTCAGTGTCCGTATCCGTGCTTTATAGGTGATAATTGATAAAAAAAAATAATATTATTGATTCAATTAAAGAGAAGGCTTCTCGATAAAAATCGATGAGAATAACATTTTGTAAATTTTGTAGGATTCGTATATTTTCTTTTCTCATAGTTTGTTCATCAGAGCATTGATTTTATTGTTCAGCACTATGAAGAGGCTTAGTACATTAGTAACATAATGAGAAGTGTCTTAATTACTCATCACTGTTGCTGAAATTGATTTTTCTAATAAAAATTCATTATCATCTCCATTTGAGATTATTTTCTCAATTACTTCTCATTGTTATTGAAGAGTCTCATTCATCATTTTGGCAGCCATCCCAAACTTTTTGGTCTGGCTCCGCCACTGCCCGCACGCTCCTTCTCTAAATGGAGGGTGTACCTACTAAGACAATCCAATGTTAAAGTAAGGTAGGGTGTAACACGGATCTATAAATAAATGTTGGGGTAGCTTAGTTAGCTCAGAAATTGTAACACGGATCTATAAATAGATCCTAACCATTGTAATCAATTTAGTTGTAAAAAGGTACGCCAAATTTTTAATGGTATCGATGAATTCATAGCTCGTTCTTGAGGCCTTTGGCGAAACAATGCTTCCTTCACCGTCTCTTCTCATTAGCTCGAGTTCCTCATTCAACATAAGGTAGAACGTTGTTTCTCTCCCGAGGCTCCTCTTGATCGTTTTTGCAAACAAACACTTGTTTATGCGACGATGAATCTCATTTTATTCTCCACGGCGCCAAATTCCACTTCTGCATCCACTCCTCCAGCTCCTCCTACCTTCGGTAACTCTTGACAACTCTTCCTACCACACTGAAGGCAGCCGTGGTAGCTCTGTTTAGTGCCAAGAGTGTCACTAATACGATCATGATGCCCTGATTTGCTATCATCGCTTCATGGAGGATTATACTCCTTCATTACCTCTCAATGATGCATCTGTGTACCTTCACTTAACCCTTTCATGGTCTTCTTAGAGCTTAATTTCCACCCATCAGGGTTGCTCCATGTCCCCACCTGCAATGCTGCCTTTTCCAACCTCCCTTTCTAATGCCACCTCTATTCCATCACATCCTTATACCAATTATGGGATGCTTCCTTTGGGACCAATGTATATGGCATTAATAGGCTTCCCATCTCTTCTCTCAATTTTGAGGTAACTTATGCAAACCTCTCGGTCAATCCCCGGACTATCACTTTCTCAAGGCATTTGGTTGCACCTTCCCTTTACTATGGCCATATAACAGGCACAAACTTCAACTCAGACCCTAGGATTGTCTATTATTGGGTTGTTCCAACTGGGGATATAGGTGCCTTGCCTCAGATGGTTGTATCTATATCTCCAAGGATGTCATCTTTAACGAACACAGATTCCTTTATCCCAATTTATTTAGCTCCTCCTGTCAATAGAAAATCACCCCTGTTCTCTCCTTATACTCTACATCTATAACACTTATCCCTCAGTCATCTAATCATGCCTTTCCTCAGCCTTACACACCCTCTACTACCGGTTCCTTCCACTCTATTGCAGTCCAGCTTTAGTGTGCTGATGTAATGACCAAACCCCTCTATCCGGTTCATAAAATTTTAGGGGGGTATATTTGATCAGGTTTCTTATTGATGAAAGTTACAGCTTACAAGGAATGTGAAGAGTTGAAACAACATAGAAGAGAAGCTACTGGAAAATGAAAGCTATGCTTCATGGCATTTGATGAGAGGCCTGCCTTGTTAAAATTAATCCTATAGTTCTTAATATTATTTTCTAAGTTTAAAACGGAAAACTGTTGGCATTACATCTATTCCTCTCTTGATGCCTTAGTGTGTGTGTGATGTGTGTGTGTGTGCGCATCCCACACTTAGTTAAGGTGTCATAGCTTTCTTATCATGTGAATTTTCACCACAAGTGTGCCTTTTTATTTTTGGGTAACGCTAAAGATTGCCCTTAGGGCACTTGTTAAAGAAATTAAAATAGAAATATTCTCTTGGGAAATGGTGAGAAAGCGAATATTCAAAAATTTGAATGTTTAAAAGTTGTTTTAAATGTTAATAAATTTCTACTTTTTGCTTTCTTAAGAAATGCCATAAGGGCACTTTTTAGCAAGACCCTTTACTGTCAATTTATAATTTTACTTGCCAAGAAAAAAAATGATTATCATTATTAGTGATAACTGACCGTAATCGGCGTTGGTCCAGACCTGAGGTGGCTGGCTGTTGTTCAGAATAGAAAATAGTTTTACAGGAGATGATAATTTGTGAACATTTCTTGTAACAATTATTTATGTAAACTTTTCTTTCCTGTATCTAAATTTAGTTTAGTTTCCTCTCATGTGTGTTTGAAGCGTTTTCATCATCCAATATTTATTTATATCTATTGATTTTAAGTTTATTTTTTGTGTTCAATGCAGATACTGTTTGCTGTGCTTCAAAATTTGCTATGTCAAAAGCCTCTGAGAGATTGGTTCCTTTGGATAAATATGAAGGAGTTGGGCCAGATTTCTTTGGCTATTATTTGTCTGAAGTAGTAAATCTATTGTCACGAGATGAGGATGTTTTGCCAGTTTCTACCCAATTATCTGAGCTACCACATAATAAATGTGGCGAGGGAGGAAAGAATCTTGATAATCACAGTTATAATTTTACCGGTCCATTGTATAGTGATGGTGTTGGAGCTATGCTATCGGACTTCGAAAAGGACAGACTAAAATCACTGCTCAGACAGAGTGCATTTACTCTTTCATCAGAAGTTGCTGAGGTATGTCATGCATCTTGGTCCTGTTTGGTTGTTGCTAAATGTTGGATCTGTCAACATAGTTGGTAACTACATTTGTCATTTGTGAAATAGGAATCATGGGGGTATAGCCTTTGTACCCTTCAACAATGTGAAAAATTATTACTGATATGTACTTCCTATTAATTTTGTTTCTGTCTTCTATTTCCCATCAAATCATTTATTAAGCTCGAACTTTCACAAGATATAGAATTGTTATAAGAAAATTGCATTATATTGATCAACAAGCTTACAATACTTGGCTACCGATTCCCCTCCCTGACTTTAGTTCCTTCACCTTGAAAACCAAAAAAATTACATGCCATTGATGGAGAATTGAATCATGTAACTACTAGATGTGAATATTTGATTTCTAATATAAATCAATCATAATGCCTTCTTTATTTAAAATTTATGCCTGTGCTTAGGTGCTTCAATCGGCACACGACATACTTTGCTGTCTTGAGGAGTTAATTTATGGAATTTAGACATGTTGTTGACTGTAAACACAAAATCAGGTGGTGGACCCTGTTTTTGCTATGTACGATTTGCAATCTGGGATAAGAAGTAAAACACATTCGTTGAATCTTACAACTATAACATCTGATGATGTACTGCAAATTCCATGTAAAAAGCAAAAGGTGTCTTCACAATCTCCTTCAGCAAGGCCTGGATTTCTTGCAGAAACTAGTGATGCCAATCCCCAAAGCAGTATGGAGGTATATTCTTTATCAAAGGATTTGATCTGATTTTATACCCCTCCCCTAAAATTGTAATTAAATCTTTACTGATTTAGTATTTTGTTAATATATATGTAGTCAATGATTGAGGGAGCCAAAATCAAGTAAGGAGAAGTTTTTCTCCCTTCCATAAAAATGAAAATTGAACTGAACACAAGATCTAAGATAATCCTTCCTGTGCGCTCCTTTTCCCTCTAATCAAACACTACATCTACCCAAAAAAAAAATGAATGAATGAACATACAAGAAAAGATAATGATGAGGAGTAGTGAATTAGGGATAAGCTTAACAAATAAGTTAGCCTATAGAATGGCACCTGCAGCAAAAAATTAGCTGAAAAACACGGAGCTGTTAAGTTACAGTTGAGTTGCTGCATGTATACATGCTCTTCTAAAATGGCATTGATAATCTTTTCTTGAAATGATTTGATACTCAAATTGGTATTTGTACTGCTACCCCAATACTTCTAACTGACTTTGTTCAGTTAGTTACAAGTAACTCCGATTAGGCAAACTACCTCTAGTTAACTAGGTAACTGAGGGTGCGTTTGTTTCAGCTTTAAAAAAAAAAATAGATTTTGAGTTATAAGAATCTAGAGATTTTTAAAAAAAATCTAAAGCTATTTCTGTTTGTTACTATCATAAAAATCATTTTTTGAAGATTTGAAACTCTTAAACTTGAGTTCCTTGTATTAAGAAAAAAATAGATTTTGGAAAAGCTACATGAAATAGCTTTTCATTTTGAGGCTAAAAATGATTTTTTTAACAAAATGGATTTTTTAAAAATCGAAAACAAACACTACAAAAATAAAAAAAGTGATTTTTTCGTTAAAAAAAATGGTCAAAAAAATCCAAAACAAATGGGCGCTGAATAACATATTTGGAATCTGTTAAAATCTGTTATTCAGTTTCAGTGTAGTTACTGCATGGTATACTGCAGTGCAGAATGTACTGGTATTCTATTAGAAATCACCTAGGTGTTGATTTGCTTTTGTCAGAAATGTTTTGGAGGCATGGTGGGATACACCACAATGGTGTAGCTTGAGAAGAAGTGGAAGAAATTTAGAGGGTGGCATATTCTAACCACCACTCAACTGTCACTTAATAACAACTACTAACAGCTTATAGAACCTTCTAGTATAAGCTACTAGAAGATACATGAGCTTGGGCAAACTAAAACTGAAAGCATTTACTGCAAGATATCAAATACAACAAAAATGTAGAACAAGTAAACTTAACTAATATCAACACTCTGACACGTAAAAAATATCTCATAAGAAATAAAATACTGGTAGGAGATATTTAGAAGTATGGTTGTGTTTCTAATGTATGCAAGTTACAATATGCGTGTAAATGTGCTTAGAATGGCAACAAAATGATATTCATTCTTCATCCCTTTGTTATTTTTAGGTGACGAATGATATTCAGTTCCTTTTGCAGAATGATAGTGTGGAAGTCGAGGAGATGGTGAAGAAATATTCTGAAGAACTCACTGGAACAGTAATTTTCTTAATCTTCTACGTTCAAAGCTATAATTATAATTTTTATATATCAAATTGTGTATCTAAGTGGTGTTTTGTGCTGTCTATTAGCTAGGGTATATGGAACAACGACTTGAGTTGCTTCTTGATGCAGTGATGTCAAAGTGCAGGTATATTGTGATAATTTTATGTGGATATAGGCTATAGAGGAAGTAATCAATTGTTTCATTAAAGCGATACATATGGAATAGTGTTAGTTACAAGGATCATTGCTCCCCCCTTGAATATGAGATCTTGAAATTAGGCAACATCAATTGTTTATGTTAGGATATCTGCTAAATAATCCCCAACTGCAATAGTTGTCAAATCGGTGTTTTTCGGCAGTGGTCAATGACCAAAACCGCCTGGCTCAGATGACACAATCAAGTCCGGTGGTTTTGGTGGTTGTCATGTGTGAGAACCAAACCTCCATGGCCTAAAAAGAGTTCATAGCCTACGTTAATTGTCTTTCAAGTATATTGTAATCTAGGAGTTTCTTGCATTAGTTTAACATTCTGAGTTTCTGACACCTATTTACAGGTCAATGACTCTTGTTGAGAAACAAGAGCTACAGAGATTAATTCAGAAGCTACCTGCTGGAAATCTTGACCGCGTGGTGGAGATAATCTGTCGAAGTAGGCCAATAGAAGAACGAAATTGTGACAAAATATTTGTTGATTTGGAAAAAGAGGTAACACTCTAATTAAGGATATGGTTCTGAACTTCGATTAGCATTTTTAAATTTGTTGTCTAATTTGATACTCCCTCCATCCCATATTATAATTTGTTAATATGAGAGTAAAGAGTAATTTAGGTAAGCATACAATATTTTTTTTTATTTTAAATCTACGATATTGATTGTATTTTTTTAATTCGTAAGAAAAAAAAGTCCTGAACACTTAGAAAGGAGGGAGTATATAGGGGCAAAAAATTTCCGCATTATAAACTTGATCAACATTATAAGATATGATGCTGATTTTCTGCAGGATAATGCTACACTCTGGAGACTCTATTACTATGTTGAAGCTGTTGAGAAAGCCAAAAGTCTTGCTTGTAGGGGTAAAGCTTAGTTTCATTGGCAGTCATTAAGTGCCTGAAAAAAGCTTCGACAATATTTCTAGTTCGTCCAATCCGAAACCATCAATAGATTTATCTCATCTTCCTGACTGAAAGCGTTGCAGATTCTAAAAGTGATGACCTGTACATGTTGTGAAAGCTAGAACTACCAATACATACTGTGATAACAGAGGCTACTGATACAATGAAGTATCTACTTGGTCGGCGAGGACTACACCCCCACAGAAAACCCCTACGGAATTGTAAATTTTGAGAAATTAGTCTCAGTGTATCGCCTTAAATTGTAGGATTAAGATTTTAAATCATACATAATTGTATGATGTATTGACTTCAAAACTCCAGTTATTTTTTTTAGAAAGTTCATAGTAGTTAGATATACATTTTCTATATACTGTTTTTCTTTTCAAAACATTTTTCTAAAAGCTTCAAAATCTCCAACGGTGGTTGATTCATTTGGCAATGAAATTTTGTTTTTCTAAAGCAATGTTGTGTTTAAGATTTATGGATAAAAAAAACTAGGCATTAAAGTTTTGTCCTTGTGTAAATTTATCTAGTTCAAACAAAGAACAAAACTATACTTACCTCCTGGCCAAACTTGGATTACCAGACCCCTTTTCTCTTGGGAGCCGGAGGGTTAACACCCAAAAAAAAAAGAACAAGCTAATTAAGTTATAGTAGGCAAATGGTGAAACAAACAGCCAGAGAGTATAATTGAGTCACACAATTAGCTTTGAAGAGAATGAAAAATGAATGATTGTTAACCAGATGTCCATTTCTATTGCCATTTTTAATAAAAGTGTTGTGAACATAATTTCATCCTCAAGTGACATAACAACGTATCACATTTTTAACCCAATTTAATCATCATGTATTGGTTTAAAATTCCTATAAGCAATAACTGCATAAAAGGGATCTGACGCTGAAAACAATCCAAAGAGCTTCATGACTGTGCTTAGTAGTGGTGACTTGTCATCAATGGTAGTTGGAAGTTTTCTAACCACCTCTGCCTCTGTGAAACCTTCCACTGATTGGAAGTACTGAACCACAAGTTGAACCCTACTATAAGTAGTCCCTTCTCTCCATGCACTTATGGCTTTCTCATAAAACATTCTGTTGCTAAAACTCACTATGAACACCCCTCCTGGTTTTAGCAACCTAAACACCTCTGCAAATACCTGTGAATTATCTTTATTAGTAATATTAATAAACTCATAAATTCTTGTGGAAGTTTCAAAGTAAATTAATAACAGTTCTAAAAAATTATTTCCAGCCGCAATCAAGACCGCGGCATCACAATCATTTCATGTATTTGCGACAGCAGAACTGTGGTTGAGGCCACATGAGACACATTTGATCAGACTAAATTGTCATTTTTGTTCATATTTATGTGTGATGCGATGTTATTACAATCAAAATATATTGAAATTTCAAAAACATCCATTAGTGTGTCTTTTGCTAATAATATCATGGACTAAATTGACTAACAGAAGACATGTTTGTGGACCAAACTGACTAATGAAAAACACGCCAAAAAGAAAGATCCCGAGATATTTTTATAATTTTGAAAATTCATTGAAACATTGCAAGACCGACTATTTCCTCCTTCGATTAACTGTTTGAAATTTCTCTCTAGTTTTGGTAACCTACCAAAACCAAAAAGAAAGTAAGGTTGAGATTTGAGATTGACAATAGATAAGGTTTGGAAAATTATATGAGGTCATGGAATATATCTGACCTTCTCTGGTTGTTGGAGATACTGTACACTAACAGTGCACAAAACTGCATCAAAAGTGCAACTCTCAAATTCAAACTGTTGATCTTTGTTAAGATCCTTTATGACAAAGTAATCCAACCTTGGATTCTTTGCAAGTTCTTGTGCATTCATCCCATGCCCTACCACTCTTTTGTATTTTACATCATTTGGTAAATGACTAACCCAAGAACTCATGAGATCAAGAATCTCCATGTCAGGTCTCAACCTTTCTCTGTAAAGATTTGTTAGTGTTGAAATGAATCCATCATCAACATGAGTCACAAGGCGTGGATATGCATAAAACTCTTTATCTTGGATAAGGTTCAATTTGGTTCTACCTTCTTGTGTAAGAACAAAACGTTTAATTTTGCCAACTGAAGATTGTTGATTGGTTTGTCTATTTTCATTTAATGTGCAAACTATTTTGGTTGGAGTTTTGATATGAGGTGTGTAGATGGCATGTAGATTGGTTTGCATTGTTGGAGTTTGGAGTAGCTATTTGGATGAAAAGTAGATATGATTCATATGAATGAACTAAAATTTATCAAATTAAAAATCTAATGTTGTATACCATTTGCATTATTGGGGGATAAGCAATCAATGGTTGTGAGAGCTTAGAGAGGTTTAGTAGTTTTTGTAGCAGAAATGAAATTAAAGGCATATTTTGGTTCGGCCAATATGGCAAAATATGTATGCCTTTAAATTAATAGAGTTATATACAATTATTTTGCGACATTTTTTAAAACAACCTTCTTCTTCTCTCTTTTTATTGGTTAAAAATAATATAGAGAAAAATAAAATAAAATGAGTATGGGGATGAGAGAGAAAATTATTCAAAAGTTGTTGACAATGTTTGCACAAATATCATTTTTTTTATTTTTGATTTCATTCATTGATAGCTAAAGAGTTAATGATTACATCATATTTAAAAAAGACTTTAATTACAGTTTTGGTCCTCTAAGTATCACAATCTTGCGATTTTGGCCTCCTATAAAAAACAATAACAAATCAACCCCTTAAGCTTACCTCTTTTTTCACTTTTAGTTGTCAGTCCAATTTTGACCAAGTCAATGCATACGTGGCACCCACATCGCTTTTATTAAGGGCTCCTTATTTAATATTGTGTGTTTATTTTATTAAGGGCCTATTTTTATTACGAGAGCCGGGTCTCCAATTTTATAGGAACGACCGTGATACCAATGATACCGGGACAACTAAGCTTATTGGCTTCTTTGTAAAACGTATGCACAAGCTCGGGGCTTATACACAATTTACGGCAAAACTGTTCAACAAAGCCATGACCAACCTAAACCAAGATCACATTAAAAAATGGTCAAAATGCAGGAGACCAATGTTGTCAAATAGAGGTTATAGCGTCACTACAAGTGCGCAGAGCTATATCGTAGCAAAATTTGAACAAACCACTATTGCCAAATACCGCGGTTATATAGCACTGCAGTGTAGCGGGATTAGAACAAGCCGCTATTTATTTTCGTGACCCATGATTCACAAAATTGTATCAAACACAATAACAATAGAATATAGGTATATTGTATATATACAACATGAGATGCCGAAGGAACTTGCTGCTTTGAACTTGCCATTACAATCGTCTAAAAAACTGTAAAGAGAGAGTGGTGAAAGGAGCGAGTAGAGAGGGATGGAGCGAGAGGGTGTTGTTCCATGGTTCCTCTCGGAAGAAGGGGTTTGAGAATCTTGTAGAAGAAGATGTGACTAAGAGAGAGAAAGAATATGAATACAAGACTCTTTGAAATTTGTTGTTGACACATGTGTTAAGGCTGAAAAACACCACAAAAGACTGAAATGTCCCAGCGGTAGTTAACTGCCGATGGCGTGAAGAACCAACGGTAGTTAACTACAGCGGGATCCATCTGCAGTTAACTACGGATGCGATCTTGATACAAATTCAGGCAGAAGCTCTCTCATCCATTGTTATTCAAAGTCTCTCAAAATTTCTCAAATCTCTCTCAAAATCTCTCTAAAAATCCCAACCAAATTTATTCAACAAAATCACAGGTAAGTAATCATAGTGCTATTAACATACATTTTAGTTGTTATAAATATTTTTCTTTTTTATAATTTTAGTTTTATGTTGATGTAAATTTTGTTGTTTTTTTTTAAATTTTAGTTTTTGAGTAGATTTACATATAATGATTCATTTTTAGCAGATGTAAGTTGATTAATTTTTGTTAAAATGCTTGCATGATGTTTATGTTATAGTTATGATTTTTAGGGTTATTTTAAATTTTGGTATTTTCTATTTTTTTTTAATTTTAGTTTTTGAGTAGATTTACATGTAAGAGTATATGATTTATTTTAAGAGTAGATATAAGTTGATTAATTTTGTTAAATTTTATGCATTTTTATGTTATAGTTATGATTTTTAGGATTTATGTATAATTTGCACTCCAAGTGTTTGATGAAATATTTGAATGAGTTTTTCATTAATTGTTTAATATCTTATGGTGTAGATCTGAAACAATGGACCGTCATTTGTTCAAAGCTCAAGTACGTTTCAACGGTGGAACCCATCATTCGCTCAAGGTCCGGGTCGATATCATGCTAAAGGATCTCAAGGATCAATTGAACGAAATCAATCAAGAACTCAACCCCGGAGACAAAAGGAGGGTGGAGGACCTTCAGTATGCACGTCTCAGATATTTGCAGGGCTAAAAGATAATGCTGACGGACGATGAATGCGTGAAGACCATATTCTCTAGACATTCTCGGGAACGCATGTTCCCGGTAATTGAGTTTGAAGCTACGTTGCTGAGATCGCCGGAAGATATTATCAACAGTTTGATTCCGCCAGAAGATCGTGATTAGGTAACATCATTCCAACTACAACAATTGTCTTAACTCTAAAATTGGATAAGGTCAAACCTGTTAAACAACAACTCTCAAGCATTCACTCGGAAGTTCTATGTTTAGGTAGTGTCTTTATTTTGTTGGAATTTGAATTAAATTCTTGTTAGTTTGCTGAAGATGTTGGTATTGAAGTATCTTATACTGAATGTAGTGATTTGTAATCCCTGTCATACCCCAATTTTTGACCTAACATGTCACTAACACGTGTCGTCGGGCCCTACATTTGTACGCAGTTTAATCTGATCAACCTCCGACGTTTTCGACAAAATTTCGGCAGAGAGGTATTTTAAAATACCTCATGTTTGATTCCGAGTCGGACCCTCTTCTCTTTTTTTTTATTATTTTAAAATGTTAAAATTTAATTTCCATCTTTTATTTAATGTAATATTAATTTACTTAAGTTTTTTAATTAACTTTAATTTATTTAAATTTGTTTTCTTTTTACTCCTTTCTTTTCGTTTCAATGTTATCCTTTTGTTATGTTTTTGTCCCAATCCAAAAATGGTCTCAATCCGATCAATCCAAATAGCACAGCGCAAGTATCAATCCAAATCCTCATCTGCAACACATTTACAGGAACAGCCATACTGGTTTTTGTTTCTATCCCAATCCAAAGCCACATAATTTCCTGCATCTTTAACAAACCCTAAAGCCTCAACTCTTCCCTATAAAAGGTACCTGCCAAACAGCCAGAAAGGGGGACCGAAAGTCGCACAGAAAATTCATCGAACCAAACACACAAAACCTACAAAAAATCAAAACGCCAACAGCACCATTAACAGAACATAAAACTCATAACCATCACAATCCCAGATTCACGCATCCGAGCCAAACATACAAACTCAGCCGATTCCAACACCGACGGCAACCGCAAGAATCAGTGACGACGTCGGAACCGTACACAACAACAACAGAGCCAGAGGAAACGCATTCGACCAAAACCGAATCGGACCAAAGGTGAGTTTTATGTGTATATTGTTTTTCAGATTTAGGCGTATTGGTGGGTTTGTAGGAAATTTTAGGTTAGGAAAAGCATAGAGGGGAAGGTGTAGAAGAGAAAGAACGAAAAATTAAAAGAAAAAGTTGTTAACAGCGGCGGCGCCGCCGTCTATGACGGCCGGCCGCCGCCCCATCTCCCATCGGAGAAGAAGAGAGAAGATATGAGTGAGAACAGAGAGAGGAGAGAGCACAGGGAAGAAGAGAGAAGATAAGAGAGAGAAATGCATGGTAAAAATGAAAGAAAATGGGTCTTACACCCTTCTTATATGCTACCCACTGAACCGACCCGCTATCAGATCCATAACCCAACCCACGACCCAGTTTTTTTCGACCCAGCTGCTAAGCCCAACGCCCAGCAGCCCTCTAAACCCAACCTGTCCCCATTTTAACTATCGCACCCCCAGGCTTGCTGTCTGCACCCCGCCTGCATGCATTTTATTTTATTTCTGGTTTATTTATTTCCTATGCATTTTATTTCCATAGTATGTCATTTCGCAGCATCTCACATTTCTTTTTTTTATCTTTGTTTCATGCATTTTAAATTACCCTTTGCATTTTATTTTTCTTTATCATCGCATTTTATTTATTTCGTTACTTACTATCATTCACATATCTATTTTATGTCATTTAATTTTTACTTGCGCAAATTTTAGAATATAAATAGGCTTAATGTAAATAATTTATTTTTTCTTGTCATTTATATCCTTCGCAGACCATAGAATGTACCATAGGATTTTATGTAATAGTTTTAGGTGCATGTGTGCGTGCGTGTGTGTATGCTTTACTTCTATGCCTCTAGTTTAGGTTAACAGTTTTTGTGGTGATCCAACGTCACCGCGAAATACCTACGCTTTACTTTTCCGCTCCGTTAGTTTAACTTTGGTCTTATTATTCAAAAACAAAAAACATGCAAATAATCATAAAATCACAAAAACATTTTTTACAATAAACCTTGATCCCCAAAATCAAGTGATCGTCTTATTTTTATTCTTTCGTAAATCAAATTGCAATCAACTTTTATCGTACTTTAACCATTTTCTCCTAACATAAAAAAACACAAACAAATACTCATTTGCCGCCTTGGCTTTTCTTTCATTTTAAAACCTTTTTCAAAACTAATAAAAAACACCAAACAAATCAAACGTCAATTTTTACCCCGAACTACGAGGTTTTGATCCCTCACGGGTACGTAGGCAAAGGACACCCGTCCTTCCAAATCAATAAAAAATGTAGATAAGTAGGTCTCTTTCTTTCTTCACCACTTTAACTCTTTTCAAAATAAGCAAGTTATAGCACAAAACGTTGAATAAAACCAAGAGGTTCCCGTAGAGTACTACGGACATAAAGGGTGCTAACACCTTCCCTTTGTGTAACTAACCCCCGAACCCTAAATCTTTTCAAAGGGGTGTTTCGAACTTTTTTTTCCCCTTTTCTCTTAAAATTAAATGTTCAGTCGTGAAATAAAATAGTGAGTCAAACGCTAATCAAATAGCCTTGACCTCCGAAAAATGGCGCGACAATCCCCTTTAAAAAGTCAAAAGATTAAGAGAACACAACATGTATTCTACATAATCATCTATATAGGTTATCACATCGAATTCCTTCGTATAAGATGAGTGTCACATAAAGGAATGCACCTCTAAGGGGTTCTTTTGAATTGGATCGTGCTCCTTTGTCAATTGAAACTTGTCAGTTGGCAGGGCAGTAAGATTCAATTCAAAACAACCTCTTGGAATGTACTCCTTCATGTGATGACAGGAATGTACCTCTAAGGGGGTTTTTTGAACTGGATCGTGCTCCTCTGTTAATTGAAACTTGTTAGTTGGCAGGGCAGTAAGATTCAATTCAAAGCAACCTCTTGAAATGCATTCCTTTCTTTGATGACTCATTTTATATGAAGGAATTTGATGTGAAAACCTATATAGATGATTTTGTAGGATACATGTGTTGTGTTCTCTTAATTCTTTTGAGTTTTCAGAGGGCGCTGCAAATCACTACGCTAAGTATAAGACACTTCAATGCCAAGATTTTTGGCAAACTTTGAAGGATTAAATTTAAATCCAACATCATGATGATACCACATATATTTAGGGTGAATGTAATGTAATATTGATGAAATTAAAACTAAATAAAATTATTATTTTTTAATTGATTTTGTGTATTTGTGCAACTTTAAACGAATTTATTCAATACGCAACTTTAATCGAAATTATTCAATACGCAAAAATCGATATTATTCAATACATGACTTTAATCGAATTTATTCAATACGCGACTTTATTCAAAGTACCAAAATGCGCGACATATAAAAAAACATAAAAAAAAGATCCAAAACAACAAGGCATTACATTCAACCATCTTCCTCGTCACACAAGTCAATTGGGTTGTCTTTGACAGTCCCTAGGGCACCTGCTTTTGGTTGAGGACAGAAATAACATGTCCTTTCGCTCCTCCTCAGCCTAGACTGGTTGTACACTGGCGGCACCTTCGAATCATTTTTTTTAACGGAACTATCACATTCAATTTTGTGCCATGTTATAGTCGATTTATCTTTCTTCTTCTCACCATCTTTTTCTAATTGAGCAGCATCACCCTGTTTCTGAGACATTTCTACACGATGCAAATATCGGATCAAATATTCTACCATAAATTCCTAGCATTTTTACAATTTCTAATAATACCTAACAATTTCTAACCATTCCTAACAATTTCTAATAATACCTAACAATTTCTAACAATTCCTAACATTTTCTATCACAATTCAATCAATTCTATTCTAAACAACATATAACAAATCAATAAAAAAATCATCATCAAATCTAAAATCAACAAAACCTAAATTTGTCAAAAAAGTTCCAAAAAATCTAACAATTCAATAAAAAAATACCAATGCAATAAGATTCAAAACACTTACTTGATTTTGTGCTTGAAATTGGCTTGGAATGACTTAAGCTTGGTGAAAATCGCACCTAAGAATCCCAAAACCGCAGCAACGGAGTTTTGGAAATTCCTATGTTTGTTCTGTTCTTATAACAGAGCATCGACAGTTAACTGCCGAAGGAACCTCAATAGTTAGCTACCACCGGGGCATTTCAGTCTTTTACTGGTGTTTTTCAGCCTTTTAAGAAGTGTGAACAGCAAATTTCAAACTTTTTTTTTTAAAACATGAATACAAAACTCTTAGAATTCCGTCTAGCAGGTTTTTACATTAAAAAATGGAAAATTGCTATTCACACCTTAAAGAAGGCTAAATAAACACAGTAATAGACCAAAATACCCATCGACATTTAACTTACAACAACCTGCTCCCCCTACTCACTATTTCATCAACGTATGTTTTCCTATTCAATCTATACGCCCAAATCAAATAATTTTTTCCACAATCTTTGTCCAAAATCATTGAAGCATCAATCCTAGGAGGTTTGAACACACTTTTGACATAAACAATAGGTATTGGTTATTTTAATCGGTTTATTTTTGTGTATTTTGCTGTCAGTTTTCACAAAATGACTAACATGCACATATCAACTATTAAGTGCCTAAGTATGGAGGCATCGGCAACTGCCGATGGAATTCGATAGTTGACTACCGATGTGATGGTTCAGAAATGGCATGCTACTGCCTATTTTTTTATTCTTTTTAATTCATTATGTAATTCATGTTTTTGCATTAGTTAGTTGTTTATTCATAGTTATATGTTGTTTATTTATAGTTATGGTTGAGTACGCGGATGATGATCCGGGTGAGACAAAACCAATTTTTGTCAAAAATCCCGGAGATGTCAAACCTCCGGTGTTGTCCCACTTGATGCAACAAGGTCGAGACGACTCAGTTTTTTGTTCGAAGAAGTTAATTGAAAAGATACAGATGAGTTGCTTAATTGGGTACGCCGTCAAGCAAATAGGGCGGAATTTACCATTGTTATACGTAGATCAAATGTGATCAATCCAATGTTACAACTTGTGTGTGAAAGGAGTGGCGATGACAAATTACCGAAAAAGAGATTGAAGCATGAGGCAACAGACTCAAGAAAATGTGGGTGTATGTTCATGCTTTGTGGATATCTTAGTAGAAAAACAAATGATTGGAGATTGAATATTCTTAATGGAGTTCACAATCATGAGATGAAGTCAATTTTAAAAGGACACATGCTTGCAGGTAGAATTTATGTTTAGGAATATGGTTGAAGATAATATTTTATATCTTTGTGTTCGTTCCATCTGTATGTGCACATAATATCATTAGAGATTTTATGTAATGATATGTAATGTGTTGTTTAATTTCAAACACTCTTTAATGTTTTGTTGAATTTCAAACATTTGTGTAATTTTAACGAAATGTCAAATTGATTTAATTTTGTTGTAAAAGATTATGTATCGTTCTTGTTTATGACTGGTTATAAATGGTGTATGAGTTGTATTGCCTCTGGAATTGATGTGGTTGAATTACAGATAATAAATAGACCGAAATGACTTGAAAACTATGTTGCAGAACCTGCTATCTGCATAACTAAATGCATCGTCAGTTAACTACCGATGAATTCGGCGATAGTTAATTGTCGAAGAATCACCCAACAGTAGTTAACTGCCGAAAGGGCTTTAATGTCTTTTCCAGATGTGTTTTAGCCTTCTTCAAGATATGAACATCAAATATCTAATAAATGATTGGTAACAAACCCGTGTTGGCCCGTGTTTTGAGCATCGGGTTATGCGTAAGCACATTTGCAATTTTATTTGCATTTTAAAATAAGAAAAAATTTAATGATAAAAATGATGTTAATAATAAAAAACAATGAAATAGTTGTTATTAGAATTATGAAGTGGCATTCCTTAAAAAAGAGAATTATAAAGTGGCAGGTAACAAAAAAAGAATTATGAAGTGGTAGATTATAATATGTTAAAATATTATAAATAATAAATACTTCACTAATGAAAAAGATGGCATTAATGACCTCCGTGTTTTTTACATATCATAAAAAAATTGTATTTTCATATAACTTTATAAATAATAAATATGTATTATGCGTATGATTTTCTTTTTATATTGGATTGTAATTACTATTTTATAATTATTGTTATTATTATTTAGAAGATACATTTTTCTTTAAATAATTATTTAGATACATAAAAAAAATTCAATTTAACAAATTACTAACATTTGAGCAGTTGTTACTAAATATTACTAAATATTAGGTCAAATATATCCCGCGATCCTTTATGTTTGATTTTCATAACAAATTAGTCCTTCAAGTTTTTTATTACAAATTGGTCATCTTTCTTATTTACAAATTGATCATTCAAGTCATAGTATATTAATTATATTGTTACCTATAAACACTTTTTAACCGAATTTGATGAAAATAAGATAAGGATGTAGATATTTTATGATTTAAAGAATCAATTTATAAGAAAATAAGGGAGATAAGCCTTACACGTCAAACGATATTATTGCGAAGCTGCAGAAGCAATGGAAAACGACGGGTAAACTGCATATGATGTCCTTGAGTAGGGAGGGTCTTATGAATTTTATTTTGCTTCGTATGAGGATTTAAGAACAATATGGGCTTTAGGAACAATCAATTTAAAACATGGAGTCCATCGTCTCTTCGAATGAACGTAAGACCTTAATGCTCACACACAAAGGCAGACACATGTCCAATATGACAGCATTAAGTAACCTCAATTCTGAAAAAATTACAGATATAACAGCTATTATCTCTTCAGAAGCGCAAATTAATATGACAGCATCCAGTACAGTTACTCCGGACAACAATTGCAATGCGGTAGCATCAAGTAACATTAATTCTGAAAATGTCATAGATATGGCTGCTATCAGCGCTTCAGAAGCAGAAATTTATCCGAATCTCCGGAAGGAAATGGATCTTATTCAACATCTGTTGATTTAAGGAAAAGATGTGGACGTACCTTTTACTCCTTATTTAATTAAGTCCCATTAAAATTAAAATTATTTTAGCTTTTATAGCATTACAATTATCCTCATAGTAAAATAACAAACACATTTTTTTTCTCAAGATCCAACAAAGTGTGTCTGACCAAATAATCAAACTTGACCTTGGTGTCAAAATATCATATCCTTACAACCCAATTGAAAAGTAAATAATAATCCAACAAACTTTAAAGAAAAACATAGCATACGTGAGAGAATAATTATCCACTTTATTTTATAGCAAACACCTTGATACTACTCTTTGGTCTCGTCGGAAGGATATCCTATAATCCATACAAGAGAAACATCTTGAGTTATTTGCTCACCGTCCAATTGATATAACGTCATTCCTAACAATCCATTAATTACCAAAAATAAATTGACAATTAATGCATAAAAGAAAGTACTCCACTAATTGAGTTTAGTAATTAGCTACCTACGATACGATGAAAACACTCTTAACTTAGGGACCCAATTGAATGTATACACTATCCATATTTTCATAACACAAACTCTAGAAGAAAAGAATTGTGTAGGGTAGCTTATTTCCATAATTCCAAGTTATTTTCAATCTCTTCTAACACTAACAGCGCCAAGGCATAAGAAATAAGGATATTAAAATGAAGATAATTTGTATCAAATTATGTGCAACAGTTTTGACATAGTTAGAGGGGTAAAGTTTCCTTAACTTAACTAAAAGTTTATAAATTTCTATCTAAATTTAATTTGAAAACATCATCATGTTTCTCATTCCCCAAACCCCTTTCGTTTACAACTCAATATGTGTCAATATATCCAATTTATTCAAGACTGGTAATATATTATCTACAACTGATTTTTCTTTATGGTTTGCTGTTAGCTATCATTACCCAGCCTTTATATACGATGAAAACTAAAGATTCTCACATGCAAGTTTAATCCTAAATTATAATCTCACTCACACACTCAAAGAACCAATATAGGCTTAACTTCATTTCACTAAAAAAAACATATGTATATTTTTCTCCACCATTATATTGAAATTCCATTGAAAACACACAAAATAAATATAGTAATCCATATATATTGAATACCTACACCACGCTACAAATTAAAAATTTATCAAATAATCCTATCATCATAAATATGTTACATTTTTGCCAAAAAAATAAAAATAAAACATGTCACACTTTCCTTAAAAAAAAAAATGTCACACTTAACCCAATGCAAAATAAATCTCATTCAATTTTTTGCTTTTTAAACAAAAGAGTGATGCAATTCGCAACACTCAAAATATATTAACAAAAAAATAAAAGAGAAGTACATAAAAGAAAAGGGGGTAGGCCATGAACCTTTATAAAAGAAAATAAACTTGAAGTTGGACATTCTTAACCTATTCCTAATGTACTCCATCCTCATGAAATCAAGGATATCTATCCACCAAGCTAAAGAAGAAAAGGTGAGAATAAAGTCAATGTTAGCTAACCTATCTGCATTAGAATTACATTCCCTATATTCATGAGTCACAGAAAACCTCATATTTATATTTAAAAATAAATAGTTTTTCCATCAATTTCTCAGGTTCCCACGGAGGTTATTTTGAAGTCCAAAAGAACTAATTGAAAGTCTTACTCCAGCTAGAGGCTTGTGTATCCTTTAGATGCATCCACTTCAATTGCAATCATTGCATCATTCAATTCTGCAAATAAAGCATCAGCGGGATCTAAAAATTAGGGGTGGGCGAATACGGGTCAACCTGAATTTACCCGACCAACCCGGTGCTAGTTTACACATTCGGTTCGGGTTAAAACGGGTTATATGTTGGTCGGGTATATTTTGCGGGTTATTATAGGTATATTCGGTTCGGTTTATTGTTTTGGGCCCATCGGAACCCAAACGAACCAGATATTATTATTAATTTAATTTTATTATTAGTTTTTCAGCCTAACTTGTGTCAAAAAAATATGTTTCTCAGCAACCCAAAACAAACAAAATGAAGTTGTTTTTCCTATCAGTCTCAAACCCGCTTCTCTCTTATTCATAGTTACCCTAGCTGCCTCCCTCACTCTCACTCTCACTCTCACTCATACACTGAACTGTAAAGCACAGATCTTGCTCCTTCTTTTTTTTATTTGCTCCTTCTTTTTTTTTATTTGCTCCTTCTTTTTTTTATTTGCTCCTTCTTTTGTTTATTTTTCTGCTTCCTTAGTTTTCTTTAAATCGTTATGTTATCTTATGCTTCATCTCTTGTTTGGACCATTCTTCTCTCCATTACTTGTGTCAATCTCTAAATATGTTTATCTTTTCTTGTTTGCTGATGTTGCCTTTGTTGGATGTTTGTAGAAAAACTGGTTGTTGTTGCTGTATTTGAGGAGTGGTTTTCTGGATTTATGGTTGTTACAAGAATATTTATGGAGATGAATATCCACCATGGAAGCTTTCATTATGGTGAATTCATACATCGAAACTAGAGAAGTTTTCTTTGTTTTGTTACTAGAAAGAGCAACATTGGATATCATGATATTAATAGCAGATTTCGAGTGAATTAAGTTTTGTTGGAACCTAGATTGATTTCTCCTATACCAAATGACATCTAGGAGATTGATGATGCATGATTTGATGACAATCTTGCATTGACGTGTATAGTTACTTTCACATAGAAGCCAAATGTCTTAAATGATAGTGAATTGCAGTGTAGTGTTCAAGATAGCTGCAAGACAAGACCAAATTTTAAGAGCAAAAACATGTTCAAAGAATAGATGAAAAGATGATTCAGTAAAAGAGAAGCAAGAGGAGCACATTAATGGGATGTTGCAACGTGTAATCATGAGGTTTTCATCGGTTGGGAGTTTGTCTTGCATTAGTCTCCAGACAACAAAGATTTTAAAGGTGGAATATCAAGGCTCCAAATGGTTTTGGCCTAGTGGACAATTTCCCCTTGATTTGATTTAAATAGAGATGCTTCTTTAAGAGTAATTTCTACATAATTGCAAGCTTTCCGTATGAGCATATGTTGCCTTTCATCAATAGGGATAGTAACTTATAGCACAAGTTGCCTTAATGCAGGAAAGCATTTCGCACAAAAAAATTGGATTCTCCATTGATGATTATAGATAAAATCAGTGACTATAGCAAAGAATTGGTACTCCACCATAATGGGAAGATTCATAATAGAAGCAAGAGGGGGACCACACCATATCAATGTACAATCACATGACGACTAGAGTGTGGAAAATGCCTTGACCAGCCCCACTGGCTATAGGAGATACATACGTGTATCTTTGAATTGTATGTGTTTGAAAGTAAGAGTATCTTCTCTAAGTTTGTTCTGTTTGCATGGTGGTGGTAAGTTAGTCAAGTCTAATAGTTAGAGGAATGACAATCTTAGCAAATCTCCGAAAAGGTATGTTTTATTCTTCAAATTCATGTAAATTCTAACTTCTTGCTATTGTGTTTCTTGAGGACAATCAACGGTTTAAGTTTGGGATTATGATGACGGAGCAGCATATGACATTTTTTGCTATGTTTTTAGTATTTTTCTTTACATTTAAAGAAAAATAAGTTTTAAGATAGAGGAGTTGTTAATGTTTTGAAGAACATATTATATTGTTTTCAATCGAATCATTGTAATTCACTTTCATCCTAGATCATGCAACTCCATATGTGTTTTGTAGTGAGAAATCATGTAAATCGACAAATCAAGACATCACGTGAAGGATTAAGGATATGGAGATTGAAGTCAATGGTTCTTGGAAGGTTTTTTAAGACAATATAAAGTGAAGAAAATTGATTTCAAGTTCCTAGGAGTTTCCAGACGGAAGAACGATCGAAAACGAGAGAAAATGCAAGAATTCGCACATCTCGGGTTATCTTGGACGTGACTCACGCCTGGATGGGAATGACTCACACCTGAGGAAATTTAGCTACTACCCTTGGCGTGGCTAGCACCCATGTGAGTGTGTGCGGGGTTGTGGTAACGGTCACTCATATAATGTTTTTAGCGTCATTTAGACGTCATTTTAGAATCATTCTAGCAAATTATCAATTGTTTTAGTTGGGTTTTTGTAAATAAGTCAATGGATGATCATGGAAGAGCTATTAGGCGTATATGACCTTGAAACATATCACATTACCCAAATCATACAACTCAGTGGCCATGTTATACTTTCTTACGAGATATATCAAGTGATTTCTTTGGGTATAGTCCCCGGAAACATTTTCATGAGGAGAAATAGGACAAGGAATGTAGAAAAGATGATGGATCAACTATTGGTACATGCACAATGTGTGATTCAAGCCATTTGTCGCGCCATTGAAGGAAATTTAAAAATGTCTAACAACTGGTAGATGTTTGATGTCTGCACTGTGTTGTGCGTCATACCAGACCGGAAGAATTATCAAGTGTACAAATATTTCCTCATGCGCCACGTGCACAATGTTCAGCGTGTCACACATGGACATTACCGAAAATATTTTAAATTATCCCCTATATATAAAGAGGCTTTGCCTTATTTGAAAATTACATTATGACAATTAGATATAGGTGAAATCGAGATTGAGGAAGGCTAGGAGCGACCAGAAGCATCCTGGAGTTAAAGAATTATCACATAGTGATCCTTATTCATTTACTTTACATATTCATTTGATTATGTTTAGTTAGCACGAGTAGCTAATTTCCTAGGTTAGTTCATCTTCTATGTAGCTACTTAAACAATGTAATCTATTGAGTTATCTTTGAATACAATTTCGTTGTTTATTTTAATTCGGTTAATTGCTATTCTTAATAAGGGATAATTACATTGACCTCCTTTAAGGTTTCTTTAAATAACACAAAGACCCCCTCTAATTTAAAAATGAACATTAACCTCCCTTATTTGTTTATTGAAGTGACAAGGACCTCTCTTCTATGTCACTGTCGTTAGTGCTCTGTCAACAAAACTC
>Ga0315914_1001076_pt1 | contig 39242 bp, 21 predicted proteins | sample MpolenodulesMG_FD_203920 | JGI IMG/M metagenome (GOLD analysis project Ga0315914, IMG submission 203920) | Medicago polymorpha root nodule microbial communities from Los Angeles, California, United States - elongated nodules | ecosystem: Host-associated > Plants > Roots > Nodule | place: USA...
GATTTTAAAATTATTTTACGGTTTTACCCTTAAACTTAATTAAATAAAAGAAACTACTTGTTTTTACTATTTCGGAGATCGATGTAAGACAAACACACATCTAAACTGTTTTTTTTTATCTCAAACTGACTCATATATTTTACACCACAAGACATGAATAGGTGAATTAACAGTGAAAACAAAAGGAACAACAAGCAGTAATAGGTTGAATTAAAATAAGATAATAATAATAAGGCTGTTGACAACAACAAAGTAGTAGTAGTAAGAGTGGTTTGTACATCTAACAATTAAGAGTGATAGATAATATAATAATAAAAGCTGTTACAAGGAAAATATAACAAAATAATAAAAAAAATTGTTACAAGAATAAGATAACCTAATAATAATAAGATTGTTACGAAAATAATATAATCTAATAATAATAAAAGTTGTTACAAGGTTAATATTGAGATTTGAAATTAATTTAAGGATAATTATGACAATGCAATAAAATTTTAAAGAGATTTGCCCCCCTCCCCTCGCCTCCTCTCCCCTTCTAAAAATCGGACCAAACACTTTAAATTAAAAATCTTCCCTCCCCTCCTTTTCAAAACTCTCGAAGCAAACGGACCCTTAGAGTTTTAACTAGCTTGGATGTGTTAAACTTTCTCAAATGTTTTGTTAATATGAGATTCATCTAGACATAAAGTTTTTTTTAAAAAAGTTTTTATATTGATAAACGGTACCTTGAACTGTAAGTGAAATAAGTCTACTTTGTTAAACGTTGTGAACTTCAACCTTCAATTTCTAGTTGGATTATGATCTAGATTGACCAACTAAGGCATAGAATCAAGGAAATCCTAATCGTCATTTTAAATTCGATTAAAAATTATATTTTGAAATAATCTTAATTATAATTTTTTTGAAATAATCTTAATTACTATAAAATAAATATTGATAATTTTGGAAAAAAAAATAAAATACAAGAAGAATATCTCAGGAAGTGGATATGTCGTGGTTGTAACGCGCGTGGATGAGTTAGTGGCTAAAAGATTTAAAAACGTGACAGAGGGTTGGTGAGAATGAATAGAAGAAGGAGTGAAGGGCTGAGATAGTAATATGTAAATGTGATTGAAGAAATGAACGGCTAGGATGTATTTAAAGATCCATGAGTGTGACTAGACGAAAAAGTGTTTTGACTATGGCGCATGAATTGGACAGGTTTCTTCTGCAATCAACTTTTACAACAACAGTGATTTGCCGCAACTATGCTTTCTTCTTGTTTTTGGACGCTACTACTAACCACTGTTTCATAGGAAGCACCCTGCCAATTATAATGTCGGTCACATTTTTCTCCACTTTTTTAACCTTATGTTTTAGGTGTATTTACATGTAAGTGGATATAATGAAAAGGAAATACACGCAAGGAGGGGTGTGTAAAAATGTAGTTAACTGAATTGTATCTATTAATTGAACTAAATTGGACAAAAAAAACTACACCATATTAAATGATTTATGAACTGAACCATAAATTTACAAACAATTCAGTTCAATTTTAAAACCGATTCGGAACTAGTTTAATATATTTGAACTATATTTTTTTTAGTGCACTTTTTCTTTTCAGATTTTTATATTAATTTTAAATTAAATAATTTAGTATATAAATAATTTAAATGAATAATATAATAATTATAAAACAGTTTATTACGATCTCTGTTTAAAAAACAGCTTATTTATGCAAAACAATTTATTAGAATATCTTTTTAAAAAACAACTTATTCGAAACAACTTATTTATGTAAAACAACTTATTAGAATTTTTTTTCAAAAACAGCTTATTCGAAACAACTTATTTATGGAAAACAGCTTATTAGAATCTCTTTTTTCAAAACAGCCTATTCGAAACAGCTTATTTATGCAAAACAGCTTATTAGGATCTCTTTTTAAAAAAACAGCTTATTCAAAATAGCTTATTTATGGAAAACAACTTATTAGGATCTCTTTTTCAAAAACAACTTATTCGAAGCAGCTTATTTATACAAAAAAGCTTATTAGGATCTCTTTTTATAAAAAAAACAGCTTATTCAAAACAACTTATTTATGAAAACCAACTTGTAAGGATCTTTTTTTTTTATATAAAAAAACAACTTATTTATGGAAAACAACTTATTAGGATCTCTTTTTCAAAAACAGCTTATTTGAAACATCTTATTTATGCAAAACAGCTTATTAGGATCTCTTTTTATAAAAAAAACAGCTTATTTGAAACAGCTTATTTATGAAAAACAACTTATTAGGATCTCTTTTTCAAAGCAGCTTATTTGAAACAGCTTATTTATGGAAAACAACTTATTAGGATCTCTTTTTCAAAAATAGCTTATTTATGCAAAACAGCTTATTACGATCTCTTTTTTTATAAAAAAACAACTTATTTGAAACAGCTTATTTAGGCAAAACAACTTTTTCAAAAACAACTTATTCAGGCAAAACAGTTGTTTCGAAAAAGCTGTTTTTTAAAAAAGAGATCCTAATAAGTTGTTTTGCACAAATAATCTGTTTTGATTAAACTATTTTTTTAAAAGAGATCCTAATAAGCTGTTTTGCATAAATAAGCTGCTTTGAATAAGTTGTTTTTGAAAAAGAGATCCTAATAAGTTGTTTTCCATAAATAAGTTGTTTTGAATAACTTGTTTTTTTAAAAGAGATCCTAATAAGCTGTTTTGCATAAATAAGCTGTTTTTGAAAAAAGAGATCCTAATAAGTTGTTTTCCATAAATAAGCTGTTTCGAATAAGCTGTTTTTGAAAAAGAGATCCTAATAAGTTGTTTTGCCTAGATAAGTTGTTTCAAATAAGTTGTTTTTTAAAAAGAGATCTTAATAAGTTGTTTTGCATAAATAAGCTGTTTTGAATAAGCTGTTTTTTAAAAAGAGATCGTAATAAGCTGTTTTATAATTATTATATTATTTAGTTAAATTATTTAATTAAAAATTAATATAAAAATCTAAAGAAATAAAAGTGCACTAAAAAAATATGGTTCAAATATATTAAACAGGTTCCGAATCGGTTTTAAACTTGAACTGAATTGTTTGTAAAAATAAATCTGTCTTTTTAAAAGTGGTTTTAAAAACTGAATTGAAACCATTAATGTGGTTCAGTTCCAATGCAGTTTAGAATGATGAACACCCCTACACGCAAGTAGATGTATTTTTTGTACAAAATATATTTTACATCACACGTGTCAAAAAATAAATCCCTTCGAAATATGTGTCAAAAAATAAATATATATTTCTGTTCACGTTGGGAGTTAGAGTGGAGTAGGGAGCTTTTTGGAAGGGATGAGCAAGCTTTGGAGGTGTTAATTAAGGGGTCATCTGCCAAGTAACTTGTCTCAAAATGGACCAAATAAGTGGTGTTGGGTTCTTGAAAACTTAAAACATTTTTACCATCAAATTTGTATACGAAGCTTTGAGTGGGAGATTGTATTCTCCTACATTTTTAGTGTTTTTATGGGTTCTTCTAAACCGGAAAAAATTGCATCCTTCGATCTCAAGGTGTAACTTCGTATTACTTTACTCTATGTTTATTATGTTAAGGGAAGATGTTAAGTCATATTGCATCTCAGGTTGCGTAAAAATTGGACCCATAAAAAAGTTGGTCCATAATGGACCTATTTTTTTCATGGTTAGATTATAGCACTCCACCAAAACTTATCATAGCCTATCAACATTATATTTAACCCACATCAATTTATCTCTCTTTGCAAACTCTCTCTATCAAATTGGGAAGAAAAAAAAACTCTACAGAAGCTTATATTCATTTGAATCATCAAAGAAACTTACTGCGAACAATTGTAAGCATCTCAAAGTAATAAAGCTGTAACGTTTGGAAACAAAGGACACGCGGCGCTAAGAGGGTGCAGCTTGCGCATGAGAATCAATTTTCACGCGCCCGTCCCCCACGATCCTAGGTTATACCTCTCCTATCATTATTTTAAAACTAAACTCTAACCCGTACGATGTACGGGTTTTGTAGAGTTTCATATATAAATATCAGTTGAAAGGAGAAAAAAGGGTACGAAACCATTTGGAAAAAAAGGAAAAGGAATTAATTAGTTTTTTAAAAAGGGAGTTTAATATTGGATATCATGTTGCGGAAGCCAAATGATATCACAAAAATAGCAAGTGGTTTGGCGGTTAAAATGCTTTGAAGTAACCAAAATGGCATGGGTTCAAATCTCTATAGAGATTTTTTTCATAAATATTTTTTCAAACCCTTCAAAAAATGGTAGGATTAGAGTTAATCAAGGTTGCTTACAACAATTAAAAAATTGTATCTTTTCAATTTTCAACATTTTTTTTGATGAAATCTTTTAACACTTCTGTTTTAATGTATAATTATTTGATTTTTAAAAAAAATTAAAGATTTAATCAGGATTAAATAAATAAGAATTACTAGTTTGAATTTGATAGCATGTTCGTTTTAGATTTAAAAAAAATGGATTTTTCTTTGTATTTTTAAGAATGGATTTTTTTGGAAATTTACTACTCTCTCCGTTCATTTTTAACTGTTGTTTTAGTGCGGATTTAACGTTTCTATTTAACTGTTGTTTTGGTGTTTTAAGGGTATGATTTGTCAATTACTCTTATCTTTTTCAATAAAACTAATTAATGTTATATATTTGGAAAATTAAAGTTTGTTTTTTAAACAAAGTTTGTTTCTTGTTATCTTAAAATTTAGACAAAATTTTGTTACCTATAATAATGGTTCCATGAATAGTTAGAAAATTGATAATTGTTTGTTATGAGAGAGAGGGGGTGTCCAAAAAAACAAGAATTTGTTGGAGAAAAAGATAGTAACCAACAAATGTTTGTTACGAGCGAAAAATAACATATTAAATTTATTGGAAAGAGAAAATGTGTAAAAAAAAAGTATAAATACATTTGTGGATTAAACCGGTGGTATAATAGGAAGAAAATGTGAAAAAATACACTTCGTTATTTTGGTGTTAATATTCCAAAACTACACTTAAAAAGGAACAAAGGGCGTAAAAAATAGTAGAAGTTATTTCAAACTCATTTGATATAAATTAAAAAAGAGATTTTGACATTCACTAACTTAAATATTCATTGCTTGAGATTTTACATAGTGAAAATCACATATTTGTTTAAAATAATATCTTTCAAAAATGATTTTTATGAAAAACTATATGAAATACCTTTTTTGTAGAGATTTTTTTCAAAATTTTAATATCCAAAAAAAATTATAACAAAATGATAAAATACTTAGAATGACATTTTAAAATAATCTATTCAAACAAATTTTTCTGCAAAAATTTATTTAAAAGTATAACAAAGCCTTAAATTACGTAAGTTGGTGAATTTACGTTCCAGAGTTGGCCCACTTGTTTTCTCTCCTATAAATAAAAGAAAGTTAGTCCCGTGAGAATAACTCACTTGGTAGGACAATGCATTATTATATGCAGGGGCCGGGGTTCGAACCCGGACACCCCACTTATTCACCTTATAAATGAATTCTAGCCACTAGGCTATCCGAAGAAAAAAATAAAAAAATAAAAGAAAGTTAAACCCTATGGTTTTTATTTCTCTTGAAGAAAAAACAAAGACTTGTTTGTGGGAATTGAGATCGATGGCGGGTATGTCAAAATCGAAGAAGGATGTTGTTATTGGTCCTCACGAACGCAAAGAGAGAGAAAGAGAATTGGTGTTTGCGTTTGTTAAGGGAACACGCTGAAGAAATGGAGAAGGAGCAGAAGGAGTTAGAGGATGCTTACAAAGCTGCCGGATTTAGCTATAATCCGTGCTAATCCTGCTGCACTCGCTAGCCATACTCAAGGGATGCTTCGTCGCCTCACGCTTAAACCTCGTCGTGAAATCAACGAAGACAACAGGATCCAGATCAACAAGAGGAGGATGGAACTGGAGAAGATGGAGATGATGAAGATGAAAGATGAATCAACCTCATAGTAGTAGTGTTTAATATTACTATATATATGTTTCTGTTTTTCTTCTATGCATATTTTCATCTTTTATTGATTAATATGTTTGATTTCATGGTAGCAGAGTTATATCAAATGCATCTAATTGAATTACCCTAATCATGAGCTAATGACAATGGTTTGTAAAGCGATCAATATGACGGTATGTAGCAACATGACGGTGGCCGTGGTCCTTTTCTACTTAATAATACAGGAAAGAAATATAACCTTTAAAAAAAATAACAATTATGTTGAGAAGAAATGGTGGAAGCTGTACAAAAGTAGGTGAAGAATTGCTGTTAAGCTACTTTGTGGTGGAATGTCAACTGCTATGAGCTCAATGGCAGCGTTTGTGATTGATTCTTCTAAGGTATATATACAATGAACTTGTTAAACAATGGAAGAATGTCAAGTTGCAGCAAAATTGTGTGAGGTTGCAAAGTCAAGTTGCAGCAAAATTGTGAGGCTGCAAAATGATCAGAGATGATATTTACTATTTTAGTTAGTTAGTTAAGCAATGGAGTTAGTGAATATGACAGTACAATTTCAGGCTTTGACTCCTTGCGGGAATTACCACTATAATCCTTTTTTATTAACGGTCTTTTAGTTTTAACTGCAAATTTATCTCCACTCACTATTGCAACTAAGCATTTTTTCTTCTCACGTGGAACTAAATCTGTGTACATGATCGATCATGCTGGTCCTTTTCAAATTAATTGTATATAGATTCATGCTCCTCCCATTCAAAAAACTAGTGCACTTATGGTCAAACAATTATAGGTTATTAAGACAACATTCCAGATCGTTAAAGAGTAGCAAAATGAACTCATTCCTTTGGCATCAACGAAGATGATACAGTTACTTTTTTACTATTTGACCCAATAAAATAGAAATACTTAGTTATATATTGTATCCACATTTAATAGCCCAATACATCTCAAATATGATTACTTTGTAGAAAAAACATTGGAAAAAATTCAACTACAAAACCTTATTTTAGAGGAGATACAAAACTTAATTTCATTCTATTTTTTAACATGAGAAATGATATTTGTGCTAATAAGAAGAGAGAAAAGCAATGTTGTCATCAATTAGATATATAAATATCACTACTCTTTTAACATATCACACCCTATAAAGTCTAGGTAGAAAAATAAAACCCTAAATTATTAACTTATGACGCATGACATCAACCGTTGGATGCAAATCAAATAGTAAAAAAGACGTGGGTGTCTTTAACGCATTTCATCATGTCTTAATAAGCTGTTTTGCATAAATAAGTTGTTTTGAATAAGTTTTGTTGAAAAAAGAGATCTTAATAAGTTGTTTTGCATAAATAAGCTGTTTTGCATAAGTTATTTTGAAAAAAAGAGATCCTAATAAGCCGTTTTGCATAAATAAGCTGTTTTGAATAAGTTGTTTTGAAAAAAGAGATCCCAATCAACCGTTTTGCATAAATAAGCTGTTTTTAATAAGTTGTTTTGAAAAAAGAGATCCTAATCAACCGTTTTGCATAAATAAGCTGTTTTGAATAAGTTGTTTTGAAAAAAGAGATCCTAATAAGTCGTTTTGCATAAATAAGTTGTTTTGAATAAGCTGTTTTTTAAAAAGAGATTGTAATAAGTTATTTTGTATAACATAAGCGTTTTTGAATAAGTTGTTTCAAATTTGGATTTTTGTTTATAACATTTGGTTTTAAAAATCAATTTTGAAAGAGAAACAACTGGTTTTTAATTTGGATATTAAAATAATCTGGATATTTTTTTAAACCAAATCATATTCATTTATAATCCGGTTTTGTAAAACTAATCGGTTATATATTCATAACCATATTCATAACTGGTTTACAATAAAATATGATCATGGTTAAAACCATATATTGTAAGTGGTTTATATATGAATATGGTTTGACCGGTCAAATTATCCGACCATACACACCCCTAACCAGCATCAGCTAAATCAGACAAATTCTGCAGAAAATTCAGGTCATCCCAATATAGCAAAACTAATTGTTCCAGTTACAAATTTAAAATGCGCACACGAGATCCAATGCTTAATTGAAATTGCACCAAGTCATGGTGAATATGTAGATATTTACCAACAAGTGATAGATACAAGAACACCATGTGCCTTGTCCGATAAATTATTTATATGACAAAAGAAAAACAAAATCAAATAATATTCATAATAGTTTTGAGTTGTTTGCATGGTCTATTTAGGAAACTTATGAAAGTAAGTTGCAACTAATTTATGAACATATCATTAAGTTATTTTCTTAAATTCTTTCTTTCAAACAGTTTCGCAAGAGTTCATGTCAACCAATCCAAGCAGACCCATAAAGGTAATATAATAAGTGATGTAAATAGTATAGCACATTAACTTTGTGAAGTATTGTTTAAAAAAAAAACTTTGTGAAGTACATAAGTTAAGGACACTTAATTCCTTTTTATTTTTATAATTAATTAATTTTTTAGTATAAAAATAAAAATAAATGTAAGGGTTAAATAAGTTTTTCATCCCTAAAAAATTAAAAATTAACAAATTTTGATTTTCGTCTATATAAAAAAATCGCATGTTTTCCTTTGGGGATGTCAATGGGCATCCGTGGATACAGATGGTATGATATCTGTCCCTGCGCCCGTTGGATAACTATGGTACCGTGCCCATCCCTGTACTCGTGCGGGTATCTCTATCCGGGCGATCCACGGGTATTTAGATACCCACAGATATTCGCCGGTATTCATGAATTTTTTAATTAATTTTTATGTACAAAGAAAAATACTTTTTCAATTACCTACAAAATTCAACTTTTTAAGATCCATAAACAAGTAATAATAAATCTAAAATCATAAACAAGTAATAAAGCTAAGGAGAAAAAGAAAAGAAAAAATGAGAAGAGATGAAGGAGAATAAGAAACATGGCCGCACAATAAGAGGAGAGGAAGAGAAATTTTTGAAAGAATCCTAGAGAGAAAGAACAGATAAGTGCGTAGTACCGTACACGCGAATAAACTATAATTTTTTTTAGACACCAAACTCTTATATTATACACACATACATATGGATATCTTAGTAATTTACTTATTTTATTAACGGATACGGATACCCGTGGACACGAATATCATCAAATAAGTGTCTGGATCCATAAAATAACGGGTAGTTAAATACCCATTTATTTTACCTGCATATACCCGTTTGGATAGCACTTCGGTGGCATAGAGTTGGGTGACATTGGTGACATTGACCAATGTCACCCAACTCTATGTCACTCAAGTGCTACCCATACCCGTTTAGCTATCCGCCCCGTACTCGTGACATATTTTATCCGCGGGTACAATTTTTTTTCCCACCTCTAATTGTTATACTGAAGAATTAAACACGAGACCTTGAGACCACACTTTAAAGTTTCAATCTAACACAAACATACTCGATAAAGACTAAAATTTCAATCATACTTTAGTACAAAATAAAATAGGTTAAATTATACTATTAGTCATTTCTTCGCGTGATAAATAAGTTTTGAGTCATTTTGACATCAATTCATGTCGAACTCACATGAATTGATTAATTATTTAACTTAGGGGTAAAAAAGTTTTTGGTCTCTAATATTATTGTGAATATTGATTTTAATCCATAAAAAATAAAATGAAACGTTTTTTCGTCCTCCAAATTTGTTTCTGTTTCATTTTTTGTACGTAATTATCATTTTATGTTCATATTATTGTCATAGTTACTACCGTTTTATATTCAAGATGTGTGAAAGTTATGAAATTTTTTTGAAAGACAAATAAAAATAAAATAACCTAGTAAAAATAAAAATTCAAACGCATCAAACCCTATAAATTCTAGATCGAAAAATAAATTCCTAAATTATTACACCCTAAACCATTGTCTCCTCCGACTCTGCAAACGGTGGGGCTTCGCAACCCAAAACCCTAACGCCGCCCAAAACACCGTCGTTTCATCACACAAATGGAAGAATCAACTTCCGATAACAACGACCGGAAAAAAATCCGCAACATATGCATCTTGGCACACGTCGACCACGGCAAGACAACGCTCGCGGACCAGCTTATCGCGGCGGCGAGTGGCGGCATGGTTCATCCAAAGGTTGCCGGTAAAGTCCGTTTTATGGATTACCTCGATGAAGAACAACGTCGAGCTATAACAATGAAGAGTTCATCAATTTCGCTTCACTACAATCACCATACTGTTAATCTCATCGATTCCCCTGGTCATATTGATTTCTGCGGCGAAGTTTCCACCGCAGCGCGTCTTTCGGATGGTGCGCTTCTTCTTGTTGATGCTGTTGAAGGTGTTCATATTCAAACTCATGCTGTTCTTCGTCAATGCTGGACTGAAATGCTTGAACCGTGTCTTGTGTTGAATAAGATGGATAGGTTGATAACTGAATTGAATCTCACTCCTTTGGAAGCGTATACGCGTCTTTTGAGGATTATTCATGAGGTTAATGGGATTTGGAGTGCTTATAATTCGGAGAAATATTTATCTGATGTGGATGCTCTTCTTGCTGGTGGGACTGCTGCTGGAGGTGAAGTTATGGAGGATTATGATGACGTTGAAGATAAGTTTCAGCCTCAGAAAGGGAATGTTGTGTTTGCTTGTGCTTTGGATGGTTGGGGTTTTGGGATTCATGAATTTGCTGAGATTTATGCTTCAAAGCTTGGTGGCAGTGCTAGTGTGGGTGCATTGCTGAGGGCTTTGTGGGGTCCATGGTATTATAATCCGAAGACAAAGATGATTGTTGGAAAGAAAGGGATTAGTGGTAATAAGGCTAGGCCTATGTTTGTTCAGTTCGTGTTGGAGCCTTTGTGGCAGGTTTATCAAGGAGCACTTGGTGGGGATAAAGGGATGGTTGAGAAGGTTATTAAGTCTTTTAATTTGCAGATTCCGGCGCGTGAGTTGCAGAATAAGGATTCTAAGGTTGTGCTTCAAGCTGTCATGAGTCGTTGGCTTCCTCTTTCAGATGCCATTTTGTCTATGGTATTGAAGTGTCTTCCGGATCCTGTGGAAGGGCAGAAGTCTCGGATATCGCGGCTGATTCCTGAGCGCAAGGTTGGTTCTGAGAATAGGGTTGGTAGGAGGGTGGTGGAAGAGTCTGAGCTCGTGAGGAAGTCGGTGGTGGAGTGTGATTGTAGGGATGAGGCGCCTTGTGTTGCCTTTGTGGCGAAAATGTTTGCTCTTCCTGTTAAAATGCTTCCTCCTCTTCAACCTGGGGAAGGGAGTTTTGGTGAGGAAGGTGAGGGTGAATCTGATGAGTGTTTTTTGGCATTTGCTAGAATATTTAGTGGTGTTTTGTCTGTTGGGCAGAGAGTTTTTGTGATTTCGGCTTTGTATGATCCTTTGAAAGGGGAATCAATGCAAAAGCACATTCAAGAGGCTGAATTGAAATCCATGTATCTGATGATGGGTCAAGGGTTGAAAGTAGTGAAATCTGCAAAAGCAGGAGATGTTGTTGCGATCCGAGGACTTGGGCAGTATATTTTGAAAAGTGCTACACTTTCTTCTACTAGGAATTGTTGGCCTTTTTCGAGCATGGCATTTCAAGTTGCCCCAATTTTGAGGGTTGCTATTGAGCCATCTGACCCTGCAGATATGGGTGCACTGCTCAAAGGCTTGAGGCTTTTGAATCGAGCGGATCCGTTTGTTGAGGTTACGGTTTCTGCTAGAGGAGAACATGTTCTTGCCGCAGCTGGTGAAGTTCATCTCGACAGATGCATAAAGGATTTGAAGGATAGGTTTGCAAAAGTAAGCTTGGAAGTCTCTCCACCCCTTGTATCCTACAAAGAGACCATTGAGGGAGAGGTATCCAACATGCTGCAAAATTTGAAAGTTCTTAGCAAGAACTTGGATTATGTTGAGAAAACGACGCCTAATGGAAGATGCGTTGTACGCGTGCAGGTGATGAAACTTCTACCTTCTCTCACAAAGGTGCTTGATGAAAGCGCCAATTTACTTGGAGATGTCATTGGAATTAAGTCGGAGCATACAGTTAAAAGTATGGAAATGCAGAGAACAAATATTCTCGAAAAGGAGAATCCAGCTGAAGTGATTAAAAAACGTATAATGGATGCAATTGAGAGTGACATTTTGTGTAGGATTGAGAATGATGAAGACCATGCTGAGAAATGTAGATTGAAGTGGTTAAAGCTTTTGAGAAGGATATGGGCTCTTGGACCGAGTTACATCGGCCCTAACGTTCTTTTCACTCCTGATATTAAAGCAGAAAGTAGCGATAGCTCTGTTCTAATACGTGGTTCTTCTCAACTATCTGAAAAGTTGGGTTTTGTTGCTAATTCTGGTAACAGTAACTCGGTTTCGGAGGCATCTTCAAATGAGAGCCAAGTGTTGTATATGGATGCCGAGCGTCTTGAGAGTAATGTTATAACCGGGTTCCAACTAGCAACTTCAGCTGGGCCTTTATGCGATGAACCTATGTGGGGTTTGGCATTTGTCATTGAGGCACGTATATCTCCATCTACAGGGCATCATGATGAATCCGAAACACACCAACAATCCGATCAGTATGGCATCTTTGCAGGGCAGGTTATTGCAACCGTCAAAGATGCTTGTAGGGAAGCTGTGCTAAAGAATAAGCCAAGACTTGTGGAAGCAATGTACTTTTGTGAGTTGAATACCACTACTGAATATTTGGGTCCCATGTATGGTGTACTTTCCCGAAGACGGGCTAGAATTTTGAAAGAAGAGATGCAGGAAGGTTCCCCTTTATTCACTGTGCATGCATATGTTCCTGTTTCTGAGAGTTTTGGTTTTACTGATGAGCTTAGAAGTCGGACTTCTGGCGCTGCAAGTGCACTTCTTGCCCTTAGCCATTGGGAAGCACTACTTGAGGATCCTTTCTTTGTACCTAAAACAGAAGAGGAAATCGAAGAGTTTGGAGATGGTTCCAGCGTTCTTCCAAATACAGCAAGAAAATTGATTGACGCAGTCAGACGGCGGAAGGGCCTTCCTGTGGAGGAAAAGGTAGTACAACATGGAACAAAGCAGAGGACACTCGCTCGTAAAGTTTGATATTTTTCATTGCTGATATGTCCTTAGCTGTGTAGCGAACATGTAGTTGTTGAATGTAACATTTATACCTCATACACAGTATCATTAGGAACAATTTTTTCAGTCTGAGTTTGTTTTTACATATTATCAATGAAATTTTGACACATACAATCAAGTTTGTGATGATTATATATTTTGCAAATGAACTTTCCATAATAGCCTGTTCTTTTTTTTTTGCCGGAGCAGCCACTCCTGTAGTCAATTTTTTGTTTTTTGTGTTGGAATTGGGACTAAGTTAATTGCTGTTGTAAGTGTTTTAAGATATCCTTAAGAAGCTCGGGGCAAATGAATTACTTCTTTTGTGGGGTTAGTTTATAGTGTGCTTTAAACAAAACATGACGAGCACTGATTGTTGTTCTGTGAACTTCATTTAATTTTTCTTCTTTCATTACCCATGACCTCTGGCGAAATCTTTTATTGACCATTGGGGTTTATAATTGATTTTCTCAAATTGAACTTATGTTTTTGATATATTTTGCGTTTGTTACATTGTTTTATTTTCATAACAACATGTACATATGTAATGCAAATGATATTGTTAAAATTCTATTAATGGCTTCAGAAAGTGAAAAAGTGGTGCTTAAAGATAATTTTTGAAAGATAATCCCACTCAAACAACTATTATCCCTTCTTTCAATTCTTTGAAGACAACTTTATATAAAAAACTCATGATATCTCTTTTTCATACATAATTAATCACATTTTCTAATAAAATTTGGAATTGAGATATTGTAACCATAGCTCTTCACTCACATCTTGAATATAACATTAAATTTTCATTTATGGTAATAATTTTCTTATTGATTGAAGAATCATATATACACATTTAATATATTCATTATTGCAGATAGTCAGTAAAAAAAATAGAAGTAATCATGTTTCAAAATGTTCAATATTCAAATTTAAAATTTGGAGATATTTTTTGAAAGAAAATTTGGAGAATTAGGTCAAAAAAATGAATAGAATAAAAAGGAACATCACCTCTGAAAACTAACACGTCTATTTTCGTTAATCACCTTCCCATCAATCGGCTTACACTACAAAAAGATAATATAATTTCAAGGAATTGAAAACAAAAGTGATCCATCATAATTCATATGTATGTTGTTGTTGTAAATACTTAGTTTTTTTTTCCATCTAGATTATGTATTCTAACTAAAATGCAAAAAAAAAAAAGGAAGGACGGACTATATAAAAATTAACATTGAACAAAATCACTTTGCATAAAGTTGTTGTGGTACTCAAAAACTTCAAGCTTTTGATATAGCTTTTCCGATAAAAGATTTTATAATAAACGCAAGATAATCATAAAAAATAATCCATCCAAAATTCCAAGACAATAAAAATGTAAACTAACCAAAATCCTCCATGATAAACTAATTAAAATATATTTTATCTAGGATCAGAAATGCAAACGTGCTCAAGGTTTTCAAAGTAGTTGATGGGTTTCGAAAAATTGGGGAAGAAACTTCTAACCTAGGGATAATATAGCGGCGATATTGGGTGGTGCAGCGATGCAACCACGACAAATCTCACGGCTAAACAGGGGAAGGTGTGTATCTCGCAGTGGTGATCCCTCCATGTACTATTTTAATGATTAAAATTGTGGTTTCTATAGACTCATAAAATCGATGTAAGCGATCAGAGAAAATAATTCCTTTAAGAAGAAATAGGGAGAATATTAAACGAGAGACTCTACAATGTGCACCACCCTAAGTGATCACTTCCAATGTAATCAATAGTGGTGTTAAAGCTTAAAAGATGGGGGTGGTAATTAATTTCATGCATGTTACACAAAAAAAATGCAGCATCACATCCACATCACACGCTAATTAAGCATAGTAGTAGTGAGAAAGGCTACAAGTACAACATGAGAAATTATTTTCAGGAGAAATTATTTTCATGCCAATCATCATTTTCCATTTGGTATATTCAACATTTATTATATATTTATATTTATACAAAAAATGTAGAATTTCACATTGTAGAACTTTTTTTTTTAGTGAACTATTTACCCATACATTTGTATAATTGTTTCAAATGCAATGGTTGTTTTGCAATTTATTCTATATTGGAAGATAGAGGTGCAATTACAAACAAAATTTGTAAGAGAGAAATGAATGAAGAAAAAATCATTTATAATAAGTGAATCTTTCACACAAAAGTTGTCTATTGGGATAAACAGAGGTGCAGTCACAAACAAAATGTGGATGCTCACCTATCATTTGATTGTCGTTGGGGGCATAGGTATCAGTGTTTTGAATCTGATGGAAGAGTTTAAATGACACACACTATGAAATTGATGAAGCTAAAATAGCGGAATCAGAAGCAAATCGTGATGCTCTACATTTTTCCCGAATCAGCATGTAGCACAAACTTGATAATCAAATTGGATGGTGAAGTTGTACTATAAGCAACTCAACTGAACAATTTCGCTGTTTTTTATTTGTAAAATTTAGCAAAACAATGTCGAAAAATTACAAAGGAAAATTATAATGTTTGGTTTATGTTAGTACGCCGTTCGCAAAAAGGGAATTAATACATGACATGTGTTGACTAGGACAGTAATGAATAAGTTGATTTGTTGTTTTGTATCTATTCCTCCATGTGATATTGTTCTATATGGATTCATATTTTGACCCTGATATTTACTCTACATTTTGCACTTATTTGAAAAAAAATTGTTAATTTATATGACGATACGAAGAGTGCGTTAGAGGTGGGGTGAATAACGTTTTTCGAGTTTAAAAGAGTTTGCGAAAGTGTGAGTTAAAATACGATTATGACTATCGGATTATGCTTGATTATGATGATATGAATAAAGCAATGAAAGGAAATAAAGATTCAAATATGAATGAGAAGCTCACTATTGAATCATGTTATAAAATTCATTAATCAATACACACGTAAAAATCACAAAACTAAATTACAATTCCAAAACCCTTGGAGGTGAAAAATGCCTTCATTTATTCAAGTCTTTGATCTTCCACCAATACCCTTGAGAGAAACAAAATTACAATTCCTATAGCAACATAATGATCTACACCTCACACTCTACAAAGATCTTAGAAAAAGTATTTAATCCAAAGAAATGTAGAGAGAGAGAGAGAGACAGAGAGAGAGAGTTTGGAGAGTTTATAGTCTATATGCAAAATGTTTTAATGAATAAAAATTGTGTAGGTATGAGTATATATAGGTGTGAGTGAAAAGAGTTGATTTTAGTCGCAAAACAACATGATGATACGATTCACAAAAAGCATGATATGATTCAAATAGTATAAAATGAGATAATCTGAACATCATGAAGATTGATATAGATCACTAGGACAATAATACCAATCAGACAATTTCCAGATGAAGTTTGAATCGATTCAAACTTCTAAAGGCAAGAGTTTGAATTGTATCTTGAAACCTAGGTGAAGATCGAAACGAATCAATCATTGCTACATATCAATCAAGCCAAAATCTTGGACAAAGTGATGTATTGATGATTTAAAGAAAAACTTTGAATCGTATCAAAGTGATATGAATCATAATATGTTTGAATCGTATCAAAATGACATTTCAGAGGACCAAGTGAACCTGAGGGCGTGATTGGTATGAACCAACACAATGTGGAATCGTATCAAATGACTCAAAAACCAGTTATAACAAGACTTGATTCAGAAAAAAACTTCTAAACACAATTTTAACACATGACACTAATGTAGAGAACCTGAGATCATAGATTAACTAAGTTGCTTTCGAAACAAAACTGTTTAATCATAAAAACATAATCAACATCTAAATAAAAATATCATCAAAACTTAAACTAAGAGGCAATCCACAAAAATAATAATTAAAATGGGCCAAAAGCTATCATCCAAATAACCCATTATTTATTTATATCTTTTTAAAAATTATTCAATACATTAGATAGTTAATAATAACTAATTATATTCATACATGAATATGCTACTACATGTCAACCAACAGTGTGTGAGAATAATATATTTTTCATTATAAATCTATCAAATTTATGTTAAACCATGTTTTATAATACCTGTCTATTTTTAGTTAAATTCTTTTTAAAATGTGTGGTGAATCCATAACATAAAATTAAATTATTTTTTAATAATGATTTATTTACCGTGATTGGCACAAGCTCCATACTAGTTTTGTGAATGGTTGATCTTTGATGTCTCGTTCCAAGACAATTAAATGACCAACTCCGAGGAAATCAACAGTGGGTAGTGGGTCCAATGACAATATTTATCGAAACTAGTAATAACAAGTAAATGTATGTGTTGAATCCCAACCATTCATAATATTTTTGGTTATATCTGAATGTCACAATTAATGTGTGTTAAATCCAAATTGATTCAAATAAAACCGCAAAATCGACCCAAGAAAGAAAAACTGAAAGCCACATAAAACCAAATATTATTAGATGTATTTGAATATTCTTTTGTGAAAATTGTTCGAATCAAATCAAAAGTCATTGGTTTTTTATTTTAATTTTTTTGTCAAGTAGTTAGGTGATTAGAAATTCTTCAAAGTAAATAAGTGAGATGTCCGAGGTTCGAACGTCAGCCGCTACATAAACTATGCATTGTACCTAATACTCGAGCTAAGTTCACGGAAACAATTTTATAATATTAATATTAACTTTGAATAAACGATAACCAATCTAATTGAGTAATGATACTTGAACAACTATTTTGGTACAACTTTGTTGTTCTCTCTTCTTATTGGTCAAAAACAATAGAGAGATGAAAAGTAAGAGAGAATAAGAACTTAATATGAGTATGAGAGAGAAAATTGTACAAAAGTTGTACAAATATCATTTTTCATCTAATTTGAACGGCGTTAAATCAAATCACTTTTGTTTTGAAATAATTTAAGCCTAACAGATTTATAATTATTTTAATGTTTAAATGAAACGTGTTTTTACCTCATAATCGATTCAGAACGCAAAAATCGGAGACTTAATCGGACTCTCACCCTCTAAGCCAAATGGAACTACTGTATTATTTTAAAGTTTCGCGGTTATGCCCCCGATTCCATTCCATTTGTTTAGTTTAGTTTATAGTTAACGCCAGCAAAAACAAGAAGACAAGTACGAGTGAGTGAGTAGTTGTTGTCGTTCAACTTCACCACCACCACCACCACCACCACCACCATCATCATCATCACACTAGATCCCTTCCTTCATCAATTCAATTAATCTATAATCGATTCTTCTTCATCGATCGCTTCGGTGAGTTAAGCTTTTTTTTCTCATCGACTCAATTTTCTTCTTCCTCTTCTTACTTCACTTTTTTCATTTTCAATTTCACTTATTCTCAAGCTCTTTTCTTCTTCTTTCTTTGATTCCCAATTTCAATTCTCACTTCTTATTTTCCCTTTCTAAGATCAAACCTTCATTTCATCAAAATATTCCAATTCTTTCATTTTCTGAATTTACTTGGATAAAGTAAAATGCGTTGTTATGTTTTAATCTTAGTGTTAAACTAATTCGATCACCTTCACTATCTTAGGTTTTTTAATTTTTAATTTATTCACATGCAACTGTTTGTTTCTTTCTCAAATTACGCCGTAGCTGTGATTTTAATTTTGCTTTCTAATTTAGAGCTGAATTCAACAAATTCAAGCTTTGATGTTCCATTTTCCATTTGTTGGCGGGAAAATCGAAGGATCATTGATAATTGAGAAATTTTTAGGTCTGTTGAATTCTCCATGGGTTTGTGTCTGTTAGATTAAGTAATTTATCGACGCTGAATTTGATGTTTTACTTTGTTGGAATTTTTATCCTTACTCTGTCACTGGGTCAAGTTTATAGGTTTTGATTATGTTGTTAATTGTTATGTATGCGTGATTTGCGTGTTTCTTGTGGATTAGCATTGGCAGAAGAAGACAGCGAAACAGTTCATTAAGCAATATTTTTTTTTTTTTAAATGGTAACGATTGAGTATTGAGATTTGAAGTTTGATCTGCAAATCTTATATTTTTCTGGTCTAGGTGGGAATTTGGACTTGGAAGAGTAGTTGTAGTTTAGTTTGATCAATATGTTGCAGTTCAGTCGAACTAAGGTCCGCTGTCTATTGTTGATAATCACTGGTACATGCCCTTCCTGCACAGGGCAAGAGCAGTTGGTGTTGAACGTTTTTTGTCGGAAGTGTTGTTTTTGTCTAATTGAGCATTCGGACTCTAATTTCTGCTTAAGTTGTTTAACTTGTTTGTAGTTAGAACCACCTAGTGAAAAAAGGCTTGGTTGCTTTTGTTACTGTTGTTTAGTATGTATCCGTAAATTCTGCTACCACCTTGCCTAATATATACAGACAAATGATTAGTGCTCAAAGCGATGCCCAAGTTGGCATTAATAGCTTGAATAATGGTGTTCTGTTAATTATTATCATATATTATAGTTGTAGATGTAAAACATGCATTATACATGCAGTCAAATGCTGATGTATTCTATGTGAATGTTTTACATCTACAAGTGTTAGATTGTCACATCTAGAGCCTAGTTTTCTACGATTTCTCTATATATCTCTTTTTGGTGCTAGGATGCAATTGACATTCCTTATCCTTTTTGGTGATTTTCAGACAATCAAGGAAATCAGTCATGGGCCCTACCAGGAAATCTAGAAGTGTAAATAAGAGGTTCTCTAATATTCGTGAGGCTGCAGCTAGTAAAGATAAAGATGCAGCAAATACCGGCAAGAATAGGCAGAAGGCTAGTCCTGCTATTCAGAAGGTGAATTTGTTTCTTAACTTCTTTGAAACAAAATTCTTTTTGTATACATGTATTCAGAATATGGGAAATAAAGTTTCCATTTTCAATTTTTTTTTGGCCTATTTGAGCATGCTCCTTCAATCGAGCGGAAAAGAATTCATCATAGTACTTTTTTGTTTAGGAAAAAAAAGAATTTTGTCAATATCAAATTAGGTGTTAAAAAATTAAAAGAAATGTTTGATAAAATTTGTCAGGATTTATTTCTTAGTTTGTAAAATTTCAATGCTATGCAGAAGAGAAAATTGACCGACATGTTAGGACCACAATGGAGTAAAGCAGAGCTTGAGCGTTTCTATGAAGCTTACCGTGAATATGGGAAAGATTGGAAGAAGGTTAGTTATAGTTTTTTACTAATAATAAGGTGATTTTTATTGAATACAGGTTAATAATCAATTCCCGCCTTCAGTTTTCTGTCTAATAAACTATAAATGAGCTATATATCTAGTAAATACTGCTAGAATTTCTATGGAAGTTGCTAAATCATGATTGTGTCTTGTTTTGTGAATCTACCTTCTTTAATGCGCTTCTATTTCGTAGTGCAATGTAATTACCGAAGACATCATCCTTCAGGTACATTTTTACTATGTTTACAGGTTGCTCTTGCAGTACGTAATAGGACCATGGAAATGGTAGAAGCCCTGTACACTAAGAACAGGGTAAGTGCAGCACATGCATCAACATCTTGATTAACTTACTTATATTTCCAACATGCATACCTCACGTGTTCACTATTTACTTTTAAAAGGATTATAAAACACATATATTTTCTTTTGAACAATTATAAAACACATATCTTAAACATTCATGTACAGACATATACTTATTGTGAGTTTTGTAATCTTACCCTTTCTAGAGTATTTTTTTTTTTATAAACCCTATCTGGAGTTGTTTTGTATCTTTTCCCACACAGCTGGAAAACAGGTTTTCTACCCTTCATACTATCTGTTTTAAACAAGTGATTGCTTTGGTTATGTTTGCTACTTTGCAAAGGATTTGTTTCAAGTTTAGCAATCACATTCCGGGAATACATGGGTAGGAAACGAATATCCATGTTTGTTACAAGGTTAAGAACAAATTATTCCTGATAACTTCTTGCACTTTCGATATTCCCATGTAGGAGGGTGTGAAGGTGGATTTCCAGGGGATTTTTTTATGCTTTTTTGGGAAACTCTTATAGCTACCAACTTACGTAGGAATATTAAAATGTGTGCCAAACACCTTTTTTATAATACACCCGGGATAGCATAATTCGCTGCTGTAACTGAGAACTGCGAATTGGTACGCTCATACCAATTCACAATACTTTCACGAATTTGCTCGCAAAAACCCGTGTTCAATTCATAAAAAGCCACCAACAAGAAAACAAGAAAGAACAGTCTCCCATTTGACTGGGAATATAACCCACTCAGACTGCAATGTGATCATAGACCGCCATATTGACTATAAGGAGAAGATCTTTCAACTTTTTAGAAGCAAAATATCTTCAATCCCAAACTTACTCCTTATCATGTCACACACTGCATTTTTATAGTGAATCATCCTCTCTATTGTTTAGACACTTTCGATGTGGGACTTCTCTCATTTGTTTCTTTGAAAGCTTACAATAAACGTTACCGCCAATACTCAATTTGGGACTACTCTTACTCTATTATTGTAAGATGTTAAGATTTGTTTATTTTCATTTTGTAATTGTTAAATTCTTAATTAAATTAGTACTTTTTTTTACAGATTAATCAATTTAGTAATTAGTCTTTCCAATAAAAACAACCACACATGATTATTAACATTAAAATATTTTAAGACTCCTATTTTCATCTTTTAATATTTTAAGTTAATTTTTATTGATATTTTATCTTATTAGCATGTACTTTATTTTTTTTAACTAGTCTTGATAAAAATTTATTGGTAGCGTACTAATAAAAACATTAAAATGTACCACGAACCCAAATAACATACCAGAGATGTATTCCCTCCACATAGCCAATACTTCAAGAGTTGCGTACCACGTAACCAAACCCGTACCAGTTACCAGAGTGAATGGCAAACCACGTGACTATGCATAGGAACAGGATTCACATCATTTATATTCCTATGAAAGTCATACGTCGGAGTTATTTTTCATGACTCGAAACAAATGCCTACCTGGAGATTTATATGATGAACAAGAAAAGGAGATAGAAAAGAGATAATGTAAGTCTAAAAAATTTGTGAAATTATTTTGTAAATATCTGTTAAATATTCAAGCAGTAGTACGAGAATCATTTTTTCCTGAGATTTTCTTCTAGCTCATGTGACCAATCATTGCTGTTGGCTATCCCCCAAAAGATCTACATTTATGTTACGTTTTACTGAATTATTAGTTGACGTCATATGATTAAGGGATACATCTCAATATATAGTGTGGTATATTTTTTTGTAAAACATAATATTCTTTGTGTTATTTGTAGGCATACTTGTCTCTTCCAGAGGGCACTGCTTCTGTGGTTGGGCTGATAGCAATGATGACAGACCATTATAGTATTCTGGTAAGAACTAATTTAAACTTTTGGCTAGTTTTAGTGAACATATAAATCAGGGTTCCTGTTTTTATAACATTCTTGTGTCAAGTTGCTTTCATTTTCAGATGCTATATTAAAGATTACCCTCCTCCCCCCTCTTCAAATCCTTTTCATCAGTTGTTTAATGAAAATAAGTTGTATTATTCCAAAAGGAGTTTTCTTAAAATTGGTAATGTAAAGGATATGCCACTTTTTTTTACCGAGATTTCCTATTCAGTTTAACTAGCACGCGTCATGATCTTGGGTACATTGTACTTCACTTTCATTTGGCTCCATTATACGGGAAATCTAAAGAGTCTCTTTTCTATCTAAAGAAATACATCCACATACACGTCAATGATTAGAAAGAACTGAAAGGATAATATAGGATGTTCCAATACGAACGACAATAAATAGCTGAATTTTCTGACCTAAATGTTGAGGGTTTATTTATTTTTCAATGCTTTTGATGTCAGAAGAATTTATTTCATAAAAAATTATATAAACAACCATATGTTATTTGTATATTATCGATTGCGACAGAGGTGGATGCTGGCAGTAATTATCATCTGTCTGTTTAATTAAAGCTGTATTTGGGAAGTAATAATCAGTTTATTGATCTCGAACCTCTGCTTTCCTACCCGGCACTGTCCCTAGAAACTAAATCATTGAAAGAGAAGGCTCACAAGGACAACAATAACAATGAAGCCTTTTCCTACAAGGTGGGTCTGCCAGGCCATAGAGAAAAGGCTCCTTGATAAGATTAATTTCACTCAAGTGTTAAGGATGTTAAGATGTATCTGGTTTAAGTCAGCATTGCTTATTATTTTTTCGTATAAATTTCAATGGCTAACACTAGTTTCTGACAAATATTCATAAGCAATTAAAGCCTGAGTAATTTTAATTGGCAGGGAGGAAGTGACAGTGGAAAAGAAAGCAATGAAGATTCAGAAATAATGAAAAAGTCTAAAAAACGTCCACGTGGAAAGCCAAATGACAATAAAGCAGTAGATGGACACTTTTCAGATCATTCTCAGCCACATTCTGTTGCATCAGATGATGGTTGCCTGTCATTGTTGAAGAAGAGGCATTCTGGTGAGTTAATATGTTTACTAAATTCTCTCATTTAACTCTGCTTGTTTTGGTTTTTGAACCCTTAAGGCTATGTTTAGTAAAAACTGATGATGTCTAGTTGAAAAATTTACAGCTAACTTTTAGGGCCTAACTACTTTAAGGTTCAAGCTAAAAAGAACTTTAAAAGTGAAGTAGAAGCTGTGTAGTAGTTGTAAGCTAAATGTTGTTTGGTAAAGTATTTTTATAAAGGTTTTGATAAAAAAGAAGGATCATGAACTAATTGTTATTTCCGGTGTGTTTCGCTCCGTTGCTAGACATTCCTTTCTCCAATGAGTATATGGGGTTTCTTCCCTCGATGTAGACTCAAAATACCATCTCAAAAACAAATGGCATACACACACACTGGAGCCAATCCAACTTCTGCTGCTAGTATGAGAAAACCCAAACATTTGCTCCCACTAAACCACTTTCTATTAATTCCACAAGCACCTAACATTCAATGATTCCAAGACACTCATCCCAAAATCCCTAGAAAACATGGGCTCCTCATGTGAGGTGGAGTCCGTGTTTATACTCAGCAGCATGTCTGGGGTGAAGAAATGCTGCATCTACATTCCCCCTACAACAGGGCCGTGTCCATGAGGCCCATGGCCACCACTGAACTGAAGAGTTTGAATCGGTAGTGTGTGTCTTCTGCCTCATCCTTGCTATACAATGTTTCACTTGTTGCAAGGGTCATCGAGGACAATTATTACATACTAGTTTTGAGCCACAATTGTCTAGCTAATGGCAGCCCCACTGTCCAGGCTGAAGGGCTACTCTGATTTGTAAGGAGAGAGAAAAGGTTCTTGGAGGGGGGAGGGTTAGGAAGAAGCTCTTTATCTTTTCTGGTAGTAAATAAATCTCATTAATGTTCCACTATCCTAGACTCTGAGAAGCCAAAAGTAGAACATGGTAGAAAGGACCAGAGCTGAAGTAGAATTTAGTGATATGGATCGTGGGATCTGTGGGATGTTATGGCTAAAAATGCTTCTTGAAGAATTAAGGATGCCTATAAACATACCAAAAAATTACATCTTGGCAACATGGTTGCAAGAAGTATTGTCTGAATTTCGGTACTATGTGATAGAACTAGACATGTAGAAATCGACTGACATTTCATAAAAGCTGATAGACCTATTTGTATGCCATTTGTTTCAATTGTACAACAGGTGGCGGATATCCTAAGTAAAGAACTATTCCTGCTTAATTTGGAATGTATTATAAGCAAGCTAGGCGTGATAGATATATCAGCTTGAGGGAGGTGTTAAAGTTTGCAAGAAATGAATTATTAGTTAGAATAAAATCTGAATTAAAAATTCTGATTATGACAGGGAGGCTGTTTTTTGTCCCTTAGCTTTCAATTTTGTAACAGATTGGTTATCTCTCGTCTTAACTAATTCTAACTATGTTTCCTACTGTAGATTTCACAGTAATGAATATGAGAATATTTTTTTCTTATAAAATTTGCATACTAATTTGGCTCTTACTGTTATTGTGGATGGCTTCTAATCTTTGAAGAATTTATTTAATATTTAATAATATGGAGTTTTTTTTTTTGAGATATGGAGTTTGTTGAAATATTATTTCCCTTTATTATATTATTAACATTATTATTACTATTATCATCATCATCATCATCATCATTATTATTATTTATTATTATTATTATTCTATTTTAATGGTTGTTTATTTTTCCAATATATCACTCGTTAAATTAAGAAGTTGATTAGTTGTATTCTCTCCTATAAGGACCACCCTTCTCATTGAAATAACGTACTCTCAGATTATAGAGTAATTTCCACAGAATTTCTCTTGGACAAGTAAAATCTGTTATCTATCTTACTGTTTTGTGATATGCATATCAGGAATCAGGCCTCATGCTGTTCGAAAAAGGACTCCCCGTGTCCCTATTTCATATTCTATTGGCAAAGATAATGAGGGAAAGTTTTTTTCATCTGCTAGGCAGGACTCCAAACAAATGGTTGATACAACTGATGTCACTCATAAAATTGCATTAGCATTATCAGAGGCTTCACAGAGAGGTGGTTCTTCAAAAAAAGTTGGATCGCCAAACAAGAAAAACTTGCAATCACCCAATCCGAAAAGTGGGAAGAAGGTAAAAGTACCATCTATAACCCCAGTTATCCTTTTGTGTTACATTATTTCTTTAAAATTATAACTTATTCTAGGCGGTTATGATTTTCAGCATGTTAAATCAGGAATAGTTGGAGCTAAGTTTCGCAAATCTGACATGGATGAAGGTAGTTCTGAGTTGAGTTTAGGAAGCACAGAAGGTGATAATGGAGATTATTCTGGAAAATTAATTCATCGGAACAGTAGAGAAAATACTGGAAGAGTAAGGAATCGGGAAAAGGGAATAAAAAACTACAGAAAGAGTTTAGAACCCCAGAAAAATACAAACAAGCATTTGAATGACATAAAGGAGGCCTCCAGTGGAACCGATGATGGAAAAAACCAGAGTTCCTTCAAGTCCAATTTTGACACAGATTTTGCAAATGCAAAAAGTGTGAGGTCTTCTTACAAGGGTCCCAGAAAGAAGAGTAAAAGACTACATTTTGAGGAAGGTATTTTGTAATTGCATTTGTTTCATAAAGTTGGTTTTCCTTTTATCAGCTTGGCTTGCTATTTCTAACTAAAATTTTGAGCTTGGCTTAACTGTCTTATTAAACAAGTATGATATGCTTTATGATGTAAAAGGAACAAAGATGGTGCAACTTGGTTGGAACCTGGCGTTTCTGTCATGAAGCAAAGCTTACTATTTTTTCTCACTGAAAGAAGGATATTAGACTCCGGATTATATTGCTTTTTTTCCTAAATAAGTCGCAGTCAGTGTTAGAGGGGGACTATCCTCTCTTCTGGGAAAAACTAGGGAAAATTTTTGTGACCATTTACTTTAGTTAATAAGTGAAAGAGAAGTTACAGAACTACAGAAGGGACATAGAAATCTACCTTCTTTCCAAGGGAATAAACTATCTGATACTAAACCGATGCTGCAAAAGATCCAACTCTGGCTGATATATGTTCTATTTAAGCATAATGTTCTAATTGTTTTATCTATTGGTTTGTGGTTACATCGGCCCATTATTTCATTGGAAGATTTTGGCATAATGTTCTAGTTGTTTTTTATGTTATATTCTTTCAATTTTCTGTTATATCGGCCCATTATTTCATTGGAAGATTTTGGCATAAGTTAGCCTAGAGATTATGATTTTGGTGCATTACAGTTGTTGCACGATGCATTTGGTGTTGTCCGAACAGGAAAGGAAAACCAATTGGATTAGAATTCATTATTGAGTGGCGTGCAAGATAGATAAATTGAACTAGATTTTAGTTGATACAGTATCTAGCACATTGCTCGGTTTTAAACTTCGAACCTTGATATTTGATAGTGTAACCTATATTTATTTGGACAGGTATAGGTTATATGTTTTGATTGAATCATACATTCGTAGGTGGTAGTGTGTCTTTTCCTTTTACCATTTTCCTAGGCTTTAATTTGTTACTCCTAATCAAATTAAAAAATTTATGATTGCATTCACCCCCCCAATCACTTCTTATTCTCGGTGTTTCTCTTTCTGTAGATGAAGGTTCGGCTTTTGATGCTCTGAAAACTTTGGCTGATCTATCTTTGATGATGCCAGAAACAAACCCTCACACTGGTAAGGCATTTATGTTTTTGACTTAATAATCTTTGATCCCTTTCATTTAAACTATTCCTTCTGCCTTTCCTGTGGATCAATAATTATTAATAAGAAACTTGCAAAGACTACCATCTAATTTTAGTGGTTATGTAATTGTATGCACTAACCACATTCCTTTTCCCTCCTCATTATTTGACATAAATGATCTCATATCTGACCTTTCATTATCATTAACTCAAAAATATCACAGTGGGAGTATTTCCCATCATGCAATTTTCTGGTTTTTGGGTAGAAGGATTTGTGTTTAGTAAGCCTAAAAGTTGTCTCCTAATTTACAATTTGAATCTTCCATTTAAGAGACATTGAGCTCTGACTTTTGAATTAAAAGTTCTAGACAATAACATGCATAATAATATGAATGCTTGGAGAGGAGTGTTTGGCCTTTTGAGGATCTCTTTTACACTGTATATTTGTGATAGGATGCTTTCACCTCTCGCTGGGGTTCTTGTCATAGTTGCTTCCTCTGCTGGGATGCACTATTCTCTGCATCAGCATTGAATAATATCTTTTTAATCTTAAGCAGGCCATGTACCAAGAATATAATTGACTCTAAATTTTTTTTTTTTTGTTTTTTGTTTTTCATTTAACATTTTGGTGCCTGAGCTATAAAGGAGGAAATTGTGCTCCAATTTTCTCAAGCTGACTCAAACACATTAATAATTAGCTTTCAACAGTTTGGCAAGAAATCTATTCTAAGAACATATAGGCATAGGTTCTTAATTCTTTATTTTTTTCATTCCATGAAGGCCTATCGAACAGCCTCTTCCAACTCTAAAAGTCTATATCAACAAATGGTTTGCTTGCCGAAAATGGGGGGCCAACTTAAGTACTAAAAGGACTTCTTTATACTTGATTTACAGAAATACTGATGATCCCATCTACCTCAAAGAAAAATCTTAAATAACTTCATTTACTGTTTCCTTTTATATTTGAGTGTAACTTGTCTTTATCATCTCACTAGCTACTACCCTCTGAACCAACTATCTTACCATTGTAATTCAACATAACAATTATCTCTAACCCAGCCAAAATTTTCCCTTGAGTGAGACCTTTCTTCTTTCTTTAATAATTCATTAACTGAGTTTCCTGGGGGGATAGGTAGCTCACTTGGTTGAGTTACGAGATTAAAGGAGTTAAGGAGTTAAAGGTTCAGGGTTCGAAACCTGGCAAGGGTGAAAATACTAACATAACAATTAACATACTAACATTTGCTATTAAAAGAAAAAACTAAGTTTGCTTTTAACTTGCTGGAGACTATGAAACTTCTTAACCTGGTACATTTTTTATTATAGTAATTCAAAATAACATTTTACATGCTTCAGTCAGTTGATCATTTCTTTTTCTTTCGGGCTGTTTTACCATATCATTTTCTTTCCTGTATGCTTTTAGATATTCATAAAATTGCACAGTATATAACAACTTTGCTCTTTTTACCATAAAGAAAATATCTATTTATTTTATGACTATCCTTTTCCATTATACTTTATGATTGTGTAACTTTTTCATATACTATCGTCTGTGTCTCAGAATCATTTGTGCAGTTCAATGAAGGAAACCTTGAGGAGTCTAAAATGGAAACAGATAACGGAAACAGTTCAAGAAAATCGGGCAAGGGTTTTTCTGATAAAGGAGATGCTGCTCCCAAAGCAGAGGGAGCATACCAGCTTAGTGCTGGAAGCAGGAAAAGAAAACAAAAATCTTTTACTTTAAATGTAAGAACTGATTATTTTCCACCATTCAATTGCAAAATTGATGGTTTCTCAATTTCTCTACATTTTCTGTCTAGTATTTTGGCATATAGTTCGCAAATAAGAAATATCTTGTTTGTTGCAGAATGATGAAACGCATACTGGTTCTCAGAAAATCACGGTATGAAATTATTTATTACTACCAGATGAATATATAACTTGACTCACATTTTATGAAGAGGTCCCTGTTTGTTCTCTCTTTTTTTTCCAACTAGTTTTGATTTTAAGCAGAACTGGTAACATTGGATGGAAATGCCACCCAATCTTACTGTTAATATTTGATGAGACTCTTACTAAAAAATAAATAAATAATATTTGATGAGACTTTTGTCTGGAATTTGATGGTTGCGAACTTGCAATTGAAATTGACTAAAATAAAAAATGAAATTTGAAGGTCATGATTTAAGTTTGATTTGATGAAGATGACACACACACGTTAAAGTAAAGTTAAATATAAGGATCTAATGTGTGTAGTTGCCGTTTAAAATGCCCTATGCTCTTATGTGTTAGTGTTACCAATTTATGTTCGTGGTAGAACACACTAGCCAGTCTCAGTTGATGACAGGTTGTTTCCTCACTTTATTTTCCATATTTAGTCAAAGTATGATAATGTTCACAATTATTTCATAAGACATCCATGAAAGTGAAAGATTATCGTATCTGCTGGATTAACAATTATTAAGTTAACAAGACCCTATATTATTTAGACTACCTAAAACAATGTTTGATTCAAAGGAACGAATCACAACTATTAGGAATGACAATAACAACACGATTAAGGGAATTTAATAGAGCAGTTATAGGGTCATGGTTTCACTATGTAACTTCGATAACCCCCAATGCTAGTTCTATATGAGTACATAATTATTCCCAATTATTAATTCCTCAACTAATTCTATTAACAACGTTTGGTCACACATTGAAAATACTCTTTTCCTCCATTAATTCATTGTTTGGTCATTCAAAAAAAAATATGAATTAGGGAAAGCATTAAGGCCCAACAGGTTAAATGATTCAAAGAATAGAATCTAGGTTTGGTCATGCAAACATCCTAACTCCAATTATCCTATATATCTACCAATTAATTGTACTTGGTCACTTGCAATTAATTGATTAAAAGCATATAAAGAGTGGTCAATCCTAACATGTGATTAGAGAATTAGGAGAATTCAATAAGAATAATAAGAAGCATTCAATATAAAATTAGAATAGAAAGTTAATACATAGTAAAGGTATCTCAATCACAAGATCCACCAACAACCCTAGAAGAGAGCTTAGTTGTTCATTGTCATAAAGAAAATCAAATCAATAGCAATGGTTTTCATGAAGTTAAGAAAGAAGAATAAAAGTTAAAAACCCTAAATGAGGAGGGAATCTTTGCTCAAAAACTTGAGACACCTTTCTTCATCTCCAAGCACTTCCAAAGTCTCTCTCTCGGTCTTGGACAAAACATCCATCTTTCTCCTCCCCTTTAACTTGCACCACACTTCCTTTTTATATGACAACTCACCTTTTAAATTCTCCTTCCTTTGTTTTCTCATTGGGCCTTCTGGGATGTTGGAGAGTTTTGACCTCTCACCTTTAGTTTTCAATGTGCTGACTACTAGTTATTTTTACCAGCCATATCTTATAATTTCTCTAAACATGACCCAAAGTATCACTCAAAAGTGCACTAAGTTGCAGTTTATCAACTATGTATCATATTTTTACATTATCTATTCTATATTAAATGCTGTTACATTTGGCTTTTGGAATTTTCTTCTCTGTATTTCACCTTCTATACACATTGCACTTGGTATTGTCTTGTATATGCTTGTTTGTATACTCACTTACCTTATCAAATATTTACATCGTAGGTTACTGATGAGGTGAAGAAGCCCACTGTTAAAGGCAAGCGGTCATCTGTCAGTGCAGCTCATTCCAGAAACCTAAATATGGTGAAATCCCTTGGAAATATGTCTTCAAATATCGTTGACAAAGCAGAAAGGGGTGATTCATCCTTTTCCCCCATAAATTTTTTGTCTACAAACCAAGTCGGTCAAGTAAACAGCGGCCGACCTAGAAGAAAGATGGAAAAACCAAAACCAATGGTACAACAAGATCATACAATGTCTGAAAATAAATTTAGTGGTCAACATGATAAATCCATCGCTTCATACTGGAGGAATAGTATGGAACGTCATAAGGTTAATTTTCTGCCATTTGTGCACGGTGACAATTATTGAATTTTTAATCTTATATAGGAAGTATAATTTATTTTTTGTTATCACAGGGAATGCTTATTAATTGTCTGTCTTCACATCAAATGCGGCGATGGTGCACCTCTGAATGGTTTTATAGTGCTATTGATTATCCATGGTTTTCAAAGAGAGAGTTTGTAGAATACTTAGAACATGTTGGACTGGGTCATGTTCCCAGATTGACTCGTATTGAGTGGGGAGTCATTAGAAGGTATTTGATGTTAAATGCTTATGTTTACTTCTTCCTATACTACTATCATATTGTAGATTAAATCTTTTAAAGATATAAAAGCATTCATATACTTCCATTTGATGATGGTATAAGCTTTTTGGGTTGAATTTGTCATTGGCATATAGTACTAGAGCCTTTACTACCAAGTGGTCATGATTTCATCAATCTTCGCATATCCTAACAAGTAACAACTTTGGGCCCCTCTGTTTTAAATTTTGGCAGAATTAATTTTGAAAAAAAATCATTTTAATCTATTTTGTAAAAATTCATTGTAATTAATTTTGGCAGAATTAATTTTGATGATTTAAGAGTCACTTTACAAGAACCAATTTTTTTAAGGCAAGTGTAGATTGGTTTTGTGGATTCCACACCCAAAACAATTTCTTCTCGGCAGTAAATTTTAAAAAATTTAGTTGTCTCAATAATTTTCTACTCACCGCAAACTTACTTTTGATGAACATAAAATGTCACTCAAACAACCTCAACTACATCAAAACTTCATTTTGGTGAATGAGAAATGCCTCAAATGTAAATTTCGATATCATCTGGATAGGCACTTAAGATTTTGAGATGAGTACTTTACAAACTACTTCATTTATATGCTACTCTTATGCAGTTCTCTTGGTAGACCACGAAGATTTTCAGAGCAATTTTTGACAGAAGAAAAACATAAACTTAATCAGTACCGGGAATCTGTCAGATCACATTATGCTGAAGTTCTTGCTGGTACCAAGGAAGGCCTACCTGCTGATTTGGCCCAGCCATTAATTGTTGGGCAGCGTGTTATTGCTATTCATCCAAAGACGAGGGAGATTCATGATGGAAGCATACTGACTGTTGACCATTGTAGATACCGGGTTCAGTTTGACCAGCATGAACTCGGGGTTGAATTTGTCATGGTATGTTTCCCTCTCTTTTGATGAATGGCCCGAGCCTTATGCATTGGCCTGCCATTGTTATTATCGCTTTTATTAAAATTCCATCATATACATAGGTAGGTATTTTATTACATCAAATGAAATTTATTTTAGATTGTATTTGGTAATTTTGCAATATTTGAAATTGGTTATACACAGGTGATAGGATAGTAATAGATCAAGCTCATCAAAATCCCTATTTTATATATGATCTCGCGGTACTATGATGGCAAAATAATTCAATACATGTACTAAGGGTTTGTTTGGATAACCTCTGATAGAAGTGTGTTTATGATATATATCTGAAAAAAGTGTGTTTGGATAACCTGTGTGTGTGTGTGTGAGCGTTAGAATTAGGGAGAAACTTTGATCTTGTATTTCATAATCTGTGGAATCTAATACAGGCTTCTTTTTCTAATTGTGAGAAAAACACTTAAAATTATCTAATTCATATAAAATTTCTTAAATATTTAAAATTGTGAGTACATTTTTTTTAACAAAAAAGCACTAATATTGGATATTTTGAATACTGTTATTTGGTAATTTGGTTTTGAATATTTGCATTGCTCTTCCATCCTGCTTTTGGTCCTGTTTGCCCATTACCGTCCTTAGATAGTGTGATTGATTGGTTGTTTTCCCAAAATAATAGCATAATTCGACATAAATCTTTTAATATTGCAGGATATTGACTGCATGCCTCTGTATCCATCTGAAAATATGCCCATGTCTCTGATAAGACACCATATTACTCCTGCTAGAATGAATGAGAACCTTAGAGAGCTTACGCACAATGGGAAACTAGCACAAAGAAAGATCTCCGAGCACACAATATTGTCTCCAAGTGAGAAGTCAGATGCCATTAAAGGTCGCTGTGTGCCACCCGCTATGCATGTAAGCAGTACTTTAGTTTATATTTTTATAAAAAAATTGGGGAATCGAGATTTTTTTTTATAATTAAAGTGGCACTAATAACCATTTTACAACCGTCCCCGAGGGGATTTGAACTTTGTACCTTGAGGTTACAAGGCTAAACTCTTACCACAGAGTCAGCACCTGTGTAAGTAGTACTTCATTAAAACGTGTGCAAATTTATTTCGAGATTGACATTAGATTCTGTTCTGGTGATGATTTGGCCCCGGTGTATGTTTGGATGATATAATTAACATTTTCAAGGAATTAAAAATTCTTACTATTTTAGTTGCTTCAATTGAACACATATTGTTGTTTGTAAACTATTTTGTTTGATTAAAGTAATTAAATTCCTTCGATTATAGATGGTTTTGATAACATATCTGTAATTGTCTGTGCCATGATGAATAAAAATATTTATCCAGTGTTTGTTAACAAGTATATTTAGTAAAAAACAAGCAACCTATTATGTTTAAAAAACAAGCAATAAATAATGATCAAAAGAATTAAATAATGAGTAGTTTGCTATTAGTGAATAAATTCAAACTCTTTTACCCATAACGAGTAATTTTCCCCCCTTTTTTCGGTAGGGGTTTTCTTCAAGCTGCAAATCACAAGCAAAAGTTGCGGGCAGTGAGATTTGTAATGGCCAATCAGCATCAAGTTCTCATTCTTCCTTTCTTGAACGACTCCAATCAAAAGAAGCTGATATATTGGCTATTTCAGAATTGACTCGTGCTCTAGAAAAGAAGGTACTGCCTGAAAGAATCTCAGTTTTTTCTTCTGTTACTCTTTTGTTATAACTTAATAATAAAAATAAAATATCAACTGTTGAAAACCCATTTTCGAAAGTGAGTTTGAGCTGTTAATTTTGAACTTCTAGGAACTTGTATTGTCGGAACTGAAGCACATGAATGATGGGGTATCAGAAAGCCAGAAATACGGAGAGAACTTGGTGAAAGATTCGGAACCTTTTAAAAGGAATTATGCTTCAGTGCTGAAGCAATTAACTGAAGCAAATGAACAGGCATGAATCTTGATGGACCACTAAGAAGAATTTAATCCTTTGTTTTCTACTTTTTCGCCTTACTGTTCCAATTTGAATAATTTACAATTGCATGTGTTGATTGCCGCTTCTGCAGGTTTCTTCTAGCTTATTTTGCTTGAGGCAACGCAATGCATATCAAGCAAGCTCTTCAGTTTTGTCATTGAAGCCCATTACAAATTTAGAGGATCCCGGTGGTCAGGCTAGCTCTTCCAATTGCTCAGCTTGCCACAACCAAGAATCTATATCTCAGAGTCACATAGCTGAAATTGTTGAAAGTTCTAGAAGAAAAGCCAGAACCATGATTGTTCAAGCTACTCAGGTATAGAATGGCTGCTTTCTTTGCGCCTAATTAGTAAATAGAACAGTTGAAAAAATGGAATTCCAAAGAAAAATTATTGAAAGGAGAGAATCTCTCCTCCAAGGGTTTCCCCTTCACAATAGAGTTGTTACTTTATTCAAGCCCTATACAATATTCAAAAGATGCTTTCTACCCTGTGTTCTCTTATTTATACACATACTCTCTATAACAACCTCAACTAACTAACTAATTCTTTAACAACTCTTAAACTACTTTAACTATTATTTCCCGTTACTCTATAATCCTAACAGGAATATGTATTCATTTCAAACAAAACACTTACCTTATATATATGATGTATTGTAATATTTACTACTCAAACCAAATGTTTGAAACTTGCTCTCATTTTGATATATAACAAGACCTGCATACACTGCACTAGACAGTTACAGTTAGGCCTCATCTGTTAAAGGTCAAATGCCTCGTCTTTTAGGGAGGATTAATTTGGATTACTGAAAGAGAAAAATGTTAAGGAGATGATAAATATTTAACTAGAATACAGGGTAAATTTCTTGTTCGGGTAAGAGGATTTTTATAATTCCAAGCAAAAATATTTTGAAGCATTGCCTGCTGATGGACAGTCAGTAAAGATTCACTTCTATAACTATTATTGGATTTTCTTCATTTCTTCCTTGATGACTCGACTAAAATACATTAGTATAGTGACCTTTCTTTATGGTATCATTTTCAATTTTCTTGGTGACAGTGATCTGGTGATCTACGTTTGACTATAGTCTCATAAAAACCATTGCAGGCAATGTCAGTTTTCAGAAAGACAGAAAGTAAGGTTGAAAGAGTTGAGGATGCAATAAATTTTATCAATAACCGGCTTTCGGTCGATGACTCTACTGCTTCAGCCACAAATTTTCGGGCCATAGATTCTATTACTTTGGCTTCTCGTGATCAATTGGCTGCTAGCAGCACATTAAACATTTTGGCAAGGTGTCCTGTACAAGATGATGAACTTAACAGTTCGTCTGACCAAAATGAAATGAAAATCCCCTCAGAACTCATATCTCATTGTCTAGCTACACTGCTCATGATTCAGGTAAATCATATGACCACTGAATTATCTGTTCACTGCAAGAATTTTCAGTCAAACTCCCCACTACTTTCTGTTCATTAGTCGTTTGAATTTTGTGTAGTTTACAAGACCTGATTCTGTGGTAACCACAAACCATTTTTTACCATTGATACCGACAATCTTATCCAGTGCTGTTTGCTTTTTAAAAAAAAAATATATGATGTCTATTATTATGTTTTTTGGGTGAGGAATTTTTGTATTTTGTGAAACTGATGTGGGATATGTCCAATTTATGGTAGTCAATATCCTGTATAAGATAGACTTCTCCGTTTGATAAAGGTCCATACTATATGCATCTGATGTTCCCTTATTTTATTTTTTAAGTTTTTATTTCCAACTATGTCAAAAAAATGTTTTCATTCCAAATTTTGAACTTGAAAGTAGATAAGAGCCAAAAGGTAAAATTTCAGTTCAAGTGCTACCAAATATGGCAGCTGTATAACTTTTTTTCTCTACCAGTATAAATTTGTAAACCTAAAGTGACCTACAGTGTGACAGTGTCATATTTTACTTTTCTCTCTACTAATATGTCATTCATATAAAGGGGCATTTTTTAAAATTATGCTATATAACCAATAATAACTATTATCCTGTAAAAAAGCCACTGAAGTTAGCTTAAAAAATTAGTGATCCAATCGATGAATGGGTCATTAATTATGTAATAAATGCAGCAACTTAGGAAATTAGGATAGGGATGCTGTTTGGTTATAGCAGATCTGAACCCCTACTATAGGTGATAAATTTGTTCATACTGCAGTGCAATATTATCTGCTAATTTGGACTTTATTAATTTGTTACTCGAATCTTTTTTTTTTCCCCACACTACTGAAATTTGATTAATATCTTCTGGATATTTTAAATTTCAAACTTCTGTTTTGTCTAGTCTATTTAATATTGTTCTTGCCACCTCTGTTAATTCAAAAACTGTCTTTTATTCTATGAATAAAATAGGTTAGACAAAGAGCTTTATCTAAACGCTCACATACTACAAAAGAAATTCTGAGTATAAAGAGTTAAGAGATTAATTAAATATTGACCAGTTCGCCAGTAGGAAATACATACATCAATGAGTTGTCCTGTTTAAGACTCTTTAACCTGCATCATGATACATCTTTGTTAAAACAAAATGCAGAAGTGTACGGAAAGACAATTTCCCCCAGCTGATGTTGCGCAGGTATTAGATTCCGCTGTCACCAGTTTGCAGCCATTTTGTTCAAAGAATCTACCAATATATGGTGAGATACAGAAATGCATGGGTATCATAAGAAATCAGATATTGGCACTCGTACCTACCTAGCTCAGACTCCTTCATCCTTTGTAAATCTCCGATATTAGTCAAGTTCGTCTCACAATGGCGTGAGTTCCATGGGGATTCGTAAGACATTGGGGGGGGATAATTATATACTCTATACTACAATTGTAGCCAGATGAAAAGGGAAGATTGTATACCGTATTTTAATCCTCTTTTCAGATGTACATATTGTATTATTGTTGAAGATCATATCATAAGAAAGGGATAGTATGTAGCTTGTCCTATTCAGCAGCACAAGCATTATGTATGATATGAGCACATTAACGATTTAAATGTTGATTTGATGTGAATTGAAACTTGTTAGGTGCAGTTGTAGCCCCACTTTGCCAACTTAAGCATTTCAATAAAGTTAATAATCTGGAACTGTCGTTCTTTATTCCAAACTATTGCACCGGTCTCTCAACCCAAATTTTTGACAAGGGTCAGTTATCTTTGGAGTAAACCAGCAAATTGGTCGATGTCTTTGTAACCCATTCTCAAATTAGTTCTTAACTCTATTAATATTTCAAAGTAGTGTCTGTCTTTATCAAAAGTTTCTCAATTAGATCCCTGACTTTATGTTTGTTACATGACGAGTGACCTAATTGAGAAACTTTTGAGAGACAAGGATTAGATTGAAATATTAATATAGTTGAGGACTAATTTGAGAGAGGCTTACAAAGATAGAGACCAATTTAACCGATTTACTCGTTATCTTTGCCTTGCAGACTTCAATTCAATTCGCTTCAACTTGCTGCATGTTTTAAATTATGTAAAATTTATAGTTATCAGCAATCACCTTTTATCTTTTTCAAAAAATAATTAATTGATATTGGTAAAGCGCGAACATGATTTTTAGCTTTCATAAAAAAAACATACAATTTTAGCAATTTTCATAAATTATATATGGTATTATAAGAAGGAAAAAACTTCTCACCGTGAGTTTAGTTCAGTTGGTAAAGACAATGCATAATATATGTACAATCATATTACCGTATAATATGTAAAGGATCAACATTAAATATAACAACTCTATAAAAAACAAACAAGCCTTATTTCACGAAATGAGGTCGACTACATTGACTAAACAATGTTATAGTATTCTATTATATCTCTAAATTATTAATCTTTAGATCTTAATTCATAATAAACTTCAAATAAAAAGGAAATCTTCTTAAAAAGTAACGAACACCCTCTTGCTTCTCACATGACACATTCACATACTCGCATCCCGCTGTAAATCTTTTAGATAAATTATTAGGTGAAAAAATCAGTCATGAATCCTTCTCCATATTCTCACTATCCCACTTCGATGTTATAACCTTGGCCTCAGACTCTTTTGCTTTGAACACCAACAACAATTGTCAAAGAAAATGTCAAAGGCGCCACTTAGAATTTACTTACCCTTTAATGTATTCTTTACATTTATAATGTTACATACAATCTAAGGATTGCACAAGAGGTCCCACAAGGTTCTCAACCAATTTTCCCCTGCTTCCCTAGCCCATTCGGATGTTTTTGGTTGAGCTCAACGAGATGAAATTATGAGAGATTCATGCAGAAGTGAGTGTGAGGCAATTAATTACAAAAAAAGTGAGAAAAGGCTAAGAGAGAACTAACATAGTTAAATAGAAGGGAGATGATTGACTCTTGGTTAAAATAACAAAGGTTGGTGATTTAGTTAGAAACTAACTGGAGGGAGTGTTTGTGTTATTTAAAAGATATCTATAGTAACGGTTTGAAGGATTTTCTATTTAGAACTCAAGCCATCTAATAAATGGTACAAAAGTCTATCCTCGTAAGCTTAACTCGGTTAGTAGAAACAATGCATAATATGTAAGGTCCGGGGTTTAAACCTCGGCCACCACAAAAAAAAATATGGTACAGAAGTCCTTTGACAGGTACTCCATAAAAAAAGTCCTTTGACAAGTAAGAAATCTACATCGTTTTCTTTCACTTTCACTTTCGTCCATTTCCTTGACTTTCTCATTTTTTTAGTAAATCCTAAAATTGCACGTTTAGCACATGTCACGCTTTTGGAGGAGAAAAATATTAATAGAAGAGAGAACATACAATAAAATATTTACCTATTACTGATTTGACAATGCCAACCAGACACTTAAGTTTTTTCTTAGACAACGTCAAAGGAACTAACGCTAATAATCAACAAAACAATACAAATAGTATTTCAAATAT
>Ga0315914_1001078_pt1 | contig 39226 bp, 22 predicted proteins | sample MpolenodulesMG_FD_203920 | JGI IMG/M metagenome (GOLD analysis project Ga0315914, IMG submission 203920) | Medicago polymorpha root nodule microbial communities from Los Angeles, California, United States - elongated nodules | ecosystem: Host-associated > Plants > Roots > Nodule | place: USA...
TATATATATATATATATATATATATTATATTAATTTTTCAAATAAAAAAAATACTATCAACGATACTCTTCATTATTAACAACTCAACGTGGTTGAGTAAATTGATCTATATGATTACACACAAACAATCTTCTAAAAAAGATGCAATGAAAAATAAAAAAAACGATGTCCATTATAATAATTTCTTTACTAGAATTACCACTCAATATTTTATAAAAACACTCAATATGTCAAATTTTTTCTTTAAGCAAAAAAGAAATGCATGCACAATGGCCAACTAGTTTACTTATTTTTTTAAAAGAAAGTTTACTTATTTAGTTAGTTAGTTATTATATTTTTTTTTTATGAAGACTTATTTAGTGAGTTTAACTCATATATAATATATGTCATCGTAAGCTTAACTCAATTGGTAGAGACAATGTATAATATATGCAAGGTCCAACGTTCAAACCTCGACCACCACAAAAAAATTTCATATATAACATTAATCTTAATATATGATTATTTTACGTATCAAATAAAATGACGTGTCATCGCATCAATTAATAAATAATTTTTTTTGACAAAACATCAATTAATAAAGGGAAAATTACAATGACCTACCCTAAGGTCTCTCTAAATGACACTTAGACCCCCTCTATTTTTAAACTAGACACTCACCTCCCTTAATTGTTCAAACAATGGACAGTCACCTCCCTCCAAAATTAACGTCTCAAATAGTAACTAACAAAGTTAAACAATAATACAAACTTTAGCCTCTTATTTGTAAAAAAAAAATAGCTTCTGATTTTTTCTGAGAAATTCATATATGAAAACAAACATGAGAAGTAATATTTTACAAACATGAAAATGCAGGGTTATCTTCTTCCCCTCAAGGGTTCTGCTTTGCGGTCATAATTAGACAACACTTGTGACTACGCTGACAATCTCAACTCATAGAGAACCACCGCAATTGTCCCTCTCTCGTATTGTATGTTGCTTCACTGACGATCTCCACTAAATTTTTACAAAAATCTATCCCTTATTTTAGAGGACAAAAATATATCTATTTGTGGATTATTAATTTTTTAAAGCCCATTTTTTGAGTGGTGTATAATAAGAACTAGAAAATTAAGTTAGTGGTGAACTAGTTGGGAATTACATTAGAACAAGGAAGAAGTGAATTGCTCCAAAAATCAGTTACAACAGTTTTTAATTTCAATTTTGTGGGTGCTCAAATTATGATTGGTGTTCCCTAATGTGAAGGTGGATCGACAAATTGCATTTTCACAAACTATGGGGAGTTCAACGGCGAATATGAATTAACAACGTTAACGATGCAATTATAGGTCGTTGTGATTGCCATGGTTTTTTCTCTGCATTTCAATCGGAAAGAACGAGCGCCCTTTCTCCCTTTTTCATTTGATTTTACGGTTTTGGTTGTGGTGATTTTTTTTCATCTTTGGCCCAATAATTTAGAAGAATAATTGCTGGTTGTGAAGCAACGTACCAACAAGGAAATGGTGGAAGAAAAGAATGTTCACTTTCATTTTATGGCGGGAGAGACAATTTCGTAGGTGGGTGAATCACTTTTTTTTGAAGAAATCAAAACGAAATTATATATCACACCAAGCAGCAGTTCCCAAGCACAAAGTGTGTCTAGGATACCACTAAAAGTTACAAGAGCTCATAATCACAACAAACAGATATTACACAAGTTAGCCAATGCCCAGACAATCTAAAGGGCTTGACCGCCACCACTGCGTACCATAAACAAACACGACCTTTTTAGCTTTCAGCCACCCTAAAGGTAACAATTTAACCTTGTCTAACAGTTGAGGGACTAAAGTAACAGAATTATTGAACAATCGGTTGTTACGTTCATTTCACACTACCCAAGAACACAAGAGCCAAATAAGCTGCATGAACGAAGTTTTAGCTTTACCAACACCTGTCAAATGAGCAAACTGCACCAGATGATCTGCAATGATATTAGAGTCCACTCCAACAAAACTAATCCAATCGCGCACCTGCTGCCATAAAGATGCAAACGTAGAACACGATAAAAATAAATGTTCGGCTGTCTCCACATGACCGCACCCAGAAACACAGAAGATATCATTCGCGGGAATAACACCACGAATATCTAGGTTAGCTTTCGTTGGTAATCGATCCTGAATAAGCCACAACGCAAAAACCGAGACCTTCAAAGGAACCTGAGGATGCCACACCAACTCAAAAGGTAATCCCATCTGAGAATCTTCACCGTTTGTTAACAAATCATAGGCACCTCTCACGGAGTACCCCTCTGCAGTATCAGGAAGCCACTCCCAACTATCTGAAACATTAGGAACCAAAGAGATATCAAATAGTAACGCCCTACACTCTTCTAGCAATGCCTCCTCCCACGTCCACAACCTACGCCTCCAACTTCACCCCTCCTCACCCTACTCCAGCCCCAAAGAGAACAAAGAAGCCACTGTAATGGTTTTGTTCTCTACTAAGTCAAATAAATGAAGGAACCGCACACAAAGCAGGGAACCTCCAATCCACCTATGCGACCAGAACAAAGTCGCAACACCATCACCCACCCTCCGTCTAACACTATCACCGAACCACCCTCCACCTATGTCACCGTCACCATCACGAATCTTACCTATCTCCCGCCACCACGAAGAAACACTCTGGCCCCCCACCTTCAACCTCCCACCTACTTCGCCATAACGGGCGACTAAAACATGATACCACAACCCTTCTTTGTCAACTAACATCCTCCAACACCATTTACCTAGTAAAGAAACATTAAACTCCTCCAACTTCCTAACCCCCAAACCTCCATGCTCCTTTTTAAGTGGTGAAAGGTTTCTCGAATAAATTAGAAGGAAATTGGTTCATAATGAAAACAAAGAGACAAGTGCTTAATTTTTCTGTGTTTTTCTCTAACGGTAGCTTAACGACGTCTTTCTAGGGGAGGCTAATGTTTTTTTTGTAAAATACAGGGGTATTGTGACGTTTGAGCATACCTCAGGGGAGGTTATTGTATTTTTTTCATTAATAAATATAACAACTTTTTTCATAACCTACTTTTTTTTAAAGATACAACTCTTCTATTTTCATTATTAATATTAATCTTAATGTATGAATATTTTACATATCAAATAAAATGACGTGTCAATTAATAAACATAACAACTTAATAACTCTTCAAAAAAAAAAACTTACTTTTTTTTTGAAAGATCATGACTACTACACTTCTATTTTCATCGATCCATGTAGTAACATATGATGTAAAATAGTTGTACATCGACGAAATATCTTAATTAAATTCTTTTTTTTTTTTGCCAAATCTTAATTAAATTCTTGTTTACTTAATTTATTTTATTTTATTTTGATATGTAAAAAAACAATGCCGGAAATAGTCCATTTTCACCGCTGGCCACCCTCACGGTGACGAAGAAACAAAAAAGTGGAGAAAAGAACACAGAACCGAAAACGCGATCACAATTTCACAAATCACAAAACAGCAAAGAATCAATGGCGGTAATCTCTCTCCCTCACTTTCTCACACTTTACGAAATTTGAACTTCACGCTTCACGTTCCTAACTCTTCGATTTATGCAGGATTCTTCCGGAACCACGCTAATGGATCTGATAACCGCCGATCCAACTCCGGTGCCGGCGTCATCTTCATCTTCGACCGCTGCTCCAACTCCGTCAGCAACGCCGTCAACATCTCATTCTTCAACGTTAGGTAAACCTGCTACGGAAAAGAGATCGAAGAGATCTGCATTGATGCAAATTCAGAATGATACCATTTCCGCTGCTAAAGCTGCTGTTAGAACCAATATCTTGCCTCAAAAGCAGAAGAAAAAGGTTCTGAGATTTCACCTTATCTTTCTTATCATCACTGCGATAAATACTCTCATACTTAACTTGTTCTGCATTTTGGTTTAGTTATTTTTAGTTTAATACCATTGGTTTTGTACATGAAATTTAGAAGGTAACGTTGATAATTCGTAATTATGCGCGTAACATGTTTGATCTTTGTTTTTGCAGCCAGTTTCGTATTCACAACTTGCAAGAAGTATTCATGAACTAGCTGCTACTTCTGATCAGGTAATTGAGGCAAATTTCTTTGGGAGATTGTGGTTTTGTGCTTGAACTCCAATGAGGAAAATTTCTAATGTTTTTGTTTTTTTAAAATGGGAAAATGGTTTCAGAGAAGTTCTCAGAGGCAATTAGTGCAGCATGTATTTCCAAAACTCGCAGTTTATAATTCCGTGGATCCTTCATTGGCTCCTTCTCTTCTCATGGTATGCTCCATTTCCCTTTAACCTGTCCTTTTGATAAATTTTTTAAAACCCTGGTAGCTTGTGTTATTGGTTTTGGATTTAGATTGAAACTTGTGGCAGTTTGTATTTTTACTGTATGGACCTACTGTTTAATTGGATGTTCTATGAAATGTACAACACAGGGGTCTACTGCATTTTTCTTGTGAAATTTGTTTACCATTGCTTAGTACGTTGGGAAAATTATATGCCGTTGTCTTTTCTCTGTAGCTTAATCAGCAGTGTGAGGATAAAAGTGTACTGCGATATGTCTATTACTATCTGGCCAGAATTTTATCTGACACTGGTTCCCAAGGTTTGAGCTCAGGTGGTGGGATACCCACCCCTAATTGGGATGCTCTGGCTGACATCGATGCAGTTGGAGGTGTTACTCGAGCTGATGTTGTGCCGCGAATAATTAAACAGCTTAGTGAAGAAGCCACAAATGCTGATGTAGAATGTAAGGGTTAATCACTTTTTTTTTTTTTCTTTCAGTTTTAAACCTTTAATGGCACAAAGTGAATATTCGTGCACACACACACATTTGTAATTTGCCTTGATTTTAGACAGAGCTATCATTGCTCTTGGGCTGTTAATCTGATTTTCAATCCATGTAAACAAAAGATGGGAGAGATGGGAAATTACTAGGTTCATGGAGTTTTGGATAAGTTGCTTATGGAGACCCAAAGTGAGATTGGTACATGAGACAAAGAAGCTAAAAGAAATGTAGTTTTATGTTTAAAGGGAATGTCTGGATATAAAAAACAAACAAAATGAAGAAATTGGTTGATAATATGCTCCGACCAATTAAACTGGACATGATAACTAAACTGGCATGATTAATGAACCCTTTTATGTTTAAACTGTGGAGCCTGGCGATTCTTGATATCGCACCTTTGAATGGGGCATCCTACAGCAAAAGAATTCTGTAATCCACGAGAGGAAGGAGAAAAATACAGTTTAAGTATAACTTTTCCGTTATGCAATTGTACAATGATATCTAATTCGCAGTCGACAATTTTATTGTTCTTTTTTTTTTGGAATTGATGAATGATAATTCTGAGCAAGAAGTATTGGAAATTAAATTTAAGTTTTCTGCTATGCAATTGTACAATGAAATGCTACATTGTTGTTAAACATAGATTGTTGAAGTATATCTTCCGTATTGAATCATTGATATAGTGTCTTGATTCCTGTTCAACTTGTATTTTGAAGTTCATGCTCGGAGACTGCAATCCTTGAAGGCGCTTACATATGCTCCTTCAACAGACTCTGAAGTTTTGTCCAGATTGTATGAAATTGTATTTGGCATACTAGAGAAGGTTTGTACTTTTCTATTATCTTTATAACAATTGTATTTGGAATTAGTTGTTTGGAACTGTTGACACATTTTCTGTGACTTGGGCATGCCTCAGAGTTTGGAGTTTTATTCTAATTACTTCCTCCGTCCTAAATCAAGTGAGCCATTTGCTCATTTGACACATATTAAGAAAAATGTATAAGTGAATGAGAGAGAAAAATAGTTTTAAGTGCTCTTGTCATATATTGGTGCATTCTCCATTATCATAATTGCAAAGTGGAATATATTGAATCGGGAGTGATGAAAGTAGTATTGATTAGAGCTATAATTGGAAAAAAGTAATTAATATTGCATTGAAAAGTGAAATGGGTCAGTTTTTTTGGGACAACATTTTTTTACAAAAGGCTCGCTTATTATGGGACGGAGGGAGTAAGATTTAGGTCTTTGGTCAGAAAAGGTGGCCAAAATGCACGTAGCTTTAAGTAAATTTTTTATCAGTATACTTGATTTGGATAGAAAAGATTTCTCCCTTTCTAACTTTATTCTCTCTAACAAATGTTATTTCTGTGAGAGGAGTTGTGAAAATATTGTACTTCAACTTTCTTCAGTTTTCTAGGTTGGTGATACTCTGCAATTTCGCTTTTCAATTTTCAGGTTGGTGATCCTTCGCAAAAGCGAAAGAAAGGCATACTTGGGGGTAAAGGTGCTGATAAAGAAGTACGGTTATTTCTTTGAACTATTCTTTATCTTGTCCTGATGCATGTGGGTCAGTGAGTGTGTGTTTAAACATATTTATTTAAACTTAGTGAATATTTTTCAGTCCCTTATGGAACTGTTTCATCTTGCCATCCAAAGCTCTGCAAAATTCTAGGCTCTTAAAGATAATGTAGTGAGAGCTAGCTATTTCAACAAATTTTGTCCTCTCACTCTATCTGTTGAAATATTAATTCTTTCTCAGGGGGAAAACAATAGATCCTGACATTGTATGAATCTTTGTAGTGCATCATATAACAAATATGTTAATATTGATGTTTACCCACATAAAAGTTCCTACATATTTAAGCCCCCCAAAGAAAAAGGTGAAGCAGGGGTATAAACCTATGTAGCACCGATGCTTCACATTGAGCAGGTGTCCGACACTGACATGCGGTTTAGGGATGGCAATGCATACATACCGTACCAGCGCCTACCCAATACCCGCGTGGGTACCCACAATACGGGTAATTCACATGTATTTGCGGATATCCATGGATTATTAGATTTTTTTTTTAATTACCTAGAAGTTTCAACTTTTAAACATCCATACAAATTTCATAATCCATACATAATCTATTCAAATTTCATAACTCTTACAAATTCCTTAATCCATACATAATCTATTCAAATTTCATAACTCTTACAAATTCCTTAATCCATACAAATCCTTGAAGTCCATACAAGTTTTCAACTAATCAACATCCAAAAAAAAAAGTCTACATATATAGGGTTATTTTAGGAAGCCAAATCTGATATATATAGGGATATTTTAGTAATTTATTAACGGGTACAGATGCCCGCAGGCATGTGTACCATCAAATCTATGTCCGTATCCATAAAGTAACGGATAGTTAAATACCCGTTAAGCTAACCGCCCTGTGCTTGTGGCGGATTTTATCCGTGGATACCTGTGGGCACGTTTTTATTTTTTTTGCCATCCCTAATGTTCTTACATTCAATTATTCTGCTAAAATGATTACCGTTTTTTACATGTCCGGTGTTTGAGTCGGTGCTTCAGAGGTATAAACACTTAGAATTAGATGAATCTTTCCGCAGACTCAATTGTGAAGCATAGTTCTGTCTATGAACACCTGTTTTATTTAGAGCTTGGTGGGAGATCCTTTGAGGCTTTGACCAAATCTTTTTGAAGTTAAACATTTTTTAGCATAGACTATTGATTTTCTTAGTTTTCTCGTGGCTTCTGCCTGATTGGTTCTTTTCGGGATTTTCCTCATGCAATATTCAATGGGTTCCCTGAGCCTAAAGTCTCTAACTGAAAAGAATTTTGCTAAAAGGAGGAAATATAGAGGCTTCAATATTCTCGATATCTGGTACCGAAAATGCTGTATCTGAACCACTATCTCAAAGGGTCTAATTTACTTTTTAGAGTTGGTGTTCTTTTTTGGGAATTTATTTCATCTGTTGAATGATATCCTATAAGAGACCTTTGTATTTTTAATTTCATGTTATGTAATTTTATACCGAGATTTATCAAAATCTGCAAACATTTTATGCTAAGCTTAATATTGTCAATAGAAGCATTAATTTAGCAGCAGTCCTATTTATGTTTTTAATTTGCTTGCCATATAGTCTATCATCCGAAGCAATCTACAGTATGCTACCTTGAGTGCTTTGAGAAGACTCCCTCTAGATCCTGGAAATCCAGCATTTCTACATTATGCGGTACTCGGGTAAGTTGCTCTTATATCTAATCTTTACTAATTATTGCCTGGAGTTTTTCTTTGCAACATGCAGATTTCTGCATATCACATGCATGAGTTTGTTTAAGTAATGCGTTACAGAATTGTACTTTCTTTCCTATTTTGTGGTGTATTTGGCTCAAGTGTAGTTGAAGACCCACAGACAGATATTCTTAGGGAGAAGTTTATCTTTCAGGCTTCTGTGCATATTTCGGCTCATGGCTTGGACCTATAGGGTCTACAACTACAAAGGACCTTAAACCGTGGTCCAATGGGGACTACATAGACCACTAAATGTTATTAGGCACCAACAAAAAACAAAATTTTCAATAAAAACATCCAAAATATTGTATTTATGGAATTTCCCTTCAGAATCTCTCGTCTTTCACATTGGTGAGTAGAGTTACATAAGGCCTTTCACCCTTGTCAGAATGGATGTAATATCAACCTTAGGGTCTATGTTACCCATGTGGGTCCTTAGAAATTCACTTTGAAGTTATAATCTTCCTTCATCCTGCCGTTAAAAAAAAAACTCTTCCTTCATTCTTTGCCCGAGTGTAGCAGCAACTAGCAATGCCTTCTGGTTTGGTTTTTCAGATGATATATGGCAGCGTTAATGCTCCTTTAAATATACTTTTCCTTGGCTCAGTATTTATAGATGTTAAATCTAGCCAACTAATAGTTACTCAATTCTAATGGAAGATACAAAATTCTAGGAGCATGCTACAAACAAAATTAAACAAATAGAAGATACTGGATGCCGTTACATAGTCACACATGAGAAGGCAGCAAACATAGGCAATGACATTTGAAGTCGAAGTATTATGTAGTCTAATCTGCCAAATAGCTGAATATTGCTTGTGGTTTGTACGCTTTTTCTTAGAATCTTTTTTGTTTCCCAATTAGTTGAATTTCTCAAAGGTGTTTGAATATCTGATTTATTGTGATTGAACAACCCTGCTGCATTCTTCTCTCTCTCTCTCTCTCTCTCTCTCTCTCTCTCTCTGTTATGGGGAATATCTCCTCTTCCCCTTTGTTATGTTTTCCCTTCTTTCTTCCCAATAATAACAGTTTGTCAAATGAAAAATTGTTTTGCCTTCTGGTTTGCTGCGTGTGCCCAATCCGTTTCTTGAAATCAGAAGCTGACCATAATTTGTTTTGAGCCCACTAGTTAAAACATGTACCGGGGATAAAAATACATGAATTTAAGTTCATTTTCTAGGTTGTTTTTGAAAAATTTGGAAGAACAATAATAGAATATTGTGGAGATAAGTTTTATTTGCAGTAGTCTGGTATCTTTCGACTGAGACGAACACTGTATTCTGGAAATTGCAGGAACCAGGGCTTAGACAGGACTATTCACTGCCTTTCTTTGTTTGAGAAATTTTTTGCTTCTTGCTTTTCTTTTATTTTGGAGCTTAAATTAACTTTTCATAGTTTTTTAGCTTTTGCATTTCTCCCTTGTTTTTGCTGTTTAGTTTCTAGATATAAATTTTTCACCAAAAAAAAGTTCCCAGATCTAAACAGAGTTGACTTCAGGATTTCATCTGCTGATCCGGTTGCTGTGAGGAATGCTCTGGAAATTGTTTCTGAGATAGCAGCAAGGGACCCTTATGCTGTTGCAATGGCCTTAGGTAATAACACAATCATAATTATTTCCCCTTGAAATGGTGGTTTATCACATTCTTTTGTAATTAAAATGTTCAAAACAAATTCTCTGTATTCTACTATCTTAAATCTAATACTTAAAGGGTATTCTTCTGCAGGAAAGCAAGTGCAGCCTGGAGGTATGTGTATTGGATCTTTAGCATCTCTTTCTTCCCTCTTTTCCTTTTGTTTGTTTGAATATGTCTATGAATTTGGGGTCTTCTTTATTCAGTAAAACCAGTAGTTAAGGACTAAGAGCCAGTTTTGTGTTGATGAAATATATCAAAGCACCTATATAACTCAAGATCTGTCTTGTGATTTTTTGTGTGTTGAGAGGAACTCCCACATTACTTCAGATATTTGAAAAAACATAGAATAAAAAAATACCATAAAATCAAAACATTTGTTTGCATACTCGATTCCTGAGTTTTTTTGCTCTAACTTATTGCCTTAATTGTAAGAAATTAAGCTTTATGGGTTTTGATTACTATATTTATGTTGTACAAAAATAGATGTTTAGTCATAATTTTTTGTGTATGTTGCAGGGGCTTTACAAGATGTTCTCCATTTGCACGATGTTCTTGCTAGAGTTTCTCTAGCGAGGTTATGCTGTACAATATCGAGAGCTAGATCTTTAGATGGTTGGTGTGTTAAGTTCCTTGTTTTGTTTAATGAAAATTGATCCTTGGGAAGTTTGTGATTATTGAATTTCTGTTTTACATGTATGTACAGAGAGACCAGATATTAGATCCCAGTTCAATTCAGTGCTCTATCAACTTCTGTTGGATCCCAGTGAAAGAGTCTGTTTTGAGGCAATTTTGTGTGTACTTGGAAAATATGATAGCGCCGAGAGGTTTGATTTATATCATATAGCGAAGTCTTTATTATCTCCTATGTAACCTTAAAATCTTTGATTGGCTAGGTTATAAATTCTGTAACATTTTTACCGTCTTTTCATTGGCTGGGTTGTAATCCCATCTTGTTTAAATTTCAGGACTGAGGAGCGTGCTTCTGGGTGGTACCGTTTGACCAGGGAGATTCTCAAGTTACCAGATGCATCATCGAAGGAAAGTTCAAAAGATAAAGCACAGAAGATAAAACGGCCACAACCTCTTATAAAACTTGTAATGAGAAGGTTTAGAGACTCGTTTATTTGTTTTTTCTGTGTGCTTGTCTATTTTGTCTCCTTGAATTCTCAAGTCATCAAAATTTGAAGTAGAAATTGCCTAGTATTTATGCACATTGCCTACTATTTGCTGCTTTCCAGGTTAGAGAGTTCTTTCCGTAGCTTTTCTAGACCCGTGCTTCATGCAGCAGCTAGAGTTGTGCAGGAGATGGGAAAAAGTCGGGCCGCTGCTTTTGCCGTGGGCATACAGGATGTTGATGAAGGAGCACATGTCAATACATTTGCTGAGGCTGCAGATTTGAATGACTCGGATGAAAGTACACACCCTGAAAGTAATGTTATCTTATTTGTTTAATGGTTCATGCTTAGAAGTGTTGACAAGGTTTTTGTCTTTTTTATCCTCATGATTGTCATAAGCATCATCATTGTTATGGATAATTACATATTGGTTCAGATGGTTACAAAGGTTCCTGAATATTAAATATCATTGTTAGAAATATAAAACCAATCTTCGGTGTTCACCAAACAGCTAAAGCTTTTACAGAAGTTGATCATTCACAGTTGTGATATTTTTCTAGAGTTGTAAAGTGTGACGAACTGTTACTAAAGTTGAAAAAGGGTTTTCCCTTTGAGAGAATGAAAGAAATTCTGTTATTCATCGCTTTTCTCTCTTTTCTTTCCTTTGTTATCTATCTTTTTTACAGCGTTGTAGTTTCATAGGTCTAGTGTTTCTTCAAACCAATCTCATCGGGAGGCATATTATGATTTATGCTGCGATTAAGTTAGTTATTTTTGCATGTTTGCAATCTGTAGTCTTACATAATGATAAATAAATAGGCTATCTCACCATGCATGCTGAACTATTATCTAATTAAAGAATTGATACCTTGATGTAGGTATCCGAAGAACTTCCTCCGTATCCAATGGAACTGCTGGTAGAGATACCATTGCGGGTATGTTGGCTTCATTAATGGAAGTGGTACGGACAACAGTTGCCTGTGAATGTGTTTATGTACGAGCAATGGTGATCAAGGCATTAATCTGGATGCAAGGCCCAATTGACTCATTTGATGAACTAGAATCTATTATTGCATCAGAACTCTCTGATCCAGCTTGGTCAGCAGCTCTTTTGAATGATGTACTACTCACTCTACATGCCCGTTTTAAGGTAACTGAACTATCTCTTATCACTGATATATCACTCTTAAGCACCCCAGGGTTGTTCAATAAACCATTACTCGAAGGAGTGGTGAATATAATCATATGATTAGGATTAATCCATATTTTTTTTGCCAAGAATATAGGTTAATTTGCTGAATGTCAAAAACCAACTGTTAGGATAGGACAGAAGGAAAACTGGTTAGGGACAGGTAGGCAGTTAGTCAGTAATGAGAATAGTTAGATAAATAAATAGAGGGTTGACGGATGGATGTGGTCATTTGTACATTAGCTTGTGGGTGAAAGGAGAAAGATTTTACATGAAGGAAAACCCTTTACTTTTAGGGAGAATTCGATTCTTCATTTTAAGTTCAGTTTTCAGTAACATCTCTATTTTTTTATTATTTCTATTTTTCTTGCTTTCAATTTCTTGGGTTCCTGAGAAATTGGTTTAGCTTTCTAGATCTCTCGTTAAGGAAGAAATAACCAAGGGACCAGCTCTAGGGGGGATATAGCCACCTTCTTGGGGTTCCAGCTATTCTAAGATAAGAGTCTTGACTCTCCAGCTACACTAAGATCATGAAGAAGCATGGAAGGATTGAAGAGATAAAGTAAATGCTATGTAATGTGGAATTAAGTTCAATGAAGAGGAGACAAATGTACATAAGCTGCTATTACAATCAAGTATGCATGAAACAGAACATGTGGATATGAGTCATATGACAAGTTTTGTTCTTTGGTAAAGACAGGACTTGCCTGGATTTTATGGAAGGGACACATGGAGTTGGATGCCAAAAGAACAAGAAGCAAAGACAGAATTAAATTGGCCGATGGGACGAAAAACAACAAGCAAGACCAAAATCAGATTAGCCATGGGAGGAGGTGCTGGAGAATGAAGAAACAAAACCAGAACCATATAAAGTGATAAAAACAAAAGAAGACCCTTTGGTAGATATGCTTGAGATTGAGGTTAGGGTAGAGGATATCCAGGTGAATGTTGATGGTGGAGAAGCTGAGCACAATGAATTAGAAGCTGAGCACAAAAAGAATATTAAAGTAGTTGTAGCATATGAAAGTCATTGCAAGTGAGAGTCATGGTGTAAAGAGTGGAAAAAATAGGTAACAAGAAAGCAGAGTGTGGAGAAGAAAAGGAGGAAGCAAGTGACAATGTATGAATGATGCAAGTCTCAGGACAGTTTGGTCGACCTACCACCTCTGTCAGAGCTGCCGGACACCAGTCTACTTGCAATGGTTAGTGGGTTGTTTCAGAGTCGTCATGTACAGAGTTTCTGTGGGCATGCACAATAGGGATGTGTCTATCTGTGGCACTCTAACCAACCTGGCCCCGACTGCACCACAGTGAACACCTGTGAGGTGGGGGGATGGGGGCTCTGGGTTCATGTATGATTGAACAAGAGGGAATTATCAGATTAACACCTGGAGAACAGGGATGAAACTGAGGGGTGATGCCATGATGGTATTGTTAGGATAAGAGAGAGGGAAAATTTGCCAGAGACAATTTTTTTAGTGTTAGTAAGAGGAGATTGGGTAGTTAAGTAAATAAGGGATGGAAAGGAAGGGATCATTCCGTATATTTGTTAGATTGCGAGTGAAAGGAGAGATCCTTTGTGAAGGGGAAACCCTTGGCGAGAATTCTATTTCCTAATTAGTTTTCAATAATTTATATTTTGACTTTTCTATCTTCCTTTCATTTCAACTTGTCTGGGTTCCAAACACCAACTCTCCTAAAAGCTTAAGTTATGAGGTGAAAGGCTAACAAGAGCCCTTTAGAGTTGAAGCATGGATACATTTTGCTGTGATTTAACTTAATTTAGAAGAATGGGGTAAAATAGTCTTAATCATGTTACATCTTTTTTGTAATATGCAAGGTAATTAAAACCGGACAGGACCGGCCGGTTCAACCGGACCTATGTCCGGTCTGGAATGGTATAAAACCGCTCTGCCATAAAATCGGAAAACAAACTGGTGAAAAACCGGTGAAACCGGAAAAACCGCCGGTTCAGGATGTTTGATGGGTTGGACCACAGTTGGTCTTTTCTTCAACAATGAAAAAAGATGAGAACGATGGCCTCAGTTCAATTTCCTCTTCTTTCTTCCTTTCTTCACAAAGGCAGCACATGGAGAACCCTCATTCAAAGTATTCAAGTAGGACCCGAAGAAGATGAAAAGAGAATTGGACCCTATGATTTGTTTCAAGAAGCAAAAATTCAGATTTAAGAAAAGTTAAAAAACTGTAATTGAAAAATAGAAGAAAAAATGAAGATGCCGTAATAAAGAGCTTGGCGGCTGCTGTTTACTTTCATTTGGAATTGCAACAATATTAGGGTTACATATTAAGTTACAACAATAAAAGTGGGCTTGGGCTACCCCTCTCAACTCAAGAAAAGTGGGCTTGGCGTGATACATATAGTAACTTCTATTTTTTTTTTATTTTGGTTAATATATTAACAAACTTGATTTTATTTATTCCAATGTTACCTATTTTTTATATATAAATGAATTATCTATTAAAAACGGTTCGACCCCGGTTGAACCTTTACGAGTTTGATGTTCGGTCCGGTTCTGATTACCTTGGCACTAAATACTGTGATAAAAACATTAACTAATTCTCTCTCCTAAAGGGTAAACTTGTAAAATAATATCAATTGCTAACAAATTTAATACCAAAACAAACTTTGTTAATTCCCGTGATTTACTCAATGGGCTCCTATCAAGGACGAATCTAGGTGTGGGGTGGGGGTGGGGGGCAAGCAGGAGCTTGACCCCGCCTCTGACACATCTCTACTAATGTTATATACACCATGGTATTATTTTAAGGGTCTTGTTAACAAGTGCCTTACACAAATAGAAATAATTGATGAATTTTAAGTAGAAAAAGTTACATTTTAAAGTTTCAATGCATTGAATGCACCATTTCCAAGACAACATTTCTTCTTTAGTCTTCTTATCAAGTGCCTTGAGGGCACTTGTTAACATTTCCCTTATTTTAATATGATGTGTACTTGTATAGATACTAATATATTATTTGTACACTTTTATATTATACCAGTCTTTTTTTATGGGTATATATTAGAGTCATATCATAGTATTATTAATTATTTTATTTTTGATGTCTGATCTTTTTTTGTGATTTTAATTTAATTTTATATGATATTTATTATTAAAAAAAATTCAGCCCCCTGTTCGCTACATTACTGGATCTGTCCTTGACTCTTATATTTAGGGACTGAGGAAGTATTAGTATATTTTTTTTGGTTAAGTTATCATCTGTCGAAAAATGTTCAAACATTATTTGTCCGGTCTCTGAACTAGGATATTAGGAACCCAAATTAAAGAGAAACAAAAGGAATAGTATTATTGATTGAAAAGAAAATATTACAGAAGATTATCCCTCTGTAATCCCAGAGCAAAAGCTCCTCAGAGAAGAGACATTTCTCTCTCTGCCCAAAACCAATGAGGTTCCTGATTGAATAATTCTGAATTCTCCCTACTGTTGTGGCCAAATGGCCTTATTTATACAAACAAAGGGCATAGACTGCCTGTAACTGCTCCTAATCAATACAAATTACTGCATAAACTGCCTAACTGCTCCTAATCAACACAAATACTGCATATTATACAAAATGCTAACTGCTCCTAAATAACTATATATTAAAATAACTGACTATATATTAAAATAACTGACTGCATCAGCAGTTACCCTATCAATTTGTGCTTTAATTGAGGGGTATGATCTTCAACCTATGCGACATAACTTTGTCATATTATTAGCCTTGTAAGTTTGTACAACTTCATGCAAGCAATGTGCATGTGTACTTTTGTATACATGAAGCAATGTGCATGAGTACTTTTGTATCCATGGATAATGGAATACATAAAATTTAGAAACAAATGAACAAAATGGATATCATAAAATTTAGAAACAAATGAACAAAATGGATTGCATAAAATTTCCCTAACATTACTTTCAATTTGTCTTTGAAGGCTTCTCCAGATATGGCAGTTACTCTTCTTGAAATTGCCAGAATATTTGCAACTAAAGTTCCAGGAAAGGTTGATGCTGATGTGCTACAACTACTTTGGAAAGTACGTTTGTATATGTTTTACTATGACAATTTCTTGAACTTGTTATTTGTTTGATATGCATCTGTTTTTAATGGAATGGTGAAATGATGATAAAATAGATACATACACATACAACTGCATTCATACACACAGATACTATGTTCGTATAACAATCAGTGTCAGTAATGAATTTGACTTGAATGGATGATTTACTAAATGATGAATCTGTTTTCAGACTTGTCTTGTTGGAGCTGGTCCTGATGGGAAACATAAAGCTTTAGAAGCAGTCACAATTGTCCTTGATCTACCACCTCCACAACCAGGATCTATGCTTGGTCTGACTTCTGTTGACAAAGTGTCTGCATCTGATCCAAAGTCAGCTCTTGCATTACAAAGACTAGTCCAAGCTGCTGTAAGCATTGTTCTTTATACAGAAGACCTTGTTCAGCTTCTGCAACCCAATCATATGTCAAATGAATTTCTTTTCTAACTGACTACTTATGCTTTTAGGTTTGGTTTCTTGGAGAGAATGCAAATTATGCTGCTTCCGAATATGCTTGGGAATCTGCTACCCCTCCTGGTACTGCGTTGATGATGTTAGACGCTGACAAAATGGTAGCTGCTGCTAGTTCCCGTAATCCTACTCTTGCTGGTGCCTTGACCAGGCTTCAGAGGTGTGCATTCATTGGAAGCTGGGAGGTATAACTCATCTGAGTCATTTTCCTTATTTACAACCTTACTACCCTTATCTCAAAGTTTGAAGTGATTTGTTAAGTGGCATTACTCTATATTTTTATGAACGTTGATATTGATACGTATTATAATTATAGTGCAATGTTAGTTGGCCTCCCCATAGTTTTAGTCAGATTCAACCACTGGATATTTGTGCATATTTTTACTGGACAGTTGTTTGTTCTTGCCGTTTATTATTATCTATTGAATGGACTTGCAGATTCGAATCATTGCTGCTCAGGCTCTTACAACAATGGCAATTAGATCTGGTGAACCTTTCAGGTTACAGATTTACGAGTTTCTGCACACTTTGGCACAAGGTGGTCTGCAGTCACAGCTCTCTGATGTGCATCTTAGCAATGGGGAAGATCAAGGAGCAAGTGGTACAGGCCTGGGAGTTTTATTAAGTCCTATGATAAAGGTTCTGGATGAGATGTATAAAGCACAAGATGATTTGATCAAGTGAGAGCCGTATCCTAATTTCATGCTTGATCCAAATTTGATGTCCTGATTACTGATGTTCGTGAGCTTTTGCTTATGATTAGGGAAGTTCGTAATCACGACAATGCTAAGAAAGAGTGGACTGATGATGAACTGAAGAAATTATATGAAACCCATGAAAGGCTGCTAGACCTTGTCTCATTGTTTTGTTATGTTCCAAGAGCAAAGTATCTACCATTGGGTCCAATAAGGTACTGAATTATTAAAGTGCATTCTGTATTTGTATTAATCATTCAAATGTATCATGCTGTATCTAATGGAGTGCATCAGAAGTGGGGATAACTTTTCAAAATGGAGTAATTTGAAAGTGGGACAGCTTTTCAAAATGGGCCAAGAAGTTTGTTTAGATTTTTGAGTGTTATAATTTTTTGCAGTTCTGGCTTTAGATCTTTATTTACACTGTTTACTTGTGCTGATTATGGGAGGAGATTGAGCTAGGATGGATAACTCTTATTTCTAGATCCATCCACCGTTTGGAACAACTTCAAGATTGAAAGGATTGATAATTTTTAGTGGGTCCCATGTCCTTTTTCAATCCTCTCAAGTGTGGAAGGAAAGTCACAAAAAGACAAATAATGGTGCTGAAAAGACTATTATCCATGTTTTAAAAAATATTTTAGTTATATGCATTAAATAAATACAGATATTTGTTTCATTTACTAAAATAAGCCACATTCTTCTCCCTCACTTTCCTTCCACTTTTACTCCTACCAAACAACTAAAAAACCATTCTACTTTTTACTCTGATTCCTTTAACTTTCATTCCTTCCACTTTCTTTCCTTTCAATTTCTATTCCAATCCAAACAATGCCTTAGAGCTCTATATCCTTAAGTTTATTATGCATTTGTAGAAATTAAACCCTTAAGAGCATCCCCAATGGAGGGAGCTTAACCAATAAGCCATGGTAATGGTATCAAAAAATGATAGGAAAAGAGGTGGAGGTGTGCGGGTATTTGAAAGAATAACAATAGTTGGGTTTGTTACAATTTAAAAGAAAATTCGACGCACAGCAGTATAAAAAGCAGGGAAGAGTGTCAATATAAAGAAGACGTACAATCACTTTGTTTGTTTGATTAGTTTTGAGTGTGATTTCAGTTCAGAGAAACTTCTTTTGATTAGTGGGAAATTCGGGTAAGCGTTATGGTGATGGGCAATTTAGTGTTAGGAGCATAAATTTTCAAATATTTTGGTTTAGGATTTGTTAATCTTATGATCCACCTTCTTTTTACTTTATTCTTGACTTGGTTCGTAAGTTGACAACTGGGGTTTGTTGGCAACAATCTGTTATCAACTCATTTAAAAAACAATTTTTTGTCCAGAAAAAGCCTATATTTATTTGAAGTTTCAATTTATTTAATGATTTCAAAATCTACTATCATTACTAGAATTATATTTTGGAGGCTAGTTAGGTGTTAGTAGTGTTTCGTTTATCGCTGTTGGTTGTTGTTGAATTATTTGTTGCTTTATATCTGATAGTGTTTCTATCATCTTGAGTACATCTTTTGCTCGTTTTTTTGTATCCCGATGTACTTGTACATTCTTTCTATTTATATAATATATATTATCTTTTGCCATTCAAAAAAAAAAATTAGTTGAATTAGGGAGAAACATGTTTTTTTACACGTTTGGTTTTTCGGAGTGAACATAAACCAAAATTCTCCTTCTGTACTGTAGTAAATAGATGACAAATCTATACAGCTATCATCCATAATTTAATCATGATGTTTTGGTTAAACCATGAAACATATATGGTTTTCCCCTGAAATTTTTTACAGTGCCAAGCTCATTGACATCTACCGGACACGCCACAATATTAGTGCATCAACTGGTTTGAGCGATCCAGCTGTTGCCACTGGCATATCTGATCTCATCTATGAATCATCCAAAACACCAGCTGCTGCTGAGCCTGATGCCCTTGATGATGACCTCGTAAATGCTTGGGCAGCAAACCTTGGTGATGATGGCTTGTGGGGAAATAATGCACCAGCAATGAATAGGGTATGAATTTGTTAATTTATTGTTTTTATGTCTTTTTCTTTCCTCCTTTTCAATCTGATAAGATAATTCATTTTATTGTACTTACTAAAAGTATATTTCTTTCTATATATTTCTAGAGAATTACAGTCCATCTCTCCAACACATGCACATACACACGCATGCAAAAATAAATGCTAATATTCCTTGTTATTTGAAATTTAATTGACTCTAATTGAAAACACACTTTTATTTTGGCATTAGGTAAACGAATTTCTGGCGGGGGCAGGAACTGATGCCCCAGACGTTGATGAGGAGAATATAATCTCTAGGCCTTCTATTAGCTATGATGATATGTGGGCAAAAACACTTCTAGAAACTACAGAACTAGAGGTAAAGATTAAGCCAGATCCTTTTAAGATGCTTTGGGTCTTGAAATTTATTTACGTGGTATGTATTACTAAAATCCATTCCTTGCAATAACAGGAAGATGATGCGAAGTCATTGGGATCATCATCTCCAGATTCAACTGGATCGGTTGAAACATCAATATCATCCCATTTTGGTGGAATGAGCTACCCTTCATTGTTCAGTTCACGGCCCAATTCATATGGAGCATCACAAACTACGGTACCAAATATTCTCCTAATCTATTATGTATCCTTCTCGCCTGCTATGATGTTTTGTTGATATTCTAAGAATGATTTTGCATCAATGAGTTCCTAATAATCTTACCTTTGCATATTGTAATATCACTGCTTTATTCACATTTTGAGTCATTCTCATATCGACAACTTATTTTTTGTATATCTAATTACTTATGATAATCTGAATCATCCATGGCAGGACAAGGCTGGCCGAGGTAGCGGTCCCTCTATTTATGAGGGTCTTGGTTCTCCGGTAAGATCCTTTTTTAGCTACATTTTATTCTTCTAATTTAAGTTTTTGTTATTAAATCTCAAAATATTTCAGATAAGAGAGGAGCCTCCACCATACTCTCCTGGACGAAATGAATCATTTGAGAATCCCTTAGCTGGGACGGGATCTCGTAGTTTTGAGTCTCAAGATGATGAACGAATTTCATCTGGAAATCCACAATTTGGAAGTGCACTTTATGACTTCACGGCAGGAGGAGATGATGAAGTGAGTTGATTTAAATTTTTTAAATTCTAACATTGCTTTTACGATGTTTTGGGCTCCCATATTTTTCTTGGTAGACAAATTGCTAGTGGTTATTTGTCGGGGGGGAGATATGTTTAGTAGCAGGGATGAAGCCTTTTTTTTGGTTGAAAACAGGGATCAAGCCTTATGTATATAGTTTTCAATTGGGCTTTCTGGCCTTGGCCACTCCTTCAGGGACAAGGACTCACATACTGATGGTTATATTTTTTATTGGGCTATCTGGGCTGCTGTATCCGCTTCGTTGATGTGTTACAGTGTATGATTGATTTTCTATGTGCGTATATGGAGATGATTAATTTCGTTGTTTTTCCTGGCAGTTGAGTTTAACCGCTGGAGAAGAAGTAGAGATTGAGTACGAAGTAGATGGCTGGTTTTATGTAAGTCTTTGAGGAGACATCTCTTTGTATCTTGTCTGAAGTAATATTGCATTACTAGATCTAGGATTTTCTGGGATTTTTCATGTTTTTGTATGGGAAAATCAGTTATTGATTGTCTGCTTTTTGTTGCAGGTTAAGAAGAAACGTCCTGGCAGGGATGGCAAGATGGCTGGACTGGTCCCTGTTTTGTATGTTAATCAATCTTGAATTTTTTGTAAAATCCCTTCACGGTGCAAATGGCCTTTCGCTCTTATCTCCAGCATTGCTTTTCAACCGTTCACCATGTTCCTGTCGGATGCTTTCCTGGATATTATCCTCTGATTTTTTTTAATATATCTTGTATCCTTGTGCCCAATTTGTCGTGTTGTATATGCTATTAAAGTATCACTGTCCATGGTAATTGCTTGCGAGTGCTCAGCCATTCATCCCAGGCATTTCAGCTTACCAAACATTTCAGTTTACCTGAATGGGTGTTTTTTTGCCCTTTTAGTACAGTTCCATGTATCAAATGAAAATTTCAAGTTTTCCCGGCGAGCAGTTGTAATTGGGTTGAGTTGTATTTAGAACTTACATTTCACAGCTTGTTGTATGCTTGCATTCCATTTATGTATAAATTATATAATTGAATATATATTTTTTATTTGCTATCTAAAAAACGTGTTGGAAATAGCAATTAAAACTTTCAAATAAAACGAATTAAATGGTGTATTTGATTCACGAAACAGTAAAATACTGACAAAACAGTACAAAAAAAAATTTATGTTGGCAAATAAATGGTATATTGGTATTTTTGATAGTATGTATTCTGGACAAAAAGTTGTCTCATGGTTTATTAAGAGACATGAATTCTTATTTTTGTTTAGTCTTTTGCTATTTGTTTTGTCCAGTTTTTTAAATTAAACATGGTACAAAAAAAGTTGTTCAACCTAGTCCTCTGTTTTTTAGCTAATCAAACAGACAAATAGAGGGAGTTAGTTGAGTAATTAAAATCGATGGTTCAAATGCACTTGGGATTGCGATAATTTCGGTGTTCAATGTTAAAAAATTCAAGGGTCTTGCTAACGAGTGTTACGAAACACTCTTTAAGAATTCTAAAATAAAATCCATTCCTTAAAAAAATTCAATACTTCATTGCATTGCATACACATTTTTATATAAAAACTTACAATTTATGGTATTTAAAGAGTGCACCAGGGGGTAATCGTTAGCATTTTTCAATCTTAAAAACTTACAGGGCAATCTTTAGCATTTTTCATCTTTGTGATAAAGAGCTGACAAATATATCAAGAGTTGCCATCCTGAGTTCAAGTGATTGCATTAAGATCTTCCTCTCGAGAGCAAATGTAACACATTGAAAGAGACAACACTAAAGGTGGAAGGCGACCGAAACTATCAATACATTGTAGTCGTTAACAAACTAATTCAGTTTGAAAACAAAGTTGTATTAACTCGAAATAGTAATTGGAAGGAAATTCTTGTAACCACAATAATTCCTTCACCTAAATAAATGCAACAATTGAACTTCAATGATAAAATTACTTCCAATGTCTTGCAAGCCTATGGTGTAAACTTGCTTACAGAGAAGACAATGTTAAATTGGACAAAATGACTAATCTTTACAAGAAAATAATGGTATAAGTGACAAGGTGTGGGTTGAGAAAGTTATTGAAATCGTGAGCATAATAAAAAAGTCATTACTTATTCTATCCTATGAGTTTCTCGTGAAAGGTTTTTATGGGGTGTGTATGCCGTTCGGATTATTCAAACTGCATAGGACGTGTGAGAAACTTATAGGATGGAGCAAAAAAATAATCTAATAAAAATGTGAGAGTATCACGAAGTGTGTACACACAACGTATACTAAAATGAGGGAGAAAGTTGCTTTTTTGACATAAAAAATTTCTTAAAAACACATGGGAATGACAAAATTATCCCCAACGGTAGTTAGCTACCGCTGAATTCCTATCATCAGTTTATGCCTATATTATTTGGTGGCCACGTTTAGCCTGGTAATTCATTATTTTGTTTCTCTCTCTCACACACAGAGCCACAACTCACTGTTCATCTTTATTCTTCCCCATCTTCTCTTGTTCCACTCTCGAATCTCCACAATTAAAAAATGAAAAAACTTAGATAAGGTAAAAATGTCTATGGATTGTGCAAAAGCTTCTATATTTGTCAAACTCAACAAAGTTGTATTCTTCGGATCTAGAAATGAATTTTTGAATGAGGAAGGAATAAGAAGTGCATGAATTCAATTTGCATCTCAGATCTAGAATTTTTATTAAAGTATTTCAAAATTAGATGTAACTTTGATTTAAGCTTTTCCTTTGAATAATATCTGAATCAGTTTTGGGGTGTGAAAGGGATGTATAGGATGATTTTGATTGTATTTGGGTATCTGGACAAAGAGCAGTATATGATGATTTTTGGGGTGGCAGTGAAAAGCAAAAATTAAAGAAAGGAATTCAGCGATAGTTAACTACCGCTGGGGCCAATAGTAGTTAACAGCTGCCGGTTTTTCTCAGCAGTAGTTAACTATCGTTGGAGATAATTTCGTCATTTCAATGTGTTTTTAGAAAATTTTTGATGTAAAAAAATACAGTTTTCAATGAAGGAAGATTTAAAAGAAATTGAGGGAAATGTGGCCCAACAGTAATGACAATTATTAATATAAAAAAAAAAAAAGAGAAAAAATAAGACAATTCTTAAGCTGATGTGAACAGCAACTCATGGCATCATTTTTGTAGGGGGCACCAAAAGTATTATTTCTACATATAGGTTTTTTAAAAGTTAAACTAACTCATTCAAATTGACAACAGAGAGAAACGAACCTGAGACATTGAAGAGGAGCACGTTGTCCCAAGCCAACACCACTATTTAATAGTTAGTAATATATAAATATATTTCTTTTTAACTCACTTGATTAATTCTATTGAAAATATATTTTTGAAGAGCCATAATTGTGGATGAATCTTTTGCAACAACAAAAAAGGAAAAAGAAAGACACTCGAATAATTAAAAGGGCACAACTTTATTAATTCTCTCGCATCAAAATTTTTAGGACCGGCTCTCTCTAAAGACAACAATGTCTACTTAGCAACGACTAAAGAGATAGCTAACTTAGATTGAATGATGATTTCTGTTGTATCAATCTTGTTTATGGGAACCAACCGATTTTTAACACCTTAAAGTTGAAAATTGCTCTTTAGGCACATACTATTTGCTCACGCCACCTCAAATTGATCAAAATACCCTAAACAACAATTAATAATACTTTTGTTAGTAATGCAACATTTTCCCATTTAGCACCGTGCCTCGCTCACCTCTCCGTTAAGGTCATTCTTTCCATGTACCCTATAAAAAAAAAACTACAAATACCCCTCTTGTACCATAAAGCGCCTTGGAACAATCATTTTAATATGTTCAACTAAGCAAGAATATGGGACCTGAATACCCAGTAAACAGTGCCAAAACCTACATGTCCTATCTTTTTGCTTGGATAATAATTACCATTTAACCCTGGCCAATCTTTGCCACCAATTTAAAAAAAACGAGTTGAATGATAATTGATTATTGTTCCTAACTATAATGGGTTTTGTTTATGTGTTCTTGTACATGACAGTTTTTGGAACGACAACTAACTAACCTTAGAGAGGCGAACGATAGTTAATTGTCGTTTGGGGTATTTTGATCAATTTTAGATGTATGTGAGAAAACACTGGATGCATTAAGAGCAATTTTCCATAAAGATTGATGTGAAATTTGAAAAATCCATGTTTGGAAATAATTTAGGAGCGCGATTAAAGTTTCACAACGGTGCAAGGTTATTTTTGAAGAAGACAATGGTGCCATGTTAACTTCCCAAAACTTGACAATGTATGATGTTACTCCCTCCGTCTTAAAATAATTGATCTCTTTCAATTTTCAAAACAACATTAATTACTCATTTTCAATTGTATCATCTAATTATCACTCTCAATTCATCATCTTCTATTTTAAATTTTTGATATTGATAAATGGAAATTGCTTGATATCCTGAGAGACTGTGACGCAAAAAATTCACGACCGTGTAATTGCCAAATATAATTCTTAAATGATATTTATTACTTGTTTACCGGAACAGTTTGGGATAAAATCTTTATGGGCAAATAGCAATCTCTTGATAAATACACCAATACATGGTGAGGATACTTTTGTAAAAATATTATTCTCTCTCTTCCATGGTGACACACATCCTTTAGCGGTGTGATTTATGAATACCGATGATGAACCTGTGAATTACACGGTAGATAAATATTTCATTGTAGTGGAGTTGTGTTGTAATGGAGTAAATCAGAATTGTTAACATTTTAGGCTAACAGAGTTAGTTTAGAGGGGAGGTGAGTGTTTTTTTGAAAACTAGAGGGGGTATATATGTTATTTAATGAAACTTCAAGGAAGATGAGTGTAATTTACCTTTTTTTTTAAATATGTATAAAATGACACAATATCTTAGTTATTTTAGGACAGAGAGAATACTTGAGAATCTTCGAAAGAATGCAAATACATGAAACAAAAATAGCTAGGTTTTGCAAAAAGATGTTTATTGTATCATGTTTATTGTATCAAATTGACATAATGACTCTAAAGAACCAAATGAAACTAATCAAACTTCTGATTCGGTTCACTTTATCTCAATCACAAAAGAAATCAATCATTCAGCATGGGATAGCTACAATAGAAGCCATAATCAAAATGAGTACAACTTTTTTGCAAGTCACATTTTTGAATCTGGTCTTCTAAAACATCGTTGGATATGTTGTGACTACATTATTTTTTAGGTTTTAAAGGAAGATAATAAATATTACAAATACAGGAAGAGAAATATTTGGAATGCACATGTACTGTGTGTGTAACAGCAGCACCCACAAATTGCACAAATCCAAATTGAATATCTTTTTTATGCTTTGTGTGGATAAAGGCGAATTGGAAGATCCTTTGCAGGGATGGGGAATGGATCAACAATAACCTTCTCATCTGGAATCACCTTTTCCCACTTAAACCTTTTCACTAAATTGTGCATGAAAACTAGTATTTCTAATCTTGCATACTCTTTTCCAGGGCACATCCTTGGTCCTCCACCAAATGGCACAAAAGTATAAGGAGCTGGTCCATTTCCTTCAAATCTTGTTGGGTCAAATTTCTCTGGCATGGGAAAACATTCTGCGTTCTTATGTGTTGAATTTGCACTCCAATAAAGCTGCACATATAAATAATCAAATTAGATGCCACAAAATGATAGCACTCATACCTTATATTGTATTAACTCATGGCTAAAAAGAATATTGATAGAAATGATATATGATTGAAACCAAAAAGTAAAGACCGATAAAAAAGAGATATATGTTTAAATTACCTTCCATCCCTTAGGAATTGAGAAGCCATTGAACATAAAGTCAGTGATGGCTTCCCTGAAACCTCCTTGGAGTGGAGGGGAAAGTCTCATTACTTCACAAGCTACGTTCCAAGAGTATTTCATTTTCTTGAGGTCATCCCAATTCAACAACTCTCCTGCTGGTTTCGATTTTGCAATTTCCATTTGCTCTAAACATGCACAAAATTAGGAACACAGATTAAATTGTGTGCATATATCTTGTCTGACTTGCAATTTCTATTTGCTCTACACTTTTGCTTTTGAAATCAATAGGTTAAACATAATTTTTATATAATAAAGAGTTTACTTTTATCTTTTATAGGAAATACCATTTCATAAAAAAATAAATACAATTTGATCGTTTATAAGAATTATATTAAATTTGATTTCCTTGGCAGTAAATAATATTAAGTTATTATAATTTTAAATGATAGAAAATATTATTTTAAAAAAAGTCATTTAACTATTTTTTTAAGAAGCATTTAACTATCATTTTAAATGGTACATTTCTAATTTTTTAAATGTACAGTATAAATTATCGTTTTTATTTTTGTCAAGTAACTTATTAGTTAGAATTCATTTTTAAGGTGAATACACTGTTCTTGTCAACTGAGTTCTACTCACGGAGACACCGTAGAAATTATCGTTAATTATATATAAGTATTAAGTTATAAAGTTTTTTTTGTTGAAGGATGAGTTATACAAGTTTCCTTAAAAAAAAGTTGGTGAAACTAATTTCCAATTCTGCTTTTGGGGTTGACAGGGTTATTCAAGCCAGTGGTTTAAAAATAAGCCTTAGTCCTTAAATAATCGACAAGATCCAGATCAAAGTAAACCTTAGTAATCGACAAGACCGATGGAGTGCAAAAACTGAATTAAGACTTGAGGGGCACTATATTGCAAACAAGCTAAGTATAATCTTTATTTCATGATGAAGTTTCCTACAAGAATTGTTTTTTGAGGAAGTTTGTAAAATAATTGTTTTACGATTAATATAAAAAAAAAGAAGAGAATTCTTTTATATTTTTTGTAAAATAATTTTTTAGAGAATGATAAATTAATATTTATAATTTATGACAATATAGATTTAAGTTGAAGGAAAAAAATCTGAAGAATTCATATCCAATACAATTTTTAAGTTCGCTCAAATCAAAAAGATTTTATATTATAAAAAATAATAAACCCTCTAAAATCTTTCTCGAATACTATTTTTCTACTAACTTCTTCCTTTTCCTAAAGTCCCGCTCCAAAATCGCAGACCAAGCTTTAGGGTCAAATACCGTAATTACTATGCGACATTATTTTTTGGTTAAAGTGGGATTCACTCAAATTTTGTCAAAAATAGCACGAAATTAGACCCATAAACTCCTACGTAAATAATGAAGTCAGCTTTGAAAATTATTTTGGAGACTCAAGAAGTTCAAACATTAACCGAATCATATGAGATTCGGTGAGAGTTAGACATACTCTGTTAAGAGGCATTCTTCATATTTATTGAAAATTCTGACTTGTAGAGTTAGCTTTAAATATTCGGTGCTGTGTGAATGATTGTCTGTTTTTTTTTTTTTTTTTTTTAAAAAAATAACCCAAAAAAAAACAGTGTTTTAAAATAAGCATAAAAAACTACCATCTCATTGATGAGTATTTAATATTTGTAGAAGTATGTTCTGGATTTTAAATCAATGATGAGAAAAGAAATTTGAATGGGAGAATAGAATAAAATAATATTTACTTTCCTATCTTAAAATAGTATATGCTTGTTCTTTTCATGAAAATAAAAGGAAACATAACTTTTATTTTACCAAAAAGAAAGAAAGAAAAAAACATAAAAAAGCCACTTATTGTTATCAATGTTGACTTTGTTACAAATAGCTTTGAAAATCATAAAAACAAGAGACTCTCACTTAAGACAAAAAGGGAAAAGAACAACTTTTCATTTTAATAAATTCCTTGCTTTCTTTCTTACTTTACTACCAACCAAGCTTTGATTTCAAAATAATAATGCTCACGTAAATGCTACTACCCTGTGTTCCTTTTTAATTGTCACTTTTGAGTTTTTTACACAAATCAAGACAACAACATTTTACTACTTTTGATACAACAATTTATTTTTTTCCTATAATAACATTCATCATTTAATATCTCATTTCATATATTTCTCTCTGCAATAAATAACTAAGGGTAATAATGTCAAAACAATATTTAATGTTATATTGACCTTTAAAAGTGACAAAAAAATTTATGCAAAAATGACAATTAAATTTTTTATATCAAAAATGACAATTAAATTTTTTATATCAGATTGATTTTGAAGTCATTCTAAGACCGACAACACACAAATTTTTAGAAAAAGTGTGAAATCTCCTGACGTTTGATAATAAATTGAAAATTATCAATACTTGCATGTTACTTATATTCCCTAAGCTATAGTACATCATGCATAAAGTTAGGCCAGCTATTGGTAATTAAGTGTGATATTGGTATTGACATGTTATTTGAGCTTTGGGTAATCAACTAATTGGGTTGAGAAAGACTTACACAAATATAAATAAAACATTTAGGCACGCACAACAATAACAAAAATTAAATGATAAAGAGAAATGGAAAATGTTAACTTGTGTCCTTAGAACACATGTTAAGAATTCCACTAATAGAAATTATGTATTGGAAATTGTGTTAATTTATTGTTCAAAATGTTTAATATTAATTTTTTTCAATAATTTTTTACCACTAATGGAATGACATTAATGCTTAACATGTGCCCTAAGGGCACAAGTTAACATGATCTTAAAGAAATTGGTCACAACATTCAACATCATTAAATCATTTTATTTTTACAAAGAAAAATATTTGTGTGAGTGTACCTAAACTTTTTAAATTTAGGTTTGTCTCTAAGTAAGTATTTCTCAATTGGGTTTAGTGAAAACAAAATCAACTATTTAGAAAATATTTTTTAAAGTTAGCAAATCACTTTAAATAATAAAATAATTAATAACATCAACAGTTGATAAATTATTGATTTATATCATATTCACATGCTTAGTAAATCTCGAGTTAATCTTGTATGGTTAAAAGATCAAATGCATAGACATTTAGACACAAAATATCAAACATTAACAACAAGAAAAATCATTTTTTCTATTATTAGAAAAGAAAAGTGTTTGCATAAGTACTATCGCTTTTGGTCTTATGACCCGACAAGCTATTCACAAACCATAGATCCTTCATTTTTCCTTTGAAAATAATAATAATATAAACATTTGATTCTTTTTCACTTTATTAACTAACCTATTTAGAGGAGTGAAATCCCAATAGAGAGAGATAGAGAGAATTGGAAATGGATGTGTATGAAAATTAATGATACACATACCTTGATAGACTTTATCATAAATGTGAGGTAGCTCGGCGAGATATTTGACAAGGAAAGTGCATGCGACACTAGCAGTGTCATGTCCTCCGATCAAAAGCCCAAGAATCTTATCAGCAATATTAAGTTCATTCATACTCTTTCCATTTTCATCACTTGTCAACAACATGTGAGACAATATATCTTGGGTTGGTGATGCCACTCCTTCTGCCAAATCTATCTTCCTTTGTTTTATGATCTTAATCAACTCCTTTCTTATGAAGTTTGAGGCCTTTATAGCTTTGTTGAATGGTGTTCCTGGCAAATCAATCGGTAGGGATATGATTCCGGCCGCAATTAACTGGAATGGATCACTAAATTTTGCTACATGATTCTCGTCCTCAACGCTCATGAACAAACGACAAGCTAACAAAAAGGTGTACCTGTTGAGTGTTATTATCAACAAATCAGTTAAATTTATAAATTTAAGGATTTAAATCTGTGCAATGAGGATGACTAAGCATTCATATAGTCAAAAAAATCATCACCGTTGAATAAAGATGTAACGATCTCATTTAACAAAATTGTATTTTGAAATTGATTTAGTGAAATCAAAGTACAAGTCATGAACAATGGAGAAACCAAAATAAATATTACAATCATGAGGTCAAGAAATCTTAGTTGTTACATGAAATTTGAGAAATTTAGATTTTAACTTCGTCAAATTAATCATATCTAAAACGTAATTTAGAAAACAATATGTCGTTAACTTAACTCGATTTTCACTAAACAATCAAGATCAGCAATCACAAGACCAAATATAGTATTTCCTATATGAATTTAATCTTAGGTATACTAGTACTATATATTTACTTAATTTGTATGTACCCGTCTGTAAGTCACAAGCAACAATAAAATAAAAAATGACGCATGCATTGTAAACGAATTAATTGAGGAGAATGAATGGTGCATGTGATATTAATATGAAGAAATCGACCTCTTGGCCAAGGGGTAGACGGTGATTTCATCATTGTTCTCCCAATGAGAAACAAAGTGTCTTTGAGCTATAACATCCATGACACCAACATAACGTTGTAGAGCTTCGGGTTTAAAGAATTGAGGAAGCAATTTTCTCATTTTGATAGATTCTTCCTTCAAGTTAGAGTCAAGAGAAGTAGTAGGGAAGATTTTGTTTACACTATCTGGCCACCATGCAGTCACAAGTTTATTCTCGTTTGAAAACAAAAACTTGTTACTTGCTGCTCCACAACAAACCACAGTAGATTCTCCTACGATTGATGTTTTAAAGAGTTCGGAGGAGTATTTACGCATACGGTCGAAAATGAATTTTTCAGGATGTCCTTTCCATCCAGTTGATAAGAACTCAAGGCTTTCACCTATTATTGGGTAACCCATTTTTCCTGGTGGCAAATTTAATGGAGATTTGTGTTTGTAGAATATGAAAAAGAGAGAGAGAGAAATGAAAGAGACAAAGAGAAGGAGAAGGGAGAGGTAGAAATTATGCTCCATGCTTTTTTTGTGACTTAAATTTTTTAGAGCAAAACTTGTTTATAATAAATTCTCTTTAGCTTGCAATGGCGCAATGGCACTTGGACTGCGTGTCCATGTTTTGGATGCCGCAATTTATAGGCATATTGTTAGGGGGTGTGCAATTTCATGGTTATAAAACAATACAATATGACAAGTGACAATATCAATTACTGTACGGCAATTGATTAAAGTATTAATTGTATTATTACTCCCTCCCTCCCTCATTTATTCCCACCATCCTTAGTCCTCTCAACAATATTCCCACCATACTAGCATTTGTTTTAACAACTTGGTTATCAGAAGTGTAATTAATTTAGATTTAGATTAGATAATTAACTTGGCTATTTTAGATAATTTCGTCATGAGTAAGTAAACCTACATTTTTTGTCAAAAAAAGAAAAGAAATTAAACTATATTTATAATGAGGAAAGAACAAATAAGGAGATAGGTAAAGAACACTGGAAAACTTGGTAAGGAATTAAGAAGGATAGTTAATTTAGGTAATTTTTTTAAAAATACGGTGTGTCTTTTTATATTATTCTTCGTTATCTTCTTTGATAAATCATATGAAAAAGAGGGATATCGCTCTCTCTTTTCCATTTTAATTGTTGCGTTTATAGAAAGAAGAAAAAAATAATATTTAGTTGTCATTTTTAAAGTTCAATGCAATATTGATTATTCGTTTGTCAACAATGCCATTACGTATTTATCCGATTGTAAATGTGTTCTAGCTTCCTTATTGTATGCGTGTGTGTGTGTTTGGTTTGACAAATAATGATTAGAGGATGAGCATGATATATGTTAGGGTTTCAAAGGATGAAACTAACGGCTTGGTTAGAAGCATGAAGAAAGTAAAGTTGAGACCTGCAGAGAAGTTAGATCTTAATGTAAAAAGTGTGTGTTTCTTATCGTTGGTATTCACTACTCCCTCCAGTCTCAAATATAAGAAAAGATTTCTTTTTTAGGTTCATTGAATAGTTAATGTATCTGGTCTACATTGTAAAACAGATACATTAATTATTCAATGAACTTATAAAAAGAATCTTTTCTTATATTTGAGACCGGAGGGAGTACTTGGTAAAACCATCTCTGCAAATTTGAGAATCTATTTTTCTACTTTTGCTTTTGTTTCAATAACAAAATATTAGTTACATTGGTCAAATATATAATGATTAGCTTATTTGTCATAATTTTAGAGGAGAACAACACCAACTGTGCCCTATCTATTGTTGGTATTGTTGTGTTATAAAATTGTGACACTTAAGTAATTTACCCTAACCCAAATTTAACGTGTTAAACTTTATTTATCCACCGTCATACAAAATATTGTTTACACATTCAATGATTAAAACGAAATGAATGAAGCACTATGCATAGAGACCCAACAAAATAGTTTGTTTCCTTGTCACTAAGTAACCCGTTGCAATCGTTTGACATTGGAATACCTCCATCATTTGTCTCTATTAAACCATTGGAAGTTAAAATAAAAAGAAAACTGTTTGTTTTGCGATTTTTCTTCCTTATTCATCCGTTTTAAATTAACTTCGGTTAGCTGTGTATCAGTAATTGTGTTGCTTATTGTCTTTAAATTGATTTTCATTGCTTGGTCAAGTCTTCTTTGCAAATTTAAGAATATATTTTTCTTCTTTTTCTACTCAATTTTTTAATCTATTTAAAAAAAAATTGCTTTTGTTTTGGTGAAAGAACAATGATGATGTTGATCAGATATACAATGATTAGCTTACGTGTCACAAATTTATAGGAGAACAATACCCCATATACTCTTGGTGTTGTTCGTTCTCCTATACAATTGTGCCACATAAGTTATTTACCCTAACTCAAATTTTAATGAGTTAAACTCCATTTATCCATCATCATCAAAAAAACTTTGTTTATCCATTCAATGATTAAAACGAAATGATTGATGTTTTGTACATAAAGACCGGGGAAAATTGCTTACTTCCATCACTACTTAAAAAAAGTTTCTTAAAAGTTATTTTGGAGTAATAGTCATTTTAGTCACTGAATGTGTAATAAATAGTCATAATAATCCTTCAATGCATCAAAAATTTAAAATAGTCTCTAACCGTGCATTTTGTTAGTCAAAATAGTCCATGTATTAAAATGTTTTATTAATATTGTCATATCAGTCTTTCAATATACGTACGCATTGTCATATTAGTCCTTATAAGCACTTACTTATTGTCATTTCAATCTCTATATAAAAAGAGTTATTATGAGTATTGAGAGATGATTTTAGCGTCATAGACTATTTTGATTAACATAGTGCACAATCAAAGACTATTTTAAAATTTTGATACATCGATGGACTATTGTGACTGCTCATTATACATTCATGAACCAAAATGACTATTATCCTAAATTATTTTTGTTGCCTAAAAAAACATATTTTTTAATTTATTAACATGCAGAGCATAAGTTTGTGTGTTTTGTTGCATTGACGTATATAAAGACATTCCCTTCATTAAATGGAGTAGTTTGTTTCCCAGCGACGTTGTGAGGATCCTGAATTAGGAGCTTAAACTTTTGAGCTTTAATTATATATATATATAAATTATGTATATTTAAAAAAATTACATTACTCAATTTATATTGTACTAAAAAAATTACATACATATTCTATAATTGTCATATATGTGTTTCATGTTCTATAAGTGTACTAACATGTTTCAAACTCAAAACATTCAAATCTAAGACATTTCATTTTCCTCCAATATGGTTTAAATTGGTTCACAAAGTTTGTTCGATGTTCCAATGTGTGGCTTAGCAATCTGTACAACTACAAGGCTTTTAATTTGTATAGTGTGTGCCTTATTTTGCACCGTGAGTTGAGTTGGTACAAAACTTAAATATGATGTTGATTCAAATTAAATAAAAGTATAATTATTGGGCTAAATTTCAATAGGTGAGCAGCCTCTGCCCCCTGGTTTGTTGTATTACCAAATATTGGTCTTTGTCTTTCAATTATTGAGAATAAAATTCTAATGACAAGTTCACAAAATCTGTCCTCGTATATTTTTTATTTTGCATAATCTTTTGAAATATAATTTATATACATGGTTCAATTCTAAAACTATTCGTCAAATAAAATATATGGTTCAATTTGAACAAATTCAAGCAAAATATATTTACCAAAATCTAAAACAATTTAACTTATGTAAAGATTTGGTGTTTTTTCTGAACATATTTTTTCCTCTAAATTGTCCTACCTATAGCTTGACCGGAGAAAGTCTTGGTTGGGCACATACCAAACACTTCAATTTTAGGCACACACACAAGACCAGGAAAAAATTAAAGAAAAATAAAATTATAGTATATCAATTGATGTGACTAAATACTTTTTATTTAATTTTGTTAATTTTATGTGAGTATGTGCCCAAAATTGAAGTGTTGGGTATGTGCCTAACCAAGACTCTCTCGTCTGACCGTTATCCCTTACTGGCAAATTTAATGGGATATTCAATTTTGTGACCAAACTCATCAAACATTTTCCTCCAACACTGCGTCAACTACGGACAATGCCAGTGCACTGGAAGATTCACTACTATTTATAGATATGATTTTATTTTTTTTGAATACTACAATATATGATTTTGAATATATAGAAAAATACTATCTCTTCGGTCCTATTTACACGAGAAAATTGACTTTTTAAATACATTGAATAATGTATATATCTAGTCAAAAACCTAAACCAAATACATAAATTATTTAATGTATCTAAAAAGTAAATTGTTTCTTGTAAATAGGATCGGAGGGAGTAATATATAGTTTGAAAACTAGCCACTTAATAAGAGATAAGTTCACTGATGTAAGATACACGCTGGCAGGGACGGATCCATGGGGACGCCTACATGCCTCTAATAAATGTATCATGTATATAAATTTTTATTTCAAAAAAATGTATATAAACCTATATATTATTTAGTTCACAATTTTTTTTTAAGGAAGTTCACAATTATTTGTATTTACATTTAATAAACCTATAAACACACTATCAAATATTATTTACAATTTAAATTTCTTGTGATGAATTTCTTTTTGGCTTAATTTTTATTGAAATTTTCTAACCCCACACTTGATTGATTTCTAGATCCGTCCCCGCATGTTGGATATTTAAAACGTACTTATTTTAAATAATTTTACTTACGTCAATTAATGAATATGGTAATTTATGTGTTTTAAAATATATTAAATGAATGTGGTAACATATCACTAAATACATATATAAAAGATTTCTCAGAGCGTGTATTAGTATTTTCTTATAAATTTATTCCTTGGCTTTTCTTTTGAAAGAAAAATTGTATTCCTTGTTGGCATTATAAAAAATAAATGAATGAAGTTGCTACATTTGTAGCGAGAGAAATGCGTTGCGCGAGAGAAATGCTTTGCGCGAGAGCTGAATTGAATTAGAGTCCAGTGTGTATTATTATATTATAGGCTACTCGTGGGGAAACACATGTGGCATGCAACGTGCACCCATTACCTTAATTAATAGTGATAGTGATGTCAATAATGTGGTGATTTTCGTGCACCCTTCCTCATTTTTACAAGAACACTTTACAAAAGTTACATGTAATAAAAAGGTTGTCTGAAATGTATATGACTATTATTAAATTGTATATGTATACTTTTTTAAACTTCGTGTAAGTTTGTACATGATAGAAAAACTTTATGAAATTTTCTTTTGTACTATATTAACACATTTAATGTTAGTTTTTATATAAGTGCATTCAATGTTTTTTTTTAACAAGTCAAAATAAAATATATTAAATCACCAAAAGTGGTTCATCTCGCACAAGGTGTGTAAAAGAGAACCACTCAGCACATTACAATGTTAAGTCTCTGGTGCCATGAAAATCACCACGAAATGATAACAAAAAAGAATATTACACCATAACACTCATACAATGTAAAGGGTGCCGCCACCAAAGCCAAAGCCTTCTGCTTAAAAATCCTATTGTTCATTTCCTTCCAAATAACTCAGACACAAGCAAGTCATATTATTTTCGAGAAAGAATGGGTAAATCGTGGTAACCCCACCATGTGACCAAACTGATGAAGATGATCACAAACCAAGTTTGGTGCGATAAAAGAGATGATGAGCCACTAATAGAGACGGTGCCACACGCTGCCAAAGATGTCACAACCAATAAAAGAAATGCATTCAATGTTATTTTTTATATTTCAAATAAATTGATAGTTTTAATGGAGATGCTAACAAGTGTATGTGAGGCACTTGTTTTACATAATTTTTTTTGAAATATTGTGTATTCAACACATTGAAACTTCAAAAAGAAACTTTATTTACATAAAATTCATAAATGATTTCCTCTTTTAAATTCTTAACAAGTGCCCTTAGGACATTTGTTAGCATAACCATAGTTTTAATAGGAGGTATATTTGAAAAAAGAATAATAAATGCATTTAGTAATTTGTAACGAGTCTTATATTTAAGGACAAACATTTATCAAGAGTGAGTGTCTCCTCATTAGAAACTATTATTAGCAGTCATATCTATTCGACGTGGAACTTGAGTTTTTCCAGTACACTCCCTCACACCCAACACTATTGAAATTGGTGCGTGTATAAAAATGGTGGATAGCCCAATTGATAGACTATGATATCATGTTAGAAATCGTGGTTGAGTCTTGTGCACATCCACAAAATTGATTTTGTTAAGATGACTTAGGTCAAATTTCAACATTACTATTAGGTATAACTCCGAAGTTTTATAAACACACTATTTTCAATCCATTCATAATAATTTAATTTGAGGCTCCCTCTCAAGCCTTATGAGTTGTATCAAAGCCGAGTTTGACTTTGTGGAAAAGCAAAAAAGAGTAATAATGGATTAGAGGGTTACGACACCATACAATAAAACTGCAGTATACTTCCTCCGTTCTTAATTATAAGCAAATTTAATTTTTTAGATTAATTCAATTATTAGTGTATGTGATCCATAATATGAATCACATATATCATTAATTGATAACGGAGGTAGCACTGTATAACCTAAGATACTTGTCGTGTGACCAGAAAATAGTGTTGAAGTAACATAAAAAATTGGAAATATGTGGACACTGAGCAATTGCAATTTCAAAAGGTTGGGGTGTCTATAACTTTTTTAGTACGTAATAACTTTCTTTTATATTATTTTTTTTAGGAAAACTTTATATATATTTGGGTATGTAATATTATACAAGTTTAACTAGTATATTTTATTAGTGTGCAATTATTTATTTATTCAAGAATACGTGTAGTCACGTCACTTAATAAATATGACAACTTATGAGTTTTCATATTTGTTAATTGACATGACAATATATTATTAAATGAATGTATATAATAATTATACATACATAGTATATTAATTAAAGTTGTACTATAATTGCAATCTTGATATTTTTACGATGTCATCATATATTTCTTTATTATGATATATTTATATAAACAATTATAATATATGATCTTGGTCACACTAATTTAAATTCCTTAATCTCTCATTCTTCACCACCCCTCTTTACCAATTTACCCTAGTTTTGAAAATTATATACCACTCTATCTTGGGTTGAAAAAAATAATATCAAAGTGTTATGATTTGGGACACCTAATTGGAGCACACTATTTCATATGGCGCACTTGTGAAGGAAGTGAACAGAGCACGCCAAATAAAATGGTATGTTAAAAAGCACAATAGCCGGTCCTAGTTTTCTAGTGAGAGAAACTCCAACTTCTTTCTAAACTTTCTTTTTCCTTCGTTCATCGAGGAGGGGTGGTTTTAGGTTATTTTTTGACCTAGAATCACCCCTCTACATCTTTTTTCCCTTTTCTTTCAATCTAAATAAGTGGTTTTCACATCTATCAAGTTTTTTCTTTTGTGTTTTTTGTGATTTCGTCGTCTAAGTGCGGTGTTGTGTTGTTCGCCGTCTTATGCGGCGTTTGATTTCGCGTCTTATCGCGGTGTTTATTCAGTTCCTATTGAAAGATCTACATCAGTCAATTACAAATTCAACCAATGATTTGGACGTCAACGTTGCAGATCCGGAAGCATGGGTGTTTCCGTGACTTAAGTTTTATCATATTGTTTGTAGGCATTTTGCCATTGTATGCTATTAACTTGGGTGCTGTGAGTTTGTTCGCAGATTCACCCTTTACGTTTTTAGGTATCTGATGTACTCTTTGATTTGAATGAATGAATATCGTTTTGTTTTTGTCAAAAAAAAATGGTATGTTTGACTGTCATATTTTTTCCTTTTTTAATTTTAGAATACAACAATGGTTTCTAAATATTGCCTTAGATAAGGGAAAACGTTTTTATTCCGTGTATCTGTACATTGGCGACATTTTTAAACTTTGTCTTAGCTCAACCCGTAAAAGAAATAAATTGTAGTCTAATTTATTTGTATTTATTTTAATCAATGTTATTTATATACTTTTTAAAGTAGTAGTAAATAATAATAAAAAATATCGTTTAAATATTAGTTGTTTTTTATATTTATTGAAATTATTTAAAGGTAGCTCTTTTTATTTGTTATGGGCTAAAGTATGAATGTACTTTATGATGATTTTTTTTATTGTAATTTTTCTTACAGTTATATTTAGGTATTTTAACAACTTAGTCATCAGAAGTGTAATTAATTTCTTGTCAAAAAAAAAAGAAGTGTAATTAATTTAGACAACTAATTCAGCTATTTTAGATAATTTAGTTTTTTTAAGCAAAGATAATTTAGTTATAATTAAATAAAACTATTTATTACGGAGAAATAATGATGAGAGAGAACATATGAAGAGCTCTCTGTATCAAATTATAAGATATTTTGATAGTTTCACACGTATTAAATTGTACAAAAATTGGTAATTTTTATATGAGAAAAAAATATTATGAATTGCTTTGCAAAATTGTCTTTAATAAATTGTACGAAAAAGATAAATTAAAGAATTGAAAGAAGATAGACTAATAAATAATTGGTGGATTCTAGGGTGAGGGTCCAATTAGGTCCCTCACCGGTGAACCACGAGAAAAACACCAATAGATTAAATAAG
>Ga0315914_1001079_pt1 | contig 39192 bp, 20 predicted proteins | sample MpolenodulesMG_FD_203920 | JGI IMG/M metagenome (GOLD analysis project Ga0315914, IMG submission 203920) | Medicago polymorpha root nodule microbial communities from Los Angeles, California, United States - elongated nodules | ecosystem: Host-associated > Plants > Roots > Nodule | place: USA...
TATTATTGAGCCCGTTTATCTTCCGGGCCTTTTTGGCCCGGCCCGCCAAAGCCCGAGCCCGTCATGGGCCGGCCCGACGCGGGCCGGGTAGCCCGTTTTGACAGCTCTAGTTGTACGTTGCAATCTCAAGAGTCACTTCGAAACAAGGTTTGAAAATTCTAATCGTTGATGGAGATGGAGAGAATACTGATACGACGTCAAACGTTGTTTATCACGAAGTCTTTCGTAATGTATCTTGATTATTAAAGTCCAAACCTTTTTCAAGTGTATTTTACAATCTATTTTTGTATTCTAATGGTTATCGTAGAAATGGACATGACTTTTTGATTTTTACATTACTTCTATTGACTTAATTTGTTTAATGCACTCATAAAATTCTTCGTTTAACTTCTTCTCAGTTGGACCCGTGCGGTAGCACGGTCAATTGTCTAGTCCTAATAAAAGACTAAGCCCCCTTCTTATGGAATACTTTTTTTTTACCTCAATCATATGAGAGGCACCGCCCTGTTACATAATATTCCAAATATGTTTGAAAAATTTATTCTTATCCTTTTGATTAAAAAAAATACCGTAACTATGAAATTGAAATGAAAGAGACATTTATGTTCGGTCTTCAGCAAGCCGCGAATCTCGGAGGTCATATTCTCTTATACGGACATTTTTTTATCGTACGGTCGTACCGTTTTTTTAATACACGTTTCGTTTCTTTTTTAATATTTGAGATTGGAGTATAGTTTAGGTTTTTTTTGCTGTGGCAGCTGATGATGATGTTGAAATATTGGAATTTATACATATTATGTATTGTTCTTGTTAACTAAACTAAGTTTACGGTGACATAATTTAAGTAATTTAAATGTATAATTTGTGCTTTAATTTAATAGTCATTTTTATAGTTTAAATGTATAATTTGTTAATTATACTATTTTTTGATTACGTGTGCTTACTCTCGTTTTATAGAATTAATTATTGTTATCTATTTGAAAAATTTAAGTTAGTATTTTTTGATCAAAGTATGTTTTTTGTTTTTTTTGCAAATTTAAATTTTTTATGAAACAAAACTTTCTTACTATAATAATAATAGTTTTATGAAGAATTGAAATTTTATAAATAAAATGAATAATATTGTTAAAAACTTTGAGTTTAAAATAAAACAACAAGTTTGATAGGAAAATAAAAAAGCTCCATAAATGTTCCAAAAAAAAAAGAGGGTAAGAAATTTTGAAAGAGAAATAAAGGGTGTGTAAGAAAATAAAAATTTGTTGGATAAAGATATTTTTTTTAATAAATTCGGCTAGAGATTGTAACTAACAATCATTTTTATTTTTTTGTGGTGGCCGGGGTTTGAACCCCGGACCTTGCATATTTTATGCTTAACTAACAATCATTTCTTATAGAAGAAAGATAATACATAAAATTTATTAGAAAGAAATAATGTGTGCAAAAGGAAAAAAAGAATTTATTGATGGATTAAAATGAGAGAATATAATTTGAATATCTATTTTAAGGGAATATAATTATTTTTATTTGAGTAGTTTTATTATATACCAAAATTACCCTCGAACAGTTTTAATTTTAAATTCATTAATTATTATGATTTGATTATGATAAATATGTTTGTGTACTATTAACAACTCAATTATTTACTTCCTTAAAAAAAACTCAATTATTTACTTTTTAAAAACTAACTATAAAATTTAGTTATTACTAAAAAAAACTAGAAATTTTAGTTGATATTTTTCTAAACCAATTTTTCCCGACTACTATAAATATTATTAAATTAAAATGAACAAATTGAATTAAAATCAATATATATATATATATATATATATATATATAAATAAAAAAGCACATAGATGACACATTAATACTCTCTCCACTAATAAAAGTATAAACTATATATATTTTTGTAAAAAAATAAAATAAAAATTGCATACGGTGTTTTAAAAAATATATCTACTATTCTAACTAAAACAACGATTTCAATACACAAGGATTGTGTTTCAGTGCAGTCGAAAAATCAGTGCAATCATGTAAAAGACAAGTTAGAAACTATATGATCAAAATCAAATCGGTGATATGGATGAACTCCATGAAGATTGAATCGATTCGATGATCATTTTGTGCAAAAATGAATCGATTCAAAATGAATTCAAATCAGTTATGACTTTTGAATCAATTCAAATACACAAAAACCCTTTTAAAAGAGTTGAAAAAACACAAAACACCCATAAACCATCCAAGGATTATTTTCAGCAAGACGCAAAAGATTTTATGCATGTAAAGAGTTTTAGTGCAAGGTGAGAAGGTGTTCAAATCTTAGAGACAAATTACGCATAATATAAAACTATTATAGAACATGAGACACCACTTAAAACCTAAGATAAAAAACATGAAACTGCATAATATTCTTTTGAAATCCTTGCATTAAATTTCTAGTTTTATTTTCTAATTTCAAATAGCACAAGTTAGCATAATTATACAAAATGTATAATAGAATAAAATAAATACACTTTACTTTTAGATGAGTGTTATAGACTTTCTTTTTCTTACACTTACTCTCTTAAAGATAAATGGGTTTATGCCTACCTAATTTTCTTTTTATGTATCCAAAATAATGTATAAAAAAGGTTAGAGACCGAGGAAATAGTAAGTACTTTTCCCTTGTTAGACCAAATCAAAACCAAGTTGCTGTTATTCCTTTCTGGTACTAACGCAAGTTGTTATTAAATTAGTGTCTCGATTATCCTTTTGTATGTAGCATTATTTATCGATTGATCAGTTTGGTCACAAACAATGTCGTACAGTCATAAAAAGAATATCGTACAAGGTACTAAACGTTAAAAAGAAATTATAATTTTTATTTAGTTAATATATGTCTTGTCCAAAAAAAAAAGGTTAATATATGTCAACTATGATGCCACACTTCAAAACAAATGACAACATTTTTTGTTTCGCATGTTTCACACTTGTGTTTTTGTTTGCAAGTTACTTTTTGTCAAATAAAAATTGATTTGTCCGGGAATAAAATTAGGATGAATGACGCGATCTTGACGTTCATGCTAGCGATAATCTGGTACGATGAAGGATGAGCTCTGATATTGCAGAGGTTGTCCCTTGACGTCGTAGAAAGAAACCTACAAAATAAGAAACTGCTACGACGTGTAAGTCATAATGTGATTGAGGAGGAAAAAGTGTGAAAAAAAGTGTTAAGTGTGATCATTCATGGGCGTGGTGGTGATGCCACGCTTATATAGATGAGCTCGTTGTAACGGCTTTCATGAAACCCGACATGAAACGCATGAGTTAGTTAGAGATACGTCAAAGATCAGAATCATCTCAAAACAATAATTTTGTATGGTAAGGCGCACGGATGACCTTCCCTAAAGAACAACATTGATATCAATAGGGCTATCTTCACCCACTACTAAGTCGAGTCAAATGCCAGTGCCACCAAGGAACACCCATTTCAATTACTAGATGGATTTGCCCTGGTTGGTTACTCCATGATCACTAGAAGACTTTTTTATTGTTTGAATTTTTGCTTGGCATGGAAAAGTCAGGATATGACAAAACAAAAAGCGACAATAGATAGATTTTCAATCAAGTTGTACTTCGAGAAGAAAAAAAATTCAAATATTATCTTGTTATTTAAGTTTTTTTTAAGGCTGCTCTTACTTATGTTTATTACTCCCTCCATTAAACGATTTACTGTTTTTTTTTAAAATTCAAATCACCTCTCTTTTACTTAAAGGGTAATATGGTAAACTAAATCATAATTTTTATAAATTATAAGAAACTGTATTTCTTAATCTATATATTTTTTTTTTTACAAGAACTTTTTTAATCTATATATGTCTTTTACTAAAGTGACTTCTGTTGTGAGGCCGAAAAATATATAACTTTCACTTCTAAATATAAAATATAAATACATAAGACAATATACAAGTATTTTAAGAACGTAGACATAACTAGATTACCGTATATTGTCACCAAAGAAAATATGACCATAGTATTTTTAGTGTTACTTTTCCCACCCTATGAGATTCTCGCGCGCCCTTTTTTTTTTCTTTTAAAAATGCCTTTGAAGTTTTCGGATTTCATAATCTGGAATGGTGTTTTCCTTTGTTAAAGGGTGAAAAATGAGTTACGAATTTTTCCAGATTTTGTAATCCTGAAACTTCATTTTTCCGAATTTTGTAATCCGGAAACTTCAAAAAAGTAGGGTGCGCTGCATTATTTTTTCAATAAAACAGGGTGTTATTGCTAGGACTCTTTGTGCTGCTTTGGTTGTTCCTATTTTGCAAGTTAATGTCATTTGGAGAGATAAAAGGTAAACTATATTATTTTTCTTGTTCATGGTTTGTGATGATTTTATTGAATGAAGTTTTATGTAAGGTTTAGTTGTTACAATTTTATGCTTAAATCTTCCTAATGACCAATATTGGAGCATAATCTAAGCCTAAGCATAGATTGATATTATTTCAATATTGTTTGATGAAGACCAAATTTGGATATATATTTAGCTGTTACAGATTTGGACTGAATCTTCATAAAGAACAATTTTGGAGCTTAAGCTTTAAGCATGGTTCTATTCTAGCTATAGTTTCAATCTTTTTGTTCTTGACACTGGTTATGTTTCTTCATTAATGTTGATTAAATTTCTTTCCTTATTTGTGAATGCTAGAAGAGAGTTTTCTGTAATTTATGATGTTTTTCCTTCTTGGTTTTGGTTTTGTTTTGCAGTGAATTTGCTGATATATATGATTTTGAGCCCTTTAAGAATGTTCTTGCCAATGATGTGCGGGTGGTTTCGTCATTGCCATTAACACACTTGATGACAAAGCCGGTGGAGGGAAGCCCTCTCTTTCATTCATGTAATCCGAAAAAATCATGTAGCGCATCCTATTTTTTGAAGTTTTTGGATTATAAAATCCGAAAAAATGAAGTTTCTGCATTACAAAATCCGGAAAAATTCGTAACTCATTTTTTCATCCTTTAACAAAGGAAAACACCATTCCGAATTATGAAATCCGGAAACTTCAAAGGCATTTTTGGAGAAAAAAAATAGGGCGCGTGAGAATCCTTAAGATGGAAAAAGTAATACTCTAGTATTTTCATATAGAGGAATGTTATTTGAACAACCATTTTTGTTGACAACTTGTGGGACAACTGAAATATACAAAGAAATATGAGTATTGACACAAAAATCAAAATAATAGAGAGAAAAAATAAAAATTAAATGTGAGTATGAAAGAGAAAGTTATCACAAAAATTGTTAAAAAATAATTGTTTAAATATTATTTCTCATTCATATATCACTCATTATGTCAACACCAAATGTGAGTTGTGGACCTAGGTACGGATTGCTTCGAACTTTTTTAATGGAACACCGTTTATTATAAAACGATAAGATAATAAAAAATGTCAAAATGTGGAAAATTGAAACTCATGTTTTAGAAACCGGATAGAATTAGTTGGCTTGGCTCTGCCAACTGAACAGAAAATCAATGAGTTTTTTATTTTTATATTTTAATCAACAATGTTCGAGTGCAATAGTAGAAATTAATTTCTTAATCCATGGATTTGAATTCATGATCTTCAAGTAATTTTTTTTAAAGAAATAAAAATGAAATATATTAACACTGACACCGCAATTGTCACAGTACAAGGTGCGTCAAAACAATCACGGAAAGAATACAATCAAGTCAATTATACACAACAGTCAGTCGATCTCCATACATAAGAATGGGTTCGACTACCAACTATGAATACCGAAGCTAAAAACAACATTACTAGCTTTCAACCACCACAAAGAATAGGATTTGACTTTATCTAGCATTTGTGGTAAAGAGCTTTATTTGTTCCTAAATAACCTGTCATTCCGATCATTCCATATAACCCAAACACATAGGAACTATATAAGGTGAAATAAAGATGTCTGCGATTTCAAACCACCTACATAATGGATAAATTGTGAGAAATGATCTGAAATAACCTAAGATTCAACCCCTTCAACTTCGAGCCACGCCCGCACTAATGACCAAAGCGATGATCTTCAAGTAAATTGAAAGAGATGTTTTACCATCTCATCCAATTGTTATTGGAGGAAAATCGTTCAACTTGCTAATTTATTTAACTAATCATTTTATATTTGTCGTATTTATTGGAGTTATATTTTTCATTTTTTTATTAGTCAAAAAGATTAAATAGAATTGGCTGGGAGCAAGAAATCGATCAGCTTGCTGAATTAATTTAGCTTATTTTTATTTTTTGTTTGTATTTATTTATGGGTTGAATACATAGATCGTATACATATTATAATATTATAATTTCTAATGCATTATATTCATAAACACTTACTATTAAAGGTTCTTATCCAGAAATTCTAGTTCAACTGGTAAAATGTCGAAATTGTTAGGTTGGATGTTATGACCGGAGTTCAAACTCCGGTACCTCCACTTATGTGTGTGAGTTTATAATGGTTTTGCCATTTCGTCTATCTAAAAAAAAAGTTTCTTAAAAAGTGTTTTATGGGCATCCGTTATCGTTTCTCTTTATTTATTTTTATATTTCAATTGTGTTTATTTTATATTTTTAATTTATTTTTTTGTTTTTTTTATCATTTATTAGTCATCTGATCGAACATGATTAAATCAATTGATCCAATTGAAAAAGTCACACCAGTTCGATCTCCAATGTAATTTTTTAATTTGTTTTTAAGAATAATCTAACTTATAAGTATTTGTACCAATAAAAAGTAGAAAGAAATGATGGCTAATAGTTACCTCATAATTGTGTTATTCTTTATGCCAAGTTGGTTTATTGTTTAATATAAAAATTTCAATTGACAAACTATAATTTCAAAGTTAAATGTATTTTAAGATTAAGACAAAAGTGACAATTTTTTATAATTTTTTTTACAGCTTTAATAACTTCATTTATAATTGTCAAAAATAACTTTATTCATAACGACTAGATATCTTGAGTCAAAAAATTAACAACTAGACCTCCAATTGATTTTTTAAATTAATACATCAATCATACTATTTGTCGTATTACTAGGAAGATAAATTAATCATATGATCAACAAATTCCTCGTATAATTTATAATTAATTATTTTCTAAACATCAAATATCTTAATATGTTTAGGGCATGACGACTTAAATAAGATTACATACTTACGTTTGGTGTTTTTTTTTCTTTCCCTTTTTATGGAAGTAAACTCATGTCATTACACTGGGCAAGGATATAGCCGCCCAAACAGAAGTGTCAGCAGCTATATTTGTCGATTTCTTAATAAACTCACCTCCAAAAGTTTGGTTCGAAAATCGAAACTAATAATATTCATTTACACTAATAATAAAATCATTTAAATTTGTTCTCGTAAGTTTAACTCAGTTAACGAAAAAAAATATTGTAATATTCACCATACTACTTAAAAATATCTAAACTAATCTTCAACCTGAAATTTAACCCTGTCGTCAACCATGTTTTAATAATGTTGCCAACAATTTGTTGGTACAATTCAAAAATGACTTGATTAAACTGTCATAGCAAGTATGAATATAATGCATTAGAAATTATAATATGACAATTCAAAAATGACTTGATTAAATTGTAATATTCACTATATGACACTATATAAAATGACTTGATTAAACTCATATAGTGTGCACTACCGTAAATTGAATGTATATTCACTATACCTTTAACAACTCAATTCATATAATCCTTTGATACTGAAGAGAGAAAAAAATGAGTCTATATAAACTAAGTTTACTTAAGTCATGTAAACTGAGTTTACACCATACCTTTAAAATTGAAGAAAAAAACATGATTTGGAATAGAATGGAAGAACATTCTTGAAACACAAAGCGATTAAAAGAAATTGAAAAAAACATGAAAACTCATAAAATGACCATTTAAGAAACGTAATTTCATTGATATTGGTCGCACATTGATGAATGTTTATGGGGGAGCAAATGAAGATGTAAAGTGAGAGATGATTTTTTTTAAGAGAAATGCTAGGGACTTTTTTTTTTCAACATTCTCTTCACCACTCATTCTTTTATTGGATAGAACCAATGTATGACCCACCATTTTAAGCGGAACTCATTTCCAAAGTGTGAGACTCACCATGATTTAAGCCAATTAAAAAGTGAGTGTTGGAGAGAGTGTTGAAAAGAGGGTGTTTTTAGCACTACTATTTTTTAAAATAAATTAGATGCATCACGGCAATTCTGGTATCATCAATAAATTTGAATAAAATTTGGGTGTAACTAGAAAATTTCAGGGTGTAAGTAGAAAAAAAATCAAAATTAAATATCCTCGCCTCCTTTTATTATTATAAGGAAAATTCATCTTCTACTAAAAAATGGTATGATTCACCATTGAACTCCTTTAGAAGGTTTATATTAGATAAACCCAATCTCTTCGCCTTCTTTTATAATAATATTTGATTTTTTTCATTATTACAATTAAATAATTTAATGGATGATTTAATTGAATTTTATTCTAGGTATTTTAGAGGATTATAAATAGACTATTATGATCCATCTATTACAACAAAATTCATTCAATATTTCATAATTTTGCCACCCTACCATTTTGTTTTAGATTTATTTTATATTATTTCTGATGTTTTAGTTATGTATGCATGTAAGCTGATAAAAATCATTTTGTTAGAAAATATTTTTATCCAAAAAATAAAATATTTATATATTTTTATTAGCTTTGAATAAATCATTTTCTATGAGAACATAGTGAGAAAAAACAAAGTTTCCAATGTCTATATTTTTTCCAACCATATTAATGAAAAACTATTTGAAAGTCTGAAGAATAATCTCCACATTAGTTAGCAAAAATAATTTTTAAAATTTAAAACACGAGTAGAACTACAATAAATTAATCTTTAACAAAATCAGCAGACAAGCAAAGTTGATCTAAAGGTAAGGTCATTAAATCTTTGATTTTAGATCCACCAACAAAAACTATTTTTATTAGATTCTGCAAACAAAAGGTCTCGTATATTATATTTATAAATTATGAGACCGTTACTGCACAAAGATTAGACAAAACGAAAGATAGTATGATATTTGTGAAAAACCATACTCTTGATACCTTTAGCTTTCTCCGAATGAACTGTTTGAGTAATATTAGTAAGGTAAGGCCTTCACTTACTTAGATATTATTACTAATTAAAAGAGACCAAAAGGATCATGCTAATTAAAGATTTACCTTGGAGACAAGCACAAACCGAGAAGAATAAATATATGAAGTTATTCACACTGTCAATCATGTCCCATAACTGAGTTTGATCCAACATTTCTTACTTGTATGTAGGTTGTGACGCCTAAGGCTACAAGGGCGAGGAGTGATCGCTGATCGGCATGCTTGTTCAATGAGGAGCTCAAGAATGAACAAATTCACATAAGAATTGATGGGTACTGTCTATATCAAAATAGATGCTTATTCTTTTCGATAGTCTATATTGCAAGAGCAATTTAGTTAAGTGTACTTGACTTGGTTCAATTTTGGAATGGATGGTTTTAGGAAGTTTCAAGAAAGTATGTGAGTGGAGACAAAAACACGCTAAAAAGACTTGTGTTGATTTGTGGAAACATTCAACAATACTTAAAGTAGTCTTAGCTGTTAGTAGAAGAACGTGAAAGCCAATTCATAGAAATGGTGCAATATAGGGAACAAGAAACTTCTTTCTAACCGTGGGAACTCATATGAAGACTACTACGTTAAACAATAAGGATTACGTCCACCCATAACTTGGGGTTACGGCTGTAATCTCTCATTTTCCCCTTTATGTTTGTTTTTATAATTTGATATAAGTTGGACGGTCATCTAATATTATAATTGGGTATCAAGACCTTTTGGTTATAAATAGGCCCGAGGCTGACATGACAATCATCATTTTGACTTGTAAAACTCATATATTTCTAATTTCATGTTTTGCTTGTGATTGCTATTTGGGTACTTCAATCCAATCATGGCTCTTTATATTTTCTTTATTATTATCATTGCTTCTTCATGTTATATATGATCATGAGTGAGTAATCCCTAGTAGTCTTGTGGGATTAGGGAAAATCTAATAACCGAATCCTTCTAAACTCATATTCTCTCTACTTGTTATAACTTTGAGTTTTCAATTCAATCCTGGTGTTTTCGTTCATTGTAAAAATATGAACTACATATATACATAACTTATATATTGATTGTAACAAGATTGGACGAAAGAATCAACACATGAGAATAGTTTAGATTCTTTTGAGATGTTTTAGGATGATTGCGTTTAATGGATCTTGAAAATGATTTCACCAAGATAATATGGGGACGTTGTTGAATCAAGATACTATTTTATATTGCCTCAAGGAATCACATAAGACTATCAATGTTCATCTCATATTTGAAAACTTGATGTTATAATTAAGAACGAGAGGATTTGGGATATTTTCAATCGTCACGATAGACCCCAAAACTACCTTTATAGCATTACATATTTTCTATTAAAATAAATCTCTTCTCACTATAAAATTGTTGTATTTACCAATCAACCTGTCATACCCCAATTTTTGACCTAAGATATCACTGACACGTGTCGTTTGACCCTACATTTATACGCCGTCTGACCCTGATCGATCTCTGATTTTCAGTTAAAAATTCGGCATAGAGGTATTTTAAAATACATCATGTTTGGTTCCGAGTCGGGTCCTCTTCTCTCTTTATTTTTGTTTTTTTTCTCTTTTAATTTTTAAATTTCAAATTCCATCTTTTATTTAAAATTTTAATTAACATTAATCTTGTTTTAAAAAAAATCTTTCTGTTTTAAACTTATCCCTTTTATTATTATTTTAGTCTTTATCTTTTTTTATTATTAATATTTATTCATAAAAATCCAAAAAAATTTGTCCTTATCAAAGTAATAGTCTTGCAGCATTTCTCTCTATCAATCCAGCACACACGCGCCTGTAGGCATTTCTCTCTACCATACATACGAATCCCACAACCATCCATCACACAAACTGAATTCCACCAAACAACAATCAGAACAACCTCAACGGCAGTCCGACCGTCACCGCCTCAAATCAACAACCGAGCATAAGCATTCCACGGACGAAACCGAGCAGCGGATCCACCACGAGGCCACCACCATCAAATCGATTTTGATCCAACACCGAAAGGTATATCCCTTTCATTTTTTTCTTTCTTTTATACATAGTTCTCTTGTTTCTTTGTTGTTTTAAGTGTACAAGAAAGAAAGAAAAAAAGGGAAAGAGGAGAGAGGAGGAGCGTGAACGAGAAGAAGAGGAAAGAAAGAGAAGAAGAAAGAAAAATGAAGGGAATGGGGGATAAGGAATATATATATATATAGAGAGACCCCCGAATCATGTGAGCAAGGGTGCATGGCTTACCATGCACCTACGCTCTCTTATCCATTGATTTTTTAATCCGATGGCCTTTGTTGCCTTGTTTCCTGATCAAATCAGGGCCGTTGATCAAATCAACGGCCCGGTTTATTTCCTGCATACTGCTACACCCCCACCTTGTGACCCATTTTTATTTTAAGTTTTGCATTTTATTTTATTTATGTCATTTATTTTTCAGCAAGGATTTTAGAATGTAAACTAGGCTTAATATAAATAACTTATTTATTTTTCTGTCATTTATTTTATTTTTTCGCAAACCTTAGAATGTATTTTAGGCTTAATGTAAATCATGCATGTGTGTGCGCGCGTGTGTGCATGCCTTTTATCTTGTTTCTAGCTTAGGTTAATGGTCTTTGTGGAGATCCAACGTCACCACGAATTACCTACGCTTTTATTTCCTTATTTCGATAGTTTTAATTTAGTCTAATTATTATTCAAAAAAACAAAAACATGCCAATAACTACAAAAGTCGCAAAAAACATTTTTACAATAAACCTTAATCCCAAATCAAGTGATCCTTTATTTTATTTTATTTCCTTAATCAAATATTTAATCAATTTAATTTCATTCTGAGTCTATTTTCTTTAATATAAAAAATACAAACCAATTCTCATTTGCCATTTGGCTTTTCATTTTAAAACCTTTTTTCAAAACTAATAAAAAAACACACAACCAATCAAACGTCAATTTTTACCCCGAACTACGAGGTTTTGATCCCTCACGAGTACGTAGGCAAAGGACAATTTTTACCCCGAACCCTTAATCTTTAAAATGGTGTTTGAACTTTTTTTCCATTCTTTTGAAAATTAATTAAAAGTTCAGTCGAGAAAAATTAGTGAGTCAAACGTTAATCAAATAGTCTTGATCGCCAAAAAATAACGCGACACAACCCTTAGAAGACTTAATCAATATTCAATATAGTCCATGTATATCGATTTTTTTTTACGACGATAAACTCGTCCACATGCGAGTGTATCAATTTGTTGTAACTTCAACCGATCTAGAAAGTTATTTATTTAGATCAAATTAACTTTTTACATCATTTGTATTTATACCTAATGTAAATAACAAATGCATTTATACCTAATGTAAATAACAAATGCATATATGTATTTTTTTAAACATTTGTAACTAGTTTTAACAATGATTCATTATTTAATTTATGTATGTTTTTCCCATTTATCTCTATTGGTTTCCATACCCATCATAGCAGGTGTTGGTGTGTCCTAGGGTATTGACCTAGTTGGTGTGTCCATTTGGTGGGATCTTCTACTCTTATTGGTGCTCAGGGTCATCCAACTAGGGGTGTGTCTGCTGAGGATCTCACTATTTAACACAACATTATGTTCCCATACTGTTGTTAATGAATGGAAAGAGTCTAGGGTATTCTTTTGATAGAGTTGATGATATTGTGATTAGGGAGTTGGAGGAGCGCAAGGTCATTGATAGTATGGCCAAAGTTTACAGGGAGTCTAGAGTAAGATTGTCATGATTGTAGGTTCTTATAATATTAGAGGTTTGGGTGGGGAGGATTAAAAAAGTGAAGTATATGAGTTTGTTAGTAAGAATCATTTATAATTCCTTGTTATTCAAGAAACCAAATTAGTAGCTATTGATGATAGGTCGTGTCATTCTCTTTGGAGAAAAATTTCGTGTGGGTGAAGCTTTTCTCCAACGATGGATAAGTATATATGGTGTTCTTTTCCAACAATTTTTCTCCAACGCTGCGCTCCATAGAAGATTCTCCTCCTATTTATGGTCTTAATTCCTAGATATTGCCCTCAGTCTCTTGGGGAGTTTCGTTCTATCTATCTTCTAGGTTCCTTTTATAAATTGGTTGCTAAAGTGTTGGCTTCAAGGTTGGCCTCAGTGATGGATAAAATTATCTCGTCCAACCAATCAGCTTTTCTTAAAGGTAGGTAATTGGTGGATAGAGTGGTGTCGGTCAATAAGATTGTGGATTTAGTCAAATACTAAAAAGGATTGCCTCACTTTTAAGGTGGACTTTGAGAAAGCTTATGATTCGGCGAACCAAAGTTTTCCTAGATTATATGCTGAAGGGATTTGGTTTTGATGAGAAGCGGTGTGCTTGGATGTGAGGGTGTGTTTTTACAGAAAATCTCTCTGTGTTGGTGAATGAATGTCCAACCTAAGAAATCAATATTCATAGAACCCATAATCAGGGTGATCCTTTATCTCCTTTCCTTTTTTTCTAGTTGTAGAAGTGTTAAGTGTGTCGGTTAGGAAGGCAGATACATTGGATATGCTTACTGGTTTTAAAGTTGGCAGTTTTTGGTCGTTCCTCACGCATCTTCAATATGTTGATGATACTCTCTTTATAGAAAAGACAGAGCTGGTCGGTGGAAAACCTTTATGCCATTAAGACTATTTTAAGGTGTTTTAAGTTTGTCTCAAGTTGCTGGGTTAATTTTGCTAAGAGTTGTATCATGGAGATTAATTGTTCTAAAAAAAATAATATTTAACAGTTAAACACTCAGTTCAGTACATTCAAAAATAAATAAAACAAGTCTCGTAATTAACTTCCTCTCAAAAAAGTCTCATAATCCAATTATCTATTAATTTAATCATTTGATAAAGATTACTATAACGAAAAATTGCAACAAATCGATCTTTATGGTAGGGGAGTTAAAACTTTCCTTCTATATTGAGTTGAAGTATCCCATATATTCTATATTGAATATATTTCTTTGCTATTAAACAAAAAAGTATAGAAGAAACTCTCTCGAACAGAAGAAAGTACTTTAATCGGGTCAGATTATTATTGGACCGATCGAGAAAAGAGTAAGAATCTTCGTTCTATAATGAGTTGGAGTATCCCATATACTCTATTGAATATATTTCTTTGCTATTAAACAAAAAAGCATAGACGAAACGTTGTCAAACAAAAGAAAATATTTTAATCGGGTCATATTATTATTGGACCGATCGAGGAAAAATCGGATCATATTATTATTGGACCGATCAAGTAAAAGAACCCGCCAAAAAGAGAAAAACAAACTCTGTAACTTTATATGGTATGTGACACAAAAGATAATCAATAATCGGATATGTTATACGCTACATCTATAGATGACTCCACCGTTTTCATTGACGTATCAATATGTATAACTACATTGTTATGAATAAAATGCGATTAATATCCTTTAGTAAAAATATAATCATGTTTGTTATACATATAGTACATATGTCCCAATCAATCACATAATCAATCAATGCTCATCACAATATAAAATAACAAGTGCCTTAAAATGAATATTTTTAAATTAAAAGATCACAAATTAACATGGAACTAACCTCTAATTAATTTCTCAGCACCTGTTTAACACTCTCTCTTTTTATCACATCACTACCATATCACATCGACACATCACTCTTTTTATTTTATTTTTCTCTAGGTGTGCAAAGAACATTTTCCAAGATAACAAATTAAGCAAATTGTACATGCATGTTTGAACAAAAGATTGTTGAGTTGGCTTGTATTACATGAAACTAATTAAAATGCGTCTCTTAAATCATTTAGTACGTTAAGTAAATTAAGCAAAGGGTATAACTATTTCCCCAACGTGTCACATCCACCAAAGTGCATTAGAATTTAGAAATTAAAGAGGCCTTTCATTTTTTGAGTGAATCCAGCTCAAGCAACCTTGAGCTTATAGAGGGTATTACTACAATTGAATCAATTATAGAGCAAAAGGGTAATGAATCTTGTCTCAAAAGAATTAGCTTTTTATCTTTTTATTTGGCTATATCTCCAACAATATTTCCTTGTATTCATATCTTTCCATTTCATCACAAGCTTTAGTGTGATGTTTTTTTCCTCTATAGGTCGGTGAAACAGGTCTATATATAGAGACTTTGTGATTCTATAGAGTACTCAGTTTTTGAGAGTTGGTGAGTAAAGAAAAATGACTTCAATGGAATTGAGGCAAGCCTTTGCTGGCCTTCTCACTCTCTCAATGTTCATAATGCTTGGTAATATGATCAAGAAGGACCATTTTGATTATGCAGTTGAAGATGTAAGTCACTCACTCCCATCACCTATGATTATAAGTTTGATTGCTTTCTTTTTTAAGTTTTTCATTATGTATGATGAGTTGTCATTGTTTCCTTCTAAACTATATGTGATACTTTGAAATATTAATACCATATTTCCTTTTTTAATGTCAATATATTCTACTATACATTAGAATATTTCATTTACTTAAAGCCGGCTTGAAATAGCGTTGAAATTTCCATGACTAAATAAACCATGTTTTAGAACTTCGATCCTACAACATGATGAAAGGCAATGACATCGTGGTTCAAAACACGCTATAAGCACACGACTATCACCTCAAATTTAGTAGCGTATAATGGCTTTGTTCAATATCTATGAAAAACGTCCCCAACAACAAGTTAAACTTTCCACATAGATATTGAACAAGTTAACATCATTATATGCTACTAGAATAGAGTGGCAAAATCACTATATGGTTAATCAAATTATAACTTGTCCACAATATAAACTATTGTGTTCAAAATCTTATTATAATATTGAAAAACTCAAAATGTTAAACGTTATTATATGCTACTAGAATAGAGTTGGTAAAATGAGTTGAATTATTTTGCCACGCCACTCTGATATGTCAAAATAGATGTGTGTTGTTGTTTTTTTATGAAAAATAAAGTGAGTTAGCTATCAAAATAACTTGTCCTTATTTTATGATAGGTTTGCTGACAACAAAACTAAAATAATAAAAAAGGATAAGAAAATAAATTTTAAAATAAACATTGGTTTATAACTTTAAAAAGTTGAGATTAGGGAATAAAATGTATTATATTCATCGGATATGTTCATTTTGTTGCATAGTCCTACACTAATAAATAGTTTGTTTATAATATTTTGTTGGATTATATGATATTAATATGATGGTTATGTAAGCCAAAGCTAGATATGTATAATTTTTGGATTATTGAACAAATTTACTTATGAATTTTTGTTTGCACTAAACCATGTCAAGATTGAAGTTCAAGCTACACAAGTTTCCCAACAAGACTCTGTAACAGTTACTCAAGAAAACATGGCAACAGTTTCACATCTAACCAAAAAGCCTTCAAAGCAAAATGATAAAGCACTAAAACCGTGCTGGAATCCTCCTGCTCCACTCAGTAAGTTTTCACCATTCATGATTACTCTTGGTTTTGTTGCTTATTTATTGATCATTGAAGCAGTATGAAGTAGACACAACTAAGGTTTTAACTTTTAAATCATAGTCACAATCATGGTTTTAAATGTGGTGGTTACGTGTGAACCGTTATTTTGCAGTAAAATGCTGGTGACACATTCGAATTTGTGGTTGCGATAATGTTGTAGAGACTTGAAAATATTTTATATTGTGGCAGTTGTGGACCGCAATTTAAAACATGATCATAGTATACTGATGGTCGCGTCTTTAATGTCGCGGCCACAATACTTGTTATTCATGATTCCTTTTTATTTAACCTGCAGAGGAAGAAGACCAATCTAAAGGTTTCGTCATATTTTCCTTAACAAATGGCCCAGAGTATCATATCTCACAGGTTTATTCCACCGCTTTTATTTTCTCTTGGTTAATTTACAAATTTCTAATTTGAGTTTTTCCATTATTAAGGTTTTTTAGATTGCTCATTCATTTTACCATTTCTTGAAATGATTTGCACAGATTGCAGATGCAGTGGTTGTAGCTAGATACCTAGGAGCCACTCTTGTGCTTCCTGACATCAAGAACAGCAAATCAGGAAATAGCATGTGTGTGCTCTATATCACATGTTAAGTTTTTGTTTGATATCATTTCAATTTTTATTAATTTGTTTAGTAACCAAGAATTTTAATTTATGCATATATGATATGACTCATACATAGTAGATATGCTTAAATGCCACATATACCCTCCATTTTTTCTATAATTTACAAAATAGAAGAAAGGTAATTGTAACTGAGTAATGATTAATGTGTAAAATTTTGATACACTAAAGAACTACTGTGACGCGCCTCAGACATTTAAGTACTAAAATTACTATTTAGCCGAAGTATTTATTTGTTATATATGATGTTTACATATCTGATTTCATTTCAGGAATCTTGGAGATATCTATGATGTTGAGAATGTTTTAAATAAGCTAAATGGGTTGGTGAAAGTAACAAAAACACTACCTCCTCAAGTGTCTACTAGAAGCACACCAATTGTGAGGGTACCTAACAAGGTTTCACAAGACTACATTTTGAACAAAATTAAACCAATCTACAAAGCAAAAGGGATTGTTAAGATTGAATCATTCTTACCCTCAACGAACACAACAATTTCAAGAAACAATAACAACTTGGACTCACTTTCATGCCAAGCAATGTTTGGAACACTTCAGTTGCAAAAGGAGATACAAGAAGAAGCTGAGTCAATAGTTCAAAAACTACAAACATGGAGCCAAGAATCAAATGGACTATTTGTTGCTGTGGATTTGAGAACTGAATTTTTGAAAAATGGGTGTAATGGGAAAGATGGAAAGGGAAGAAAACAATGTTATCAAGGACATGAGATTGGTGAGTTTCTCAAGAGAATTGGGTTTGGTCAAGAAACTATTGTTTATGTCACTCAGACTAAATGGAGTCCCGATCTTAATTCACTCAGACATATGTTCCCAAAAACATATACCAAGGTAATTTTTCTATGATCAAATTATATTCATCTATCAAGTTCTTTTGGTTTGTTACTCCCTACATTCCAAATCTTTGATAATTTCAACCTATGAAGCACAAACACGACATTGTTAATATCACGTCGACACTATTAATATTTTGAGAAAATCAAATAATTGAATGTAACTTCATGTGTCGGCGTGGTGTTGAACGGTGACATGTGTTTGACACTGGAGACACATTCAATCTAAAGTGTCAGTGCTACATAGATTTTAACATTTATTTGTGCTTCAAATCAACTGATGTTTTAGAAATCGAAGATATATTTTGACTTTTATTTTGTAACTATCTTAGAGTATTTAGAATTTGAAATGCATGCAGTCAGCACTCCCACGCAGTCAAACACATCGGTAGTTGTTGGATCAAGATTGGTCTAACCTGAAATCTAGATCGTTCGATCACGATCCAACGACAACCAATGTACCAATTGTGCGTGTGCATAGATTGTTGACAGTGTGCAATCCAAATCTAAGTATTTATGCACTCTTCATTAAAAAGTGAGAACTTGTAAAACAGTTAATGATAAAGTAAGTTAAGGATATTTTGGTGAAAATATACATCATTTAAATGATTTCTTGTACTATGACCAAAAACCTTAATTTACCAAAGCTGAAATGGAGGGAGTAACTTTGAAATTTTTCCCTTGAAGTTCACTTTTTCAATGTCATATTTGCTGAGTGAAGTCTGCATATGTTATGCGGTAACAGGAAAATATAATGTCAGCAACTAAGAAAGAAAAGTTTCTAAGCTCAGAAAGCATTGAATTGGAGAAGGCCATTGATTTCTACATATGTTCAGAGAGTGATGTATTCGTGCCTTCAGTTCCTGGTCCCTTCTATGAAAATGTTGCTGGGATGAGAATTGTGTCAGGGAAAGATCAAGTAATTGTTCCAAGTGAAATAGTAAGTCCAGAAGCTTCGGCATCTGAACACATGTCTCCCTATGTGACCAAGAAGAACCATATTGCTTATAAATGCTTTTGTTGAATTAGCATTGCTCTAGGTTTGGCTATGTATAATATGCTTGAATGAACCAGACTAGAGCTTTATGTTTAAGATGGTAATAATGGTTATTGCTATAATAAGACAGTGGCTACCAATATGTTCTATAGTGTTCTATATTGTTATGAAAACATTAGTACTTAAATGTTTGAAAGTAAATTCACTTGGGGCTATGCGTTCTATAATTCTGTTAATGTGGCTTCCAACAAGCTTCGCCACATGACTAATATATGTTCAAATTGTCGTTAGTTGTTGTTCGGTAAAAATCTTTATTATTTATCCCTGTTCTTCTCCTAATCAACTCATTTTTCCCGTGTGAAAAATGAATCACGAGTTCAAGGAAGTTGTTGACATAAAATTTCAATGCTCTGTTGCTTTCTTTGGCCACCATCGTTGCATCTTCTAATGTTCTGGTACCTATAAATTGTCGTACACCTGAGAAAGACGTGTTGCCGTTTACTGGGAAAATCATGATAATAACACGACATTATGATCGAGTTTCAGTGTTTAATATGTTAACATTAATACTACATCACCATTAAACTCTGAAGATAATGCCTAAGAAAAATCCTTTGGTTTAGTATACAGATTCCAGTGCACACACTTGGCAATTGGACCAAATAATATTAATTGTGACACTAATTATTATTATTCTTAAAGGAATTGTGACTCTAATTATGATTGTTGTTTTAAGTTGAAATTTAATTTAATTAAACAAATTTCAAAATAATTGAATTTAGCAATTGGTCAAAATAATATACATTTTTCCTTAAATCGACATCTCTATCATGCGAGCAAACCAACAAAGAATAAGGGTCAATCCCAAATAGTTAGTGCAGCCTGAACAAAAACGTGATCAGCTTCATTAAAGATTCCACTAATAAACTAAACAATTCAATCAAAGACAAAAGAGGACAAATCCTTACAATCAAGGACTGCAGGAGCAATCAAAATCCAAACATATAATCAACAAGAAACCGATTTTGAAGTGATATCCAATATCTACTGATTCCGTATCAACAAGCAGAACCCAAATCCGTGAAAGTATTGATGTCAAACAAATACACAATCAACAAAAACCAAAACTAGCTGAATTTCCGTATGTTTGTTAGAGCCTAGGTGTAAAACAATCCAAATTTCTCCTGAAATTAGCATGTTAATTGTTGGCTAGTAGCAAAAGAAACGTGTTTTGTAGTAGTAAACTATTTCCCTTTACAATCCATCAGTGAGAAGAGATATGAATTCAGCAGCACAATGCCTATTGAGAAGCCTCAGGTTGCCTATGTACGAATAACAAGCCTATTGAGAAGGCTCAGGTTGCCTATGTCGTCGAAGCTTAAGCTTAGTGAAAACATTGTTGATGGGAGTTGCCGGTACTGGTATCAACTTCCCAACCACAGCAAGAGGCCAACTGAAAAATAGGAAGAAAAAAAAAACAAAAAAGTAATTCAGTTAGCATTTATTTGTGCAAAAAAATAATTCAGTTAGCATTTATTTGTGCACAACTAAGCTATGTAGTCTTTGTTAATACATTAGTTTTAATTTCTTTCGAGGACACCACATTCTTGGAACAAATTAAACAATCAATGGAGGCATTTATTGATTTAATAAGATGAAAAATATAGACAGCACGGTTTGTATAATCAACTGACCCAATGAATCCAATAACGACAGAAATAAGCCACTGCTTCCAATTAAGCCTAGTGGTTGTAGTGAACTTCCCAAGAAATTCAACTATGATAACCTGAAGAACAGAAGCAATTATATAGCAACGCTAAATATATTATACAGTGAAAGCTAAGCAAGAGAAGACCTGAAAAGACTAACCTGAAGTACGACAGTGAATCCCACTATCCCCATGAAGAGGTAGTTTCTAGTAACTCCTTTGAAAATGTTGTATTCATCTGGCTTGCGCGCATTAAATTCATTGAAGATCTGCAGTTTGAAAGTTCTCATCATTGACAAAATAACTGAGAAAACAGTAGTGGTAACATCCAACGACATATGATCGTAAGTTGCAAAATGAATTGAGCATCATAATATCCCATGTCATAACTTTTTCTGACATGAAAAGGGATTTAGCAGAAATAAAAGGAGAAAGATAATAACTTACTTGACAGATAACAAATGCATTGAAGATCAAAGTGTTTTTTACTTTGATTGCATGTTCAGTAGGTTGATGCTCCAGACCCAATATGCTTATACCTCTGAAATTTAGAACAAGCAAGACAGAAACTTGATACATTGCCTGAAAATTTCCAATTATTCTAACTCGTTAGATCCAAAAGAAAATATTTAGCATCAACAGTAGTAATAGTGAAGCAAGACAGTTTTTTTTTTTTTTTAAAAACCATTTAACAGGTGGCCCGTGGATAAGCCAGCAGACAAGTTCCTACAATATCCAACAAAATATCAGACAGAAACGAATATTTAAAAATAAGAAACAGAACCAACCTGTATCAGCAAATTCCTCCACATAATATTTGTTATGAGAGGTTCCCTGAAAACATAAAAGACATGTCAACTACATCTCCAAAAAAAATAAAAAAATTCAAGCAAATAACCATCCCATCTTATTTTGATACAACTGCAAACTGAAAAGAAAATAAAAAAATAAAAAATTGCCCACTATTTACGGTTACAATACATGCTTGTATCTTCAAATTCACTGTCTAGATCTGCATGCCCTCGAATTCTTATATTCGTTTTAGGTCATCTCTATGGTTTTGCAAAATAGACTCACCGTCCAAATTATTGTGTTGGTTATAAACCCAGAAAGAAATTGTCCTATAGTTCACAGATAAATTCAGCAAATGCATGCACACACAAATTCAGCCTTCACTAGTTAGCAGCTCTGTGGCTATGGGAAACTATTTATTTTTTCGTAAGTGTTATTGTGCAGCAACACCAAATTGATCGTATTTCAAAGGGTTATGGTTATACCAGCAGGTTTTCCATTCCCCAGCAAAAAAATTCAAAATAGATATTTCTACTGCTAAAATGACCCAAAAGTTTGAAACAGAACAAGAATTGGATTACCCAGCGGCGAAGCTACCCATTATTTGACAATTTTTATTGTTAACAAAGCTCTCTTTGTAGTTGTTTATAAGATCAAAACTTTTGAAATAAGACATAAAACATCTATTAAACAAGTAAATATCTTTTGATTTTCCTATTTCTACTAGCTTTTGACAAATAAACTCATTTGCGGAAGCTAAATATATTTTATTGGGGTAGCTATCTACAGAGTAGGCTAAGTTATTCAAATAAAACTAAAAAATGGGGTAGCTATAGCTTCACCCCTGGGATTACCACCAATCATATTGAATCACTTCTCCGAATTTTCAAAGCACAGTGTTACCCAAGAATAACACTATCCAAAGTACCGAGCAATAATACAAAAAATAAAATTCTGACCTTCGACCCACGGGTGACCGGTCCATCAGGTGGTCAGTTGGCGGTTCAGTTGCCAATGCTAGTGCTCCTAGAGTATCCATGATAAGATTCACCCAAAGAAGCTGTAAAGAAAGTAACAGTTATTAAAAACCGAGATATTGAATGTCCCATATTTGTCGGCAAGCACAAGCCACAGAGTGGAAGAGAGAGTAGACCTGCACTGCGTTAAGTGGAACATCACCAGAGGAAACCGCAGCAACAACATTTATAACAAGAGCCGCCACATTGACTGTTAACTGAAACTGGATAAATTTCTGAATATTCGCATAAACAGATCGACCCCATCTGACAACCTAAATTTGCAGAAAAACATGAAAATTGTTGCCAGTTATGCACCAAATATCAATTTATAAACCAATTTAACCAAAGATCCAAAACTAGGCAAATATGTAATCGCATCAGAGTTCTAAACAATCCCTTCATTTCCAGTTGATATTGAAAAACTATGTTTGTACTTCTAGTAATAACATAAATAGCTTTTCAAGATGCTACGAAGAGCTAACTCATCATTTATTAAGAATGAATTAAATCGCCCAAACGCAAAAGGACACTACCTTCACAACTGAAGCAAAGTTGTCATCCAAGATAATGATATCGGAGCTCTCTTTTGCCACTTCTGTACCAGCAATACCCATCGCAAGACCAATATCCGCCTACATGTCAAATCGTAGATAATTACAAACACAAAAATACAAAATAGTTAACTTCATTAGAACAAAATTGAATTGGAAAGTAGTATTTGTGTATCTCATGAACTAACTATTCCAAAAGATCAAGTTGCCGGATGACAGAACAACCATGGTTTGAAGCTTAAGTCATTTCATTAAGCATTTGTGTATGTCATGAACTAACTATTCCAAAAGATCAAATTGTCGGATGACAGAACAACCATGGTTTGAAGCTCAACCATTTCATTAAGCATGTACCCTAAACCAACTGACTAACCTTTGGGAATGTACTGAAATTTAATTTTCTATATACAAGAATAGGGCAACTAAGATCCATGCCCACTTGGCCTTATATACTTCGAATGGATACCACATCACAAGCCAACTATCTGAAAACTTCAAGCTCTTGGGAAAAAAAGAACATGGATTGTTCTACTTTAACAATATAGTCAAACTACTGAAAATTTTGGTGGGTTGGGAGACGGGGTTGATGTAATATGTGTTTACATTCTACAACATAAGATAGAAAGAGCAGTCACATTAAGATAGAAAGAGCAGACACATACACGTTTTAATGTTCAGTTCGGTTTTTATTTTTACAAAGTGTACTAAAGCTAGAGATAGCAAACAAATAAAAGGCCAAAAGAATAAGTTACACAAACCTCATGAAGTGCAGGGGCGTCATTTGTGCCATCCCCCGTTACAGCTACAACATGGCCCTTCCTCCTTAAGGCTTGTACCAACAACAGTTTATCATTGGGAGAAGACCTTCCCATAACCTGTTAGACAATATTCGCTTATAATGTATATCACTGAGAGCACAAGAACAAGTCATAGTAGCTAGACCTACCGATATCGATTCCGCAATTTCTTCTCTCTCAGAATCTGACAAGGCTCGGAATGCTTTTCCTTCAATGACACTTCGCTCAGTAACATCAGCAAGTGAACTCAGTATCCCACATTCCAGAGCAATGGCTTTTGCAGTTTTGACATTGTCGCCTGTCACCATCTTAACCTAGGATCAGAAATCCAAACAGCAAAGTTAAAAAATGATATGTATAGAGTGCATAAGAAACTTCCTTATATCTGATGATCGATATGCAAGCTAAAGAAGTTAAATATAAGAAGTGCATAAAGAAACATCCCTATTTCTGATGATCAATATGCAAGCTATTGAAAATCAAACAAGTTCAACAATATACTGATGAACGATTTGCAAGCTAAAAAAGTTATATATAAGTGCATAAAGAAACATCCCTATTTCTGACGATCAATATGCAAGCTATTGAAAATCAAATGAGTTCAATAATGTGGAGCTGGTTCCTTGAGAGCTATATATATATTATATTACACACATTGACGAAGTCCATCAAATGATGGTCCAGATGCGCAATGCCCTCACAAGTTGCGACAGTTTTTAGTAAATTTGATACTACAGAGAACATTTTATTTTCAACCCAAGTGGCTAGAGTTATAAAGTCCTGATTTAATTTCACAATTTTAACATGACTTGCATACGTCTAAGATTGCTGCACCACCATTATGCCAATGATAGCATTTTGAAATGAAAACAGAATATGTTTACAAAACATTAAGCACATTTTGGGACACTAAAAAACATTCAGAACCAGAGATTATACCTTAACCCCGGCTTTTTGGCAAAGCTGTACTGAATCTTTGACACCAGGTCGACAAGGATCCTGTATTTCAACACACAAATAAATACGGAAAAAAAAAAGATTCAAAAGCCAAATAAATTCAACCAATGGAAGCATATTCCAGAGATGGATGCTCTCAAAAACTATAATTCAACAACTACGTTTTTTTGTTAAGTCTAAAGATAGAAACCCTTTCATAAGCTGTAGATAGAAAATACTACAAGTATATAGTAATGTCAAGCGCAAAGAGAAAGGAACAACAAATAAAATAAACCACAATAAAAATTCCCAGCTGGTCCCAAGTATACAGAAAGTATTCAACAAGAGTGTAAAAGCCATTCAGGAGCCTCAACTTTTTAAATTAGAAAAAAACACAACCATGATTCCATGAGTATAATATCATACATAAATAGAAAATAATAAAAAATATGAAAATAATAGGCATGTTTCTAAAGAAAATACGAACCTTGATACCAACAATAGCTAGTAAAACAAGTTCCTCTTCTGGCAAAGACCAGTGAGCAAGTTGTTCCTCATTATCTGGGACTTTCTCCTTCTCATATGGTCTATACGCAATGGCAACACAACGTAGACTATCAGAAGCCATGTCTTCTATGGCTTTCTTGAAAAAAGTCATCTGCACGCCCAGAAAATTACAAAAATAACTGTTAAGCATCAAAAAGGTCATCAAAACATCTTAATATATACTAATTTGTTTGCTTTGTACTGTTCTATAAATACTTTCAAAATCCCTGGTGACATAAAATTATGTATTGATATAATCCATGAAATGGAAAAGACACAAAAAAAAAAAGGACATAAAGGGTGATTCTTTTTCTGTATTTTGAATCTTATTTTGTAGTGAGAAGATGTTCATATACTGAGGTTCAACCTCAGAGATAACTATCATACCATGTGACTATTGCTAAAATATTGTAAGTTGGTGTTTCTAGAAGCATCTGGTGCACCAGAGAAAATGACTAACTAAACAGAAAAAAGATGTACAATGCTGTAAAATACAAACAGAAGCAATCGCAGTAACTGAATATCAATATTCAATATACAACAATTATGTTTTAGTTTGTCAAACCTTTTCCTCGTCAATCTCCACCAACTGATCATTTACATCAATATAACTTGTACAGCAGGCTAGAACAATTTCAGCAGCACCTTTCCAATGTATATGAACATCAGAGTCAGCCTGCAAAAAGGTAAGAAACTACATCATTTGGCTGATAGTGTATCATCATGCAATGTATTAGCTACCTAATATTGTACTAGTCCTTCTTCAGAAGAAGTAAATATCTCCATAATTGAATTAAAATGCCAATAAGATAGTACCGTCTGTATTGCAACTCCGCCTCTCTTTTTCTCAGAGTTGAATGGAAAGACATGAAGAATTGACGATTCTGACCGAGCAGTCACAAAATTCATCCCAACCTGATATTGATTAAACAGTAACAAGTTGTTGTAAGCAAATAAATCACTCTGAAAAAATCGGAAAAAACTGCTTTTCCAAAACAGACCTGTAATCCCCAATTCAAAATAGCCTTTTCTGTTGGTGATCCTGAAACCTCAATGTCATTGGCACCCTATACAGGACAATATTATGCAACAAGTAAATGAACCATCTAACTTTTCTGCTGAGAAGAATATTTTTTTGGGAAGAGGACAGCTCATGAAAATCAATTCAAGCATACCTCAGGCACATAAACGCTGCCATTAGTGTTCTGTGCAACACCTTCAATGAGTAGAGTGCGTAGCTTAGGAGATCTCTCCAACTGGTGAGGAGGATCAACCTTGCTTCCCCCGGCATAAACCTCAACCACGGTCATCTGTCACAGAATTCGTAAAAATCAAGAATCTGTAAGAACCTTATATATAAACATAAATATATGCCAATATAAATGAACGATATACACCAAAGTTCTATTGGACAACACATCATATTGATAGAATAGTTGAAATGTAAACTCTCATAAATATCATGTGCATCAATGTTTCAAATACTGCACCACAACCTACCTGGTTCATCGTTAATGTGCCAGTCTTGTCACTACATATGGTTGTAGCAGAGCCCATTGTCTCACAGGCAGAAAGCCTCCTCACCTATAATTCAATGTGTTATGTTACTCATATAATCATACCAAAAGCCAATAAAAGCACAAACATCAATTGGCATACCAAAGCTTTATCCGCCATCATCTTTCGCATTGAGTAGGCCAGTCTATAACAAAATTGAGGGGGAAAATGTGTAAGTATAGATTACAAAGATTTGATAGAGGAAAACTGAGAAAAAATAGAAAACAAATGTTACAAATCTGGAAGAGCATACTTCTAATCCAAGATAAATACAATTACAATTGATAAAAGAATGAAAAAAATAGCATGCTACTGAAGATGGAAAAATGGAATATTAAGCAGCAACCATATATTCTATATATGGGCCCAGTGTTGGGTCATATTTTACCAAAATATGACCACCGAAAGAATTAACAAAGTAAATTCAAATCATAATGAAGGACAAGAAAAATGAAAAATATATTACAATCTGCAATGGCCCTAATTTTAAAGAACAGAGACTAGTAAGACTTCACAACGACAAAAAAGTAAGACTAGATGTTTGAACAATAATTAGCATACTTACGTTAGAGTGACTGCAAGTGGGAGCCCCTCAGGCACTGCAACAACTACAATGGTGACCTAAATATTCAATGGGTTACAAATTACAATCACATTATACATATTACATTTGAAAACGAATCAATTAGTCCGAAGTCGGTGTGCAACTTTAACAGCGCCAATCATGCTCTAGTAATCTAGTATTTATCAAGGCACCTACCGCAACAGTTATTATCTTAATTGCTCCATCAATAGCATGCCCAGCTCTAGTCTTGCCTGCTATAAATTGTTTTGTCCCATCAGAATTCCTTGTATGCCCAGAGAAATATCTGATCACAAGTTCCCACTTCAGACGAATGCAAAACAACCTTGACGACTCACTAAGAAAAATATGGCAAACATGGGCCATCCATTAATTACCTGACCAGTAGCACAATCAGGACAAGGACAGCAACACTGAGTCCAACGATACCAATAAAGGTGGCTACGCCATTCAAGCGGACCTATAATGAGAACTTATAAGGGTAATTGAATTATAAGAAACAGAAGAACACAGTCAGAAACAGCAGCTAAGAAGAAGACCTGCAAAGGTGTTTCTTCACCAGTATCTTCTGAAATGCTAGCCATTAGAAGGCCCCATTCAGTATTAATTCCCACGCCCGTGACCTGCAAAAACATAAAAACAAATGAGGGAAGAGGCACCAACATGCTATTTTTAATCAATAAAACAAATTGGACAAAAAAATAGGAAAACAAATACAATCAATTAGATACATTGAACTATTGTGAGAAGTTCGATGCAAACCAATTCATATTTTACAGACTTTAATTTTTCATTGCAACTCAATTGTTCTCACACTAGAATTCAAATTATGACTAAAACCCAAGCAAAATAATCAGCATCATTTTTTAAAAAAAACGTATTCACATTTAATTAATGAATAAACTGTACTAAATCAAGTCAGAAATACTCCACCACTTGGTGCATAATTTTTTTGCCCTACCACCCACACTTTTAGCAAAGCAATTATTACAAGCCCTTGAACTACCTAAATGATCCTTTCAAAACTCTGACATAAAAAAATGTTGAAGAGAAAACTCTGACATAAATTAAACTCAGATAGCATAAAATTAAAAGAGAAAGTAAGGAAAAATGAAGTCTAAATTACCAGCATAGTCCCACTGCCATCTGCCACCTTACAGCCAGACATCATAAAGGGATCCTTAGAATCCTTATGGACCTGCAAAGACAAAATTCATTACAATAAAGGAATATTTTAGAATATTTTAAAGTTCTAACAATATTGAAAGAAGTACTTACAATTTTGCTCTCCCCTGTCATGCTGGACTCATCAATCGAAAGAGAGTGCCCAGTAATCACAACTCCATCAGCAGGGACCTAGGAAGAACAGAAAAATTAATAACAAGGAGGAAATGTAGCCGTAAGGTATAAAAAGCAAACCAACAAATGAAAAGATCATGTACCTGGTTACCAATATTAAGAGGTATAACATCCCCAACAACAAGATCATATATGGAGATCTCAACCCTTCTACCACCTCTAATAACCTTCTCATGCACAAATTGGGATATAAAGTTGAAATGTAACAAGAAAACTGTTGGTAAAATATAATATAAATGCAAAAAAGTCGAATCAAGCATCCAAAACTATTAACAATCTACAAAAATGACAAACCTCCAGGTGTATATTTCTCTTCTCTTCATTTAGGTCTCGAAACTGAAGAGACTGCTTGTAGTCGCTTACAGCTACAAAATGAGGGAGATATGATTAATGAAATTAGAGTGATAAGGTGGCTAGGTGGTTTAGTGGGGAACATAGGGGTTGGAGTGATAGTCATGTATTTAACTCCCCCACTAACAAAAATAACAACTAACATTTGTCAATTCAAAATAAAAATATTAATGAAATTGGGTGAGGGGCTGTTCAATGGAAAAATTACTAAACATCTAATCTAATTATGACAAATTTTACAGTGACAAAGTGGATAGCGATCGTGTGGCAACACCAAAGTTCTCATATCAAATAGGAAGTTATGAAACAGTCTAAAATTTGTAAAAGAAAAAATGTGCATTAAGAATTTGGCACCTCTCAAATGATTTATGCACTTTTGAGGGGAAAGTAAAACATCGAAACTGGTGATAAGAAAACCAAATGTTATATTTTCAACACGTCAATGAATTGTTACAGGTGTTTGTAAATATTGACCATTAAAACTGTCATCAACAACCGAAATGCATTATTTTCCCCTCTTAAGAGAAGGCTTGTTTTACACGTGTTTGTAAATATTGACCATTGAGACTGTCATCAACAACTGAAATGCATTATTTTCCCCACTTAAGTAACTTTTAAGGGATCCAAATCCAAGTTCAATCCATCATAAACCTTAGTACGACAAAAAGATAAATTATACCAGTAACAACGATGACAAGAATAACCGCAAAAGCAATGCTGCCCCCATCATACCACCCTTCCTTAATACCCTGCAACAGAAATATTTCCAAACGGTGTGAAGCAGAATTACCAAAATTAATAAAAATATACCATTAATCCTAAATTACAAATGGTAGGACAAAAGTCACTGCTGTCTGCACCCAACAAAGTGCAAAGAATTGCACTAGAATTGTATTATCCAATCTCACCTCAGATTTGATCCCCAGTGCCAATGAAGCTGCTGCCGCTACCATTAAAATAACCAAGGTCAGATCCTTGCAAGCATCCCACATAAACATCTGTTAAGGCATCAAAAACAAAGAGGTCACTACATTATTCCACCAGTAAAACATAATAAGGGTGCTGCAATGCAAGTTGACTCGCCCCAATCAGCAACCCATAAAAATTGGCATGTTGACATTATTATTTAGAAATAAGTTGGTCATATCAACTATGCTGTTTTGTAATGGGCTGGCCAGTCAACCTGCCGAATAAGTTGGTAAACATCAAATGATTTCAAGAGTCCAAGAACAGTAGAACTTACAAAAAAACTTCTTCCTTTCTTTCGAGGGTAATTGTTGGAACCAAACGCATTCCTCCGTCTTAGTAAGTCGGCATCATCACCATTAATTCCCTTCTCTAAATCGGTTTTCAATAAATTTGATACCCCTGCAACCTGATAGTGATTCAGAAAAAACACATCAAATTTATGCCTTTCATCGATAATATTATCCAGTTAAAAAAAATCAACTCCTGGCAAACATACCCCTCCATATTGCTGCAGAGAAGCAGTATCATGCTCCCTTGAAATCGAAGCAAGTTGCTCTGGTCCAATTGGAAATTCACCAGTAGAGGTTGGAGGAGGTTTTATAGTGTCTAACAGTTAAAAGAATTGATTATTAATATAGAATAAAGAAAAACAAAATAATTTATGCAGTTATCGATATTGAATCAGTATAATATACCAGGGAAAAACAGAAAAAGTTATGCAGTTATCAATATTATTATTGAACAAAACACGTCTATTAACAATATTTAAAGCAGAAAAAAGTGCCCCTTGTTTGAACAATTGTTAAAACACGAAGAAATTAATTCATAAGTCCCACTCACTATAGACCAATAATTCATAAGAAAATGTTAATAAACAAAAGAGATAATAACATTGGTTACAGAGTGACTAAATTATTCCAAATAGTAAAGCAAAGATACAAATAACAATGAGCATCATCAAATTACTCACCAGTCCCGCTCACTTGCCCTTGCACCTGTCCGTGCCCTTGTCCCCGTCCCCCAGCTGCCTTAAAAAGATATGCTGCCTGTTAAGGCAAAAAGAATAAGTAGTGCACTTCACATAAGCATAACAAAGAAAGTCTAACGAAGGAACTGTACTCTGATGGCTTGAGCATGCGCTCTAATCTTTCTCAGTATTTGTTTTTTCTCTTCTTCCTTCTTCAAGTCCAAGGTATAACGAAATCGACGGGAAGCATTTAGCACAAGTGCCGCTTGCTAAATACATAAAAAGGAAGGGATTGCTCCCATGTCAGTAATAGAAATACAGAACAGTCAAATAAAACTAGCTATTGTCTGAACGCTAAGAAAACAACATCCATACAGCTGAGAAAGAAAAAAAAATTAAAGTTGTACTATTAAGAAAATGCTGGAGGATTCATGTGAACAACATATTTTGAGAATCTCCATTTCCTTTCCTGTCCCCACATATTACTTAAAAAAAGTTCAAAGAATCACAACTGGCTGAGGCGATTGTAGAAACCACACTCCAGAATCAAGCAATGCAAGAAGTAATTCAATCTCTAAATTATGCAACAAACAAAATGTGAATTAAAACATTTTTCATAAACGAAAAAAATATCCAGAAATCATTAACTTGAATTTTTCCACTAAACTTCATCCACTCAACATTAACTCACTCCATCCTCAACAACTACAACAGCAAAAATCCTTATCTAGAAACCAACATTGTTTCATTGATTTCATAGATTGTAAATCAAGAGTCGTAATTACACAACTCCATTGTTTCCTCACAAAACTTCCTCCATGAAACTAAAACTGAAACCCTAAGCAATGAATTTTTAACACGATTAACAAATATTCACTCTTACAAACCCTTAATCTTCCAAAAATAGAAATCACAAAGCAAATACTTCGAAATCAAACATACAGATAAAGATAAAGAAAACAGAACATAAATAAATAAACAAAAACAAAAACAACAAAAAACTTATCTAGAAACCAACACTATTTCATTGATTTCATAGAAGAGTCAAAAGTATACTACTACATTGTTTCCTCGCGAAACATCCTCCACGAAACTAGAACTAAAACCCTAAGCAACAAGTTTCTAACAAAACAGACAAACATTCACTCATATGAACCCTAAATTTCCATAAATAGAAAAAACAATCACGGAAGCAAGAGAGAAAACACTTCAAAAACATACACATAGAAACAAACAAAACAAAGCATATATAAACAAAAAAAAAAAAACAACAAAAAACCTTATCTAGAAACCAACACTATTTCATTGATTTCATACATTACAACAAGAGTCACAAATACACTATAAACTACGAAGCCAAAACCCTAAACAGCGAATTTCTAACATGATATACAAAAGAATTACTCATATAAACCCTAAATCGTCCGAAAATAAAAATCACTGCAAAAAACACTGAAATCATAGCGAAAACACTTCAAAATCAAACATACATATAGCGATAAACTAAACAAAGCATAAAATCTACGAGTGTGAAAGAGAAAGAAGAGAAAACTCACTCTCCAGCGGCGAAGTCGATCAATGGAAGCATGCTTAGTTCTAGCAATATCAAAGACATCACCGTCGTCGTCGACTTCAGAATTTCGGCGAGACAACGGACCAGCTTCAATATCATTCTCCTCCGGCGGCGGCGGAGGATTCCGGCGAGGTGATGAACCGTTCATGAAACTCATCGTGAAAATAACTGTCGCAGGAGAGATGAAACCGTCACTCACACACTATAAAGCTTCTCGCTCCAAATCATAACAGAGTAATTAAGTAAGCGATTTGTTTAAGCACTTTTTTATTTACCCTATCACACACTCTCGGAAACAGAAACAGACAACGCAACTCTACCTTACTTGTTATATAGTAGGTGAAAAAACCCTGAGGCCTGAGGCATGTTTGGAAAGTGTTTAAAGAAAGCGATTATTTCAACTTTTTTTACTTTATTTTAAAATTTTAACCAATCACGGACTAATTGACGTGTGCTGTGATTTTTACGAAACTCACGCGGTTTGTGATTTTTTGGTTAAGAAATTATTTCTTTCTTAAATTTGAAAAAGGAAAAAATGGGAAAAAGTGAGAAAGGGAAATAAAATAAAATATCCCACCGTCACAACAAGAAAAAAATTGAGAAAAGGTTTTTTTTTATCTGACTCATTTGACGTGTGATAAGAGAAAGAATCAAAGAGGAACTTACCAGGAAATGAAAAGAAACAAAAAAACAATGTAGCGTTTTTTTGTCTTCCTTAAAGACTAAAAACCTGCAAGAGAATAAACATAAACATGTGAGTATAAGTGTGGAAATTCCTTAATTAGTGACTTAAAAACCGCTAGAAATAAACAACATTTATTATTTAATTGATTGATTAATTTATAATATAATTTTTTGGACAAAAAGATTAATTTAATGATGTAAGAATAACTAGCTAACGCGTGCAATTGGAACAATGCGTAATTCATCATTCGATTATATTGCCTATGATAAGATTTATTTAAGAATAAAAATTAAGAATATGTACCCTTATTCTTTCTATAAAATTATTAATTCGATTACATTTGCCGTATAAAATTACTAATTCTATTACATTGCCTAAGATAAAAATAAAGAATTACGAATATGTATGTACCTTGTTGTTTCTATAAAATTATTAACACTAATACTCAGAATAACTAACTAATACTCAAGTTATACTTACCTTGTGGCAGAACCGATTCAAACAACGAGTTCTTTTCCTCCTAAAAACCGAAGAGTTAATACCATAAAAAAGACAAATGCACGTGTTTGATTTGATTTCGAGCACAAGAATAGAAAAGTGAAATTGCATGCCAACTCAGTTGATAAAAAGTTACCCAAAAACAACAATGACTAAGAGTTTCACTCAATTCACCTAAGTTGAAGAGTGATCTCTCAATGTTCTTTAAATTCGATAAATTTCGAAACTCAATTTACCTAAATTTTCTTGCATAAAAAGAAAAACACAAGATCAAGAAGAGTGCAATAGCACAATGAGAGATGAGTGGGTTTCGTGTCCTCTAAATGGGACAGAAGGGTGTGACGTGCTTTTCGATTGCTTCTTTGCGCTGGCTTCCTTCCTTTGCTTCTTTGTGTATATGATGATTTTTGATTACTTATATTATAGTGTTCATTTGCTTTATTCCAAGCTTGCATGTGTCACTAGCATATAACGACAGTTGTACACACCCCCACATGCAAAGCCTTTCCAACGGTTTTGATATATCCATGTCGATCGTCGACATAAATTGGAGTTTTTGTAGCTTTGCATAGGAATGTGAATTCTCACTTTTGATTATAAATAACTTGACTATGATTATAAGAGATTGCTTATGTTACAAACAAGTGTCGACGTTAGCTTTTGACAAAATGAAAGAGGGTATCAATCAATATTCTTAAGATAATTACGAGGGAATGAATCTAATGAAAATGAACAGGTGGAAGGTTCATTTACGCCTAACAAGAGAAATATATGAAACTCATAGTCTGGTATGATTTTGCTATGGAAGAATTGATTCGAATAAATTAATTTTGTAAAATTGATTTTAGTTAAAAATGAGTATAACTAACTTTATGTAACTATTTATATTTGAATATATATTTTCATAAAAATGAGTTAAAAATTATATATCATAAGAATAAATTGAAAAATAAATCAATAGTTAAAAATACTTGTAAAAAGCAGAGGCTCTAAAATTGCACTTCAAATTTTAATCAATTGTAATTAAAAATCTTCAAATATAGTAAAATTGATTTTAAATTTCACATCTTTAAAATTAATCTTTACTCATCATAAAATGACATAAGCAATTAGTAAAAGGAATTTTCAGTGCTTGAAATAATAAACAAGATGTTCTTAATCTCTAAGTAATTAAATTAAATTAGAGACGTGGCAATTTTGAGAATGATAACTTATTTTTCTCATTACTAAAAACTTTTTTAAGTGATAAAAAGAAATCTTTTATTTTTCTTCCAAAGGTTTATTTGGATACTACATTTTTTCTATAAAATAACAGTGTCTTCACTATAGTGAATAAATGTATTATGACTAAGGTGAAAGTGCAACGAAGTTTCCGATGCGGTGCGGGGTACGTGTGTCGTGTGAGTGATATAGCATCAAAAGTGACAAGACGAATGACACTATTACTTATAAAAATTGTGAATCAATCTGCTGTTAAAAAAACAAAATATGAGTCAATCAAATATGTGAACATTCCATTCCATACCAACAAAAACAACCTGATATACATTGAACAGAAAATTGTTGCCAAAGGAAGGTCATGGTTTCAAATATACATAGCAGCTTGTGTTAAACCAAATCTTAATATATATAAATGTTAAACAGTCCTGATTAACCCTAATTCCGCCTTTTTTAAGGGATTTGAAAAATATTTATGAAAAAATTCTCTTCAAAGATTCGAACCCACACCATATTGGTTACTTGAAAGCACTTTGACCAACAAGCCAATTGTTGTTTTTATGATATCATTTGGCTTCCACTACATGATATCCAGTATTAAACTCCTTTTCAAAAAACAAATTAATTCATTTTCCTTTCTTTCTGAACGGTTTTGAATCCTTTTTTCTCCTTTCTCCTTCGCAATGTAAACCCAAAAGTCTGCGTACTTTGAACTATTTAATTAGCTCATTGTTTAAATTTTATATAATGAGTTCCATCTTCTATGCACTTTGCTCACTGTAGTCTTTATCGAAATGTTATACATAATTCATTTAAACATGTCGACAACTAATAATATAATTTGATGCTTATATATGAAAATCGAAACAAACCCGTGCATCGCACGGGTCAGGGTCTAGTTAGGCCAATTATTTACTTCACAAACAAAAAACCAACTAGGGTTTTAGGTCTAGAATCTTAATCCTTCTCATATAAAGGTTAATTATGACTAACGCTATATATTAAACCTAAAAACATAACACTCACAAATCGTCGGAACCTTCTATATAAAAACATCTTCATTTTAATCATTCAATTATCTCTCATATCGTAGATCTAGATCGATAAAAACCATTAGTATTTATTTTACTCAAATATAAACTCATGTTGTAGATCTAGGTTCGATAAGGGTCATTAGTATTTATTTTACTCAAATTTAAACTCCAATTATTTCATCCTTAAAAACAAAACTCTCAATTCACACTCATCTAACACCCCAAATTATACATACCATATACCGTGAATAAAAAGAATTGTAGAGCCTTGTCTAAGTTGTATTCATACAATATGAGAAAACAAAAAATAAAACACCTTATTACTTATCAAGTCAAGATAAGAATAATAAGAACACATGGAAAAGAAAAGACTCGTGAATATGATTGTACTAGTACTACTATACTACTATTTTGGGGTAAAAAACAAAAGGTAGAAGATGTTGATGACTCACCTCTTTCAGTAACAGGGTTGGAAAACTGATCAATCGATTATCAAGTGCAAAGCAACTTCAGACCTAATAACCTATATCAATATTCCTGAAATACCCTCTTTAATTCTCAACACACATGATCTTAGAAAGTTTGGTGTGTAGGGCAATTTATAGCATTGTTTTATGCATGTTCAATGGCTATGGGCCGGGCACAAAAGAAGCAGGGAAAAGTGATTAAATTAGGGTAAATTCATTCACAAAAACAAACAAAATCAAAAGAAATCATGGTAAATATTCAATTCTGCGAAAATATCTAATTCAAATCATTAAAAAGATGAAGCCATTAATGGTATTTATTTTCATTACTACCTTAAAATCCATACCTACCTTAAAAATATGCGGTTATAAATAGTGTTAGTTTTTATAATTGTTGAATCATTAAAATATTTAACTTTTTTTTTAAGGAATATTTAACTTTTTTATATTTACTTAGAATTTATTTTATGGTAACCTAAATAAACATCGAAGATTAGACACTACTAAACTATAAAGGAAGATAAAAACTTTATACTAATATCCTAAAAAATTGTGATTGGTTGGTTGACGATGTAAAAACATGTACGTTGTATTTTAAAATTAATTCTATTTTGCAAAAGCAATAAAATTAATTCAATCCTCTATAAAAAAAATATGTTTATGAAAAAAGACTTTTTTTTTTTTACTGAAACTATTTTTATGTTTGGCAAATTACTTTTTTTCATGAGATACGATAAAATAAATTATGCTCGAGAGAAGAACACGGCAAAAGATTCGAAAGAAGAACACGGTAAAAGATTATGGACAATAAACAAGCAGAATATTTGTGTATCATATCATCTATGAAGTAATTTAGGATCCCGGGATACCAATATTTTTTACTAGACCATCGACGGGTTATGGAAGGTGATATTTGACGGTAATAGGTAGGAAAATAATTTAGATGAATGTCATGATTGTCATATAGTATTTCATAATATTAAGAAGCATATACGTTGGTACTGTACCATAACATAATTTTCCATGACATTGTCCTTGATACCGTAACGTAACATAATAGGTTAAATATAGCAAGACGGGATATCATTTATAAATAAAAGATTAGATTAAGTATAGCAAAATGGGTTAACGGTTATTCCTTTCCAAAAAAACAACATATAATTAGAAACATAATTTTATTTTACTTTAGATAAACATTAAATGCAAAAGTGTGGAGGGAAAAATTAGATTTAGTATAGCGAGACGGGTTAACATTTATAAGTAAGAGATTTAAAAAAAAAAGCATATAATTAGGAACATAATTTTATTTTACTTTAGATAAACATTAAATGCAAAAGTGTGGGGGAAAAATTAATTTAAAATTTGGTTAAGTATAGCGAGACGAATTAACATTTATAAGTAACGTAGCATAATAGGTTAAGTATAGCGAGACGGGTTAACGGTTATTCCTTTCCAAAAAAACAGCTTATAATTAGGAACATAATTTTATTTTACTTTAGATAAACATTAAATGCAAATGTGTGGAGGAAAAAATTAGGTTAAAATTAGAGATGACATTTTGCATAATTAAATCTAGGGTTAATATAGTAAAGTCACGCGAAAAAATTAGGTTAAATCTAGGGTTAATATTGCGTGTCGGGTTAACATTTAGAAATTAGAGATGATATTGTGCATAAATTAAATCTAGGGTTAATATAGTAAAGTCACGGAAAAAAATTAAGTTAAATCTTGGGTTAATACTGCATCACGTGTTAAATTTTAGAAATAAGAGATAGTTTTTTTCATCTCATTTACTTAAAGTTTTTTTCATTAAAAAAAACTATTTTTTTAAGGAAAAAAAAATATTTGAAGTTTTCTTTAACCCTTCGATTTTTATGGAAATAAAACTTTAGTATACTAAAATTCAGTCTTCGACGTAAATAAAATATAATTTATAATTTTTCATCTAAGAATTTACTTAACTTTTTTTAGGTTAACTGGTCTTTACCCCTGTAATATGGATCATTTTCAGTTTTTCCCCTGTAATTTTTTTTATTTACTCCTGTAAAAAAAATTGTTTTGATTTACCTCCTTAATAGGCCAAACAAAAACGAAAATTTCTTAAAAAAAATAAAATTGATTTTGTTTGGCCTATTAAGGGATAAATCAAAACAAAACAAAAAATTAAAGAAGGAAAAACCGAAAATGACCTATATTACATGGGGTAAAGACCTATTAACCCATTTTTTTATACTAATTTCATCTAAAAAAATGCATCGCACCAATTTCATTTTTATCCTCTTGCCTTTATTTTTTTTACAATATTTTCTACATTTATCCTTATTTATTAATCTTGTTAGGTCTGCAGCAACTTAACATAATATTTTTCCTCTCATTTGCTGTATTAGGTTAGCGGTAATTTAACCTAACAAATTTCATCTAAAAAAATGCATCGCACCAATTTCATTCCTA
>Ga0315914_1001081_pt1 | contig 39156 bp, 16 predicted proteins | sample MpolenodulesMG_FD_203920 | JGI IMG/M metagenome (GOLD analysis project Ga0315914, IMG submission 203920) | Medicago polymorpha root nodule microbial communities from Los Angeles, California, United States - elongated nodules | ecosystem: Host-associated > Plants > Roots > Nodule | place: USA...
AATTTTGATCCCCCAACCTCCAGATTTGTTCCCAAAGGTTGTTTATAGGTTTATGTACATAAAAGACACTCAAAACTATATAGAACTTGAAATCAAAACATCATTCCAACACAATTCACCATTTGACCCATTTTTCATAAAAACCCTCAAGAACAACACAAATTCATAGCAAGTTCTATGATTATGATTACCCATGGCATCACTTGTCAACAACAACATCTCACAACAGCAACAACAACAACCAATGATCAATTCATCAACAATCCATCAACAACAACATTATATTTCATCAATTTTGAGCGAAAACACAAAGTATACATATATACACATCTTGAGCATGTTAATTCATCATCAACAACTTAATCCACATCAAATTCACATACCCAACATTACATCAACGCATAAGCACAAATTTTATCAATTAAAATCATAATAATCACTTTTCACAAATAAGCACTTACGGGTAGAAGTAGAAAAGATATTATACAAAGACGTTATGAATGAAAACTAGCCCCTTTATCTCAAATTTTCACAATTCTAAGCCAAGGCTTCACTTTAGCTCCAATCCCTTGATTCTCTACCCTCTTTTTGCACTCCTTGTTTTTCTCTCTTCAAAACCCTTTTCTTCTCTTCTAGCACCTTCTCTCTCTACCTCTCTCAAAAACATATGAAATCATTGTGTAACCCTATTTTCGTTAATGACTAATGCTCATATAGTCTCTACACAATTGAGCTTAACCCTCTTAATGTCTTAATGAGCTCACAACACTTATAAACTAACTCCCAAAGTTTCTATCCACTAACGGTTAAAAGTTATCGAATAATTACCAGTTCAAAACTAATTACCACTACCGAATAGTAACTTAGTAAAAATAATGGTTCTCACTTGAAACACTAAAAATAACCATCACCATGAAATGACTAATTTACTCTTGCTCACAATATGACCAAAATACCCTTGAGTCTAAAATGACTATAATACCCTTCTAACACCGAAATCCACTAATCCTAACCCAAAATACACACAGAGGCAATTAATCACATATAAGCAAATATAAACACACATAAATAAATAATAAAATAAATCTAGCGAAAATCGGGCTGTTACATTGTGCAGGTAAGAGGTGCCGACGAAACAATGAAGCGGTACCTCATTGCCAAAGGTCTGCGCGAAGGCACAGGCATCAAGAAAGCTGTCCGCATGGATCGTCCAAGGACTCTCAACGCGTTCCTAGCGATCGAAAAGATCTACATCAGATACGAAGAAGAGCTGTACGCGAACAGCCACAACAAATCCAAGAAGGAGGAGCATGCTGCTGAATCCTCCAAAAAGCCCTTCCATGAGAAAAAGAAGGAAGGAAAATTAGCTCGTGAAGGCAAAGGACCCAACGGTCGCTTCACCGAGTATACACCCTTAGCCATGTCCAGGGAAAAGGTCTTCGCCGAGATCGCAATAGCCGATATGACGGGAGCTGGCATCAAGCCACCAAAGGCTCCTTCACAAGAGAAGAAGGGAATCGACAAAACCAAATATTGTCGATTCCACAAGTGCCATGGGCACATCACAGATGATTGCATCCATCTGAAGGATGCTGTTGAACTCCTCATTCAATGAGGGCGGCTCAAACAGTTCATCAAGAACCCTGAGTCGGAGAGAAAGACCATTGAGCTCATCGCCGATGGCAACGAAGCGGACAAGACAGTCGACATGGCCGTGGAGCATTTGGGTAATTTCCTTGACAACGTGGAAATCGAACCCTGCTCATGCACCTAGGAAAAATTTCCCTCCGCCAACATCATCACGAGAGGAACGATGAAAATTTCTGTGGGAAGCATGAAGAGAAAGTTTGAAGAGCTCATGAGCGTCAACCTGCTAGTCCCCTCCAATTCCAACATCGGAGGAAGACCACCCTTGGCATTCTATGAGTCTAAACTGCCTGGTGGGGCCTCAAATTCAACCATTCCTTTGCTCGTACGAGCATCGATGGCCAACACCGACATCCGTCGAGTCCTAATTGACACAGGGGCCTCATGTGACATCACGTACATCGGTCTGTTCAAAACTATCCAGCTGACGGAGAAAAACCTTTCTCCATACATTGGAAATGAACTCTACGGTTTCAACGGCTCCTCCACTCTACCTTGGGGCTACGTATAACTGCTGGTCACCTTCGGCTAAAAGGAGGCCAAGAAAACAATAAAGATCCCATTCCTGGTGATTGATTGTCCTTCTCTCTATAATTGCATCATAGGGAGGACCGAACTAGACCAGCTGGGCGCTGCATGGTCAACCGCTCATCTAAAGTTGAAATACCATGCAAAGGACAACATCATCGCCTTCCTGAACGGAGACATCAAAGCTGTAAGAAGATGTTTCCTTCAGGCAAATAAAACCCGGAACTCGGTTTCCCAATCCAGCAAACCTGCTGAAGATAAAGGGAAAGCTGCTGCGACCATTCTAGATGCAAACTTGGTCGAACTCCACCACAGGTCCACCAAGGAGGATCTTAAGGAACAAAAGAGGGAAAAGAAGGATCCGCTCAACACGAAACTTCTTAGACCTATTCCTGATGGAGAATTCGAGTTGGTTCCTTTCGGAAACAACCCCTCGAAGAACTTCAAGATCGGCAAGGATCTTCCCGAACTTGTCAAGGCACAGCTGCTCGCCTGCATAAGGGAGAATGTTGATCTATTCGCCTGGAGTGCAGCCGACATGCCCGAAATCGACCCAAGCGCCGTTTGTCACCAGCTGACAGTTGACCCTAGTGTTAGCGCTGTAGCTCAGCGACGTAGAAAGCAATCACCTGAAAAATCAGAGGCTGCAGAAAAAGCTATAAAAGACCTCCTAGAGGCAAATTTTCTTTCTGAGGCCAAATACACTACATGGCTCTCCAATCTTGTACTTGTCAAGAAATCTAATGGAAAATGGCGTATGTGTGTTGACTATACCAATCTTAATAGGGCCTGCCCTGAAGACGCATATCCTCTTTTTAACATAGATAAACTCGTATATAATTCCTCCGGCTACAAACTTTTATCTTTCATGGACGCCTATTTTGGTTACAACTAGATACTCATGGTCAAAGAAGATAAAAATAAAACAACCTTCATAACCGAATCAAGGAACTATTACTACAACGTAATGCCCTTCGGTCTTCGAAATTCGGGGGCTGCTTATCAATGTATGATGAACAAAGTCTATGACAAGGAACTTCTGGGCGACATTCTTGAGGTATACTTGGATGACATGATTGTTAAATCCAAGCAGGAGGTTGATCATGCCGCCCATCTCAAGAGGGTGTTCGAAAAAACTCGAAAATACAACATGCGACTCAACACAGAAAAATGCACTTTTGGAGTTCAAGCGGGTAAGTTCCTTGATTTCTACCTAACAGAAAGAGAAATTGAGGCGAACCCAGATAAATTCCAGGCATTTGCGAAACTTCCCACGCCCCATTCTAAAAAGTGCATCCAAACACTCAACGGCATGCTCACTGCTCTCCCCAGATTCGTTGCCAAATCCACTCAACATGCTCTCCCATTCTTCAAACACTTGAGAAAGGAGACGAAGTTTGAGTGGACTGAAGAGTGCGAAGCCGCCTTAAAACATCTCAAGGAGACCCTCACCGCACCTCCAGTTTTCTCACGGCCCGATCAAGGTGAAGTGTTATACCTCTATCTTTTTATTTCCTCCAACGCGGCCGGCGCCGTTCTAGTCAGAGAAACTCCAGAAGGGCTGAAATTAGTATACTTCACCAGCAAAGCTTTGCTAGGTCTAGAGACAAGGTATCTAAATATTGAAAAGGTAGTTGTCGCCCTCCTTACCACAGCACAAAGATTGAGGCAGTATTTCTCGGCTCATACAGTTGTAGTCCGAACCGACCAACCCATTAGATAAATCTTGGGTCGCCCTAACGTCGCTGGAAGAACGATGATGTGGTCACTCGAATTATCCGAGTTCGACATACACTACAAATCAAGAAAGGCACTGAAGGCACAAGTGTTCGCCGACTTTCTTGCCGTAATAACCTTTCCCGCGGAAGAAAAGACAAAATAATGGACCGTCTTTGTAGACAGATCATCCAATTCTAAAGGAAGCGGAGCTGGGGTAATCATAGAAAACAGCGAAGGTATCGTCTTTGAAATTTCCCTTGGGTTACCTTTTCTTGTAACTAACAACACTGTAGAATACGAAGCCTTCTTAGCCGGCCTGCGGATTGCCTAGGATCTAGGAGCCAAAAAGGTAAAAACTTTATTGATTCTCAATTAGTGGCTTCACAAGTTACTGGCGAGTATCAGGTCCGAGAAGAGTATCTACAACAATACGTCCAACTAGTACTCGAGAAAATGAAAGAATTCGAAATTGTAGAGGTAACACACATTCCCCGCGAACTAAATACCCGAGCATATATCCTTTCAAAACTCGCTAGCACACGGAGGCTCAACTTCACGAAGTCAACACAATTATTGGGATGGAAGACTAGAGAGGACCTATTTCCCGCTACATTACTGGTGGAGAACTCCCTTTTGACCCCCATGAAAGAACGAAGCTGAAACGAAGGGTCTGCTCATTCACTTTAGTAGAAGGAATCTTATACAAAAGGGGTTTCATCACGAGACCCAAGAAGTCCTTGCCGACATACACGATGGCATATGCGGAGAACATCTTAGTGCGAAAGCTCTCGCCAAAAAGGTTCTACGAGCAGGATACTTTTGGCCCACCATGCTGAAAGACGCCAAAGATTATGTTAACTTGTGTGACAAGTGTCAGTGACACAGAGACATGCATATTGCACCTCCTGCTGAACTGACATCTCTGGTTTCTCCTTGGCCTTTTGCATGGTGGGGCATCGACCATCTGGGACCATTCCCCAAAGCTGTCGGATAACTCAAATATTTGGTTGTAGCAATCGAATACTCAACTAAGTGGATTGAGGCCGAACCCGTGGCGAAAGTCACAGCCAAAAATGTACTTGGTTTCTTCAAAGGGAACATCTTGGCAAGATTCGGAGTACCGACCCTAGTAATCTCCGACAATGGAACTCAATTCACCGATCAGAAATTCCAAGACTACTTGAGAAACATTGGCATCAAACAAAGCTTCACCTCTGTTGAACACCCCCAAGCTAACGGCCTCGCCGAAGCAGCAAACAGGGTCATCTTGCGAGGCATACGAAGAAGGCTAGACAAGGCCAAAACCAACTGGGCGGAAGAGTTACACACGGTCCTCTAGTACTACTCCCCGCTCTACTACCGGCGAGTCACCTTTTCGACTCACGTATGGGACAGAAGCGGTCGTTCTTATTGAGCTAACTGAACTCACTTGGTGAACTAACGCTGACACTGACTTCCCAGCCAACGCGGCAAACCTACGTGAAGAACTCGAATTTGTCGACAAAGCCAAAAACGAAGCAGCCCTACGAGAAACATCGCTAAAACAAAAAATAGCCGCTCGCCACAGCAAGAAGGTCATAAAACGAGAATCCAAAATTGGCGACCTCGTCCTCTGGCGGAACCAGAAGGACTCTGAAGAGGAAAACTCGTTGCCAACTGGGAGGGACGAAAACTGGAACAGGAGCCTACGGACTTGAAGACCTTCATAAAGGCATAATTCCAAGAACTTGGAATGCCGAAAAACTTAAAAAGTACAACGAACTTCATGCTCTTCAATAAAGGGTAACTACAACTGAGAAGAAAAGTCGTGCCGCTCCAAATCCAAAAAACTAAAAGGGATAAGTGAAATCTACACAACAGATTCACATACTCCTCAGTATGCTCGCTACCAACTACGACATCACTGCTCGGCAAGTTAGGTAGAACCCCAACTCGCGATGGGTGATTCACGCCTCAGTGCGTTGATCTTAAATTGATTTTTTCGTTCATCCGTTGTTCTCCGTCCGAAACACAACTTTGGACACACATTCAGATAAAGAATCTCTTGGATGTGAAATGCTTTTAACATATACTCCGCGTAAAAGTTAGCACTCTCATGCCCGGACTTCCCTCTTCAAAACAACGCAGAAGGTATACATTCCGACCGAGCAACGATACTAGGGAAAGAAAGGCAGAACTCTCCAATCATTGATTTATTTTAGCAAAACAACGACTGCCGGGAGGTAGGCCATACCGCCTTAGCGAACCCCTCATGTTTCGAAGGTCGCCTCACTTATCAAACGAGCATCAAGAAACAGAAAACACACAAGCATACGAATTGTTACTTTGTAAACATACAAGACAAATCCCTCTCAAAAATACTTCAAACAGTATAAAAGCCTCACGAAACGAGCATTCGGTTTGAGCGTCATACTTGAAAATAAAACAAACATTTTCAACAAGTGTGATAAGAACCAAAAACAGCAAGCATAGAATTAGAGGTGCTAAAACCACGAGGGGCGCACAGTGTCATTAGCTCAATTACCAATCACAAAACAAAGATTGTTAAAAATTACAAGTCCGTGCAGGCCTAGCTATTTCCAACATGCCCATCATCATTGCGAGAAGAAACAATCTTCCCATTTTCAACATACTTCAAAAAATGGATTCCGTCCACATAGAGTTTCACACCTGGCTTCACTACCTTGAGCTGGTCCACGACATTGTCGAATCCATGGCGAGAAGCACCTACCAGGTTCCTCTCCAACACCTCGATCCTGTAAACCAGCGCAGGACGGGCCAGCACAGCCGTGTCCTCGATCTCATCCTCCCCGGGAAGGGAAGCATCACGGAGAGCATCCTCAAGCACTTTCTTCTCCACGACAAACTTGGCACGAACTTCCTTCAACTCGTGGTAGTACCGGGCCGCTAAATCTGCTTTCTCCTCTAGGAAAGCAAACAATTTGTCCTTCTCTGAAGCAACCTTCTTCACAGCTGCTAACTCAGCCTCCAGCTTTGCCATCCTCTTGGCCAATTCTTCCTTTTCCCGGGTGAGAGCATCAGAGTGTACCGCCTCTTCGGTGGAGAAGTTGTTCATATACACAACAAACTCTAGGGCCTTCATACCACTGATGACTCCTTCTGTCACTGCCCGGGTCCAACCAGCAACCCCCAATTCACGGATCACCTTCAATTCAGAGTCACTCAGGTATAGACAGCCTTATACATGGGGACACGATTCGCAGAAAATCGCGAACAGATCCTGTCCGAGGTAGTAGGAAGGTTAATCTCCCGGTCTTCTTTCCTTCAAATCAAGCAACGCGGGATTTTCGCCGCCCCATTGGCCGAAAAGAGCGAAACCACCTCCAAGGGTTCCTTCCCCACCCAAAAATGATCATGCGCAACTCCACTATCCTTGTTTGAATTGCTTGCCATAATCTAACTTGAAAGGAAAAAGCAAAGAGAGGATCAACCCAAAAGATCACACCCATCTTTCCTTCAAACCAACAGGTCTGATCGTCGCAGGAAAGGGTTTCTCAAAAAACTCTGCCAACACAACAACAATTTAAACAGAACAGACAAGGTCAGCAACCGCAACGGCCGTGCACGACGACAAAAATTAAAGCCTGTCGCTAAAGTTTTCTCTCAAAGTACATAAAACAGACAGTAAAACACCTAAGACTCCTCACACGCGGTGGAAACCAACATAACTAACGGCAAAACCACCGCGTCGGAGTAATTTCATAAGTCAAGATGAAAACAAAGGGAAAAGATGTTATCAGAACATTACCTGTTACAATGAAGGAAGAACTAGGCTTGAAGCGAGAAGTTGAAGGATCGAAAATGCTTCGTCTCTGAAAGAACTTTTAGAAGTTTTTTGAGCTTCTAAAATGTGAAGTGTTAAAAGTGTTCCAAACAAGCGTTTGAACTATTTATACCCGTTTCACAAACCTTTTAGAATCATGCAGTTACAATCTGGTACAATCCTTCACATGCAACTCTCCACTCAAGTGGCAAACCCACGGTCCAGATCGAATCTAACCACCCATCCAAGGGCTCTGGTTAATGGTAGCGGTTCCTCAAACGTCAGGGTTAAATCAACGGTTCTGATGAAACTTTGGAAACACAAACCAATAACACTCTTCATGCACTAGGTACTCGAGTACCATAGTAGCCTTTACACGTGTCACCCAGAAACCAAAGGTAATGTCTCCCCAATCTTTCCCTCAAGACGTGGGCCTTAATTGGAGAATGAAAATTGACCAAACTCCCCGACGAAGGAATCTTTCCATCTGGCCAAACTCAAACGAGCACCCATGGGCCAGACACAGATCATTCAACTACCGAACCTGTCTGACTATAAAAAAAATATGCTAAGGGTATGAGCGAGCGCGTCCCGGCACATGCCCGCTTTATCTGCATGGCAATATAGTTGTTCAAGACAAACGACTCTCGGCATTCATGACGTTCTCCCACGTCTCATCAGCGCAACCTATTCTCTAGTGAAGAACTTGCAAGGAAATTCCGTCGAAACCAACAATCTCTATCACAGAAGGCCGGTGAAGCTTCGAAACATAGAGGTGAGCACAGATTCTCTTTCTATTCACCTGCAGAATACGAAACTAATCCTCCTCCGTGCCATCTACGAACAGTAAACCCTGCCCGCCCTTAAGTTATTACTCTTCATCAAGAGCAATGACTTGGGGGGCTACTGTTCTCGACCGGCCAAAAGGATCTTAGGCCCATTTACTTAGGCCCAATACTATCCAAAGCCCAAACACCATGTTTGGCTACATTACCTACGACATACCCCTTCTCCGCGAGGGGGTGTACGGAGCAAGCAGGACCGGTTCAAATGAGCCACAACGTCTCTTTGCACGTTCCCGCAATTATTTTAATGGCGGTTACACTTCCCACGATTTTGTAACCGATGGACCCAGGTGCGTCATTACAACGGCTCTGCAGCCCTCCACCTCTATATATAGGGGACTCTTAGCAGAATTATTTAATGTCAGAGACTAAAGTGATAACGAAAGTGCAGAGTTAAAGACTTCTTTGTATCTAATCCTGAGTCAGGGACCTATGTGACCACGAGGTGCAGAGTCAGGGAATAAATTGACCATTTGCTCGATTAATATGGTTCATAACTTCACTTCCGTTGGATCATAATTTTTTTTTGGGTTAAATATGTTTTTGGTCTCTATATAATTGGGAACTTCTAAGTTTAGTTCCTACTTAATTTTAATAGGTTTTTTAGTCCCTAAAAAAAAATATTACTTATAAGTTTAGTCCCTGCTAAAACAAAGTTTGTTTAATTATTCTTAAACTCTTAAATTTTTGAACGATTTATTTAGACATGTTTAGAGCACTATGAAAGGTTCATTTACTAAAATTTAGAATTTTTAACATGAAACGAATTAAATATGAATTTTTTAAAACGACAAAAGCTAAAGATAAAAGTAACAAAATCTGGATGTAGAAATTAAATTTTGTGATAATTTTTTTGCGGATGAACTTTTAGAATGTTCTTAACACGTTTACAAAAAATAGTTCAAAATCTTAAAAGTTTAATCATAAATTAAACAAATTTGAATTGAGTAGGGACTAATACTGAGTGCAGAATTTTTTTTAGGGACTAAATGAATTATTAAAATTAAGTAAACTCTAAACTTAAAAGGTCCTAATTTTATAGGAACTAAAAACATATTTAACCTGTTTTTTTTTTTTGTTTAAATAAGATTACAGAGCGCATCCAGAAGATGGCTTGAGAGCCATCCGGCCAAGTTCCTAGAAGCGAAATAACGTGAGGCCCAATAAGACAAAAACTAAGACAAATAAGGCTAGGAAAGGTGGAGGCACACGTGAAGACATGTGAGGATAACCGCATAGGACCATGCCTTGGCCTCATCTTTGCCATTCACATCATCTCCAACGGCTCCCTGAGATGGCACCGCATCACGGAAGCTGTTATCACCCTCAAAGTATACTTCATTATTCTCACTTTTTGCATATAACCACCTCGTTCAAATAGTGACTTAAGCATTGAAGTGTTAACGTGTCTGAATGCACTTTTCTCCTCGACTGTAAGGACTTAATCTCCGTCGCACCAGAACATCACGAACATCTATTCTTTATAAATGATTTTCACCGAACATATCACAACCAAAAATCAAATATGAGTTATCGTGAATGACAACTTCAAACACTTCGAAGACACTACAATAAATTATTTTTCATTGGTTGTTGTTGTTGTTGTTGTTGTTATTATTATTATTATTATTATTATTATTATTATTCACCAATCCCGATACACAAAATCCTTACTTTTTTTAAGGACAAGATCCTTACTTTCTACCCTCACCACAATTTTTACCGCGATTCACACAGCCTTAAAAATATTTGCAACTTTCCCTTGAAAAAGGATATCATTACAGTCCAACTAAATGCACTAAAATGTTGTGCTATATAGTTAGTGTAAATATGACGGTGATAACAACAAGTCAACAACAACAATAATGTATTATTATCTATACTATATATATATATATATATATAGAAAACTACCCATTTCAACACACTTTTGGGTTGGACTTTACTTTCCAAAAATACTCTTAATTTGTGGAAGGGATATGAAAATACTTGATAATCTTTGTCGGTTGTATTGAGGGGAACAACACAGATGTACAACATAAAATCGGTTGATAAAAAAGCAACATGAGTTTTTCTTTTATGCTAGTTTTTTGTGAGTTTGATATGTGGTTAATGAAGGTAAAAGAGGATTAACCGAGACGATTAGTGACATGGATTAGTAATCCATGTGTTATTTTATAATTGGCTAACAATAAGAACAGTTTATAAGGAATTGTGTGTAAATTTTTTCCTTAAACTAAATTTATTATTATATATTATCTATTTGTTACATGTGCTATTTGTATTTAAAATTAAAATTAAAAATTAAGGGTATTTTTGAAAAGAAAAGTCCAACCCAAAAGTGTGCTAAAAGGGGAAGTTTTCTTTATATATAGCATAGAATAAAATGGTATAGATATTAATAAGTAGGTTCTCACAGTTAATAGTTCGTTCCCGCATTGTTTAGTTTTTCTCAACCTCTCTCAACCCTCTGCATCAGAATTCCGAATTAACCTGTTTAGTTTTTTCTTTTTCTTTCATGTTACAACTAATCAAAGTCGATTAATTTTATGGATTATATATTTAACTTTGTTGGTTTATAAACGATTATGATTCAAATTGTTTACGATAAATTTTAAGAATTATTTGACTTTGCTGGTTTATAATTGCTTATACAAACTATGATAGCGTGACTTTTTTTTTTATATAAAGAGAACCGTGGTTTTTTTTAATTATTAAATAAAGGGAAAATAAGCAATAACATCCCCTGTCTTTAAGCTCCTTCCACTGCCTTTTAAAGGAATAATAACATTGCTTTTTTTCTTTGTGATTGCAAACGTTCTGCATGTATACAATTGATAAACTGCTCACATAACCCCATACAATATCTACAATATCTGTAATACCCTGCTCGTAAAAATTCAGTATTTGTTATTTTATCCTTTGAATTTTAAGAGAAGGGAAAAATAGTAATCACATATAAGACTTTTCGGATCACATCATATTATTCCAATGGACTACGGGGAATAAAATATGCCGCTTAAATCTTTTACGACACTTTACCAGATATTTTAGTTTGAAGCAAAAAGTAGAAAAGGGCAAAATTGTCATTTTGCACTAAGAAGTTATATAAGACAAAAACCATAAAATTTTCTCACACTTTCTACATTCTTCTTTCCCTAAAAATATCAGATTTTTCTACTCCCACCTTCTAGCTCTCTCACGGCTCTCTCATCCCTTCCTCCATTCTTCAATGCAAATCCATTACAAAACAACATCCAAGCTTAAATGGGATAGAGGCAAAGAGAAGTGTCAAGATTGAGGAAAGGGCTGAAAGTTGAAATTAAGTGCAAGTACAAGTGATTAATGGCTTAAATTGTGATCAAGTTTTTTTCCAAAAGCTTCCATAACTGATTTTTGGGATAAACATGTTAGAATTCTTGTATGAACGGTTAGGAGCTGAGTATACATGTTTAGTTTTATTCTGGAAAATTTGAACATAAATTGAATGGTTTAAATGGCATAAGTTGTCAGTTAAGCTGTTTTGAGAAAAATGCCTTAAATGATTAAGTTGTGGATTCAAACTGCTGTATAAGTGATTCATAGGGCTGATTATTCATGTTGGAATATTGTGCTAAATTTTGAATTGAAATTGATATGCTAAAAGTCATAAGTTGCTAGTTAAGCTGCTTGGATAATGGTTTAAATTGGAATTATAGTTGTTTCAAGTATTGTTTTGTGATTTCCAGATTAGGAGAGATATGTTAAACGGGTATATGAGTAATGGTAAAATTATAAGCTGTTCTAGTAATGACAAAAGTGCTTAAATTGTAGTTAAGCTGTTTTGAAAGTGCTTAAATGGCCAAACAATGAACTTCTGGTGCAAGGACTGAAATTAGAATTTTTGTATATGCTGGTTCATTAAGTAAGAGTATGTCACAAGTGGGTTGAGTTGTTTCAGAAAGGGCAAGACCTATAAGCTTAGGCATGAGCTATTTCTGAAAAGTGATTAGGGAGTTTTGAAGATAAAAGAAGCTGCAAATTGTGGATAAGCTGCTTGCAATTTCCAGGAATGATTCACGGTGAGTTCCTTTAGCTTAGAACCCATCTTTGGGGATCAATTATGATTATGTTAGATTATTGAGATAACATGGATAATTAGACCATTTTTATGATTACTTGCCGATTGTGCAGGCATGACTATCATGCCATATGAATGGTACATTTGAAACAGAATAAGTATGAGATAGTAGAATGATTATTTCTAAATTAGGTATCCTTATTTGTTTATTCTAAAATCTCATTTATGTTAATAAGTATGTTTATGGTAGTATAAATGTTGGAGGGAAATTCTATCAACGCAATTGACGTATATGATTATAGTAATGATTTGAAAAAAAAATTGACATGAGTAGAAAAATTGAAATGAGTAACATGCTCATAGAAAGAAAAAGAAAAAAAAATTTGAGAAAATCTTTGTTTGCTACAACAAAGAGATAATGTAACCTATGAGGTACGACTCATAGTAACGAATTCGAAACTCCGTTTGCTACAACGAAGAGATAATGTAGCCTATGAGGTACGACTCATAGTAACGAATTCGAAACTCCGTTTGCTACAACGAAGAGATAATGTAGCCTATGAGGTACGGCTCATAGTAACGAATGCAAAAAATCTGTTTGCTACAACGAAGAGATAATATAACCTTTGAGGTAACCGTTCGCCACAACGAAGAGATAATATAATATATACACACATAATGAAATGTATAACTAATGATATGAAATTTTAAGTCAAGAATTATTCGGTTAGTATTTGAAAAACTTATATTCTTCAATTATGGAACCAAGGAACAATTCTAAGAACCCTCCAACATGAATACTAATATAGCATACACATATTAACATGAAAATTATGTTTAGAATGAATTAGTTACAAAGCAATATTTTATGGGCATTTTGCCAATCATTGAAAATGATGAAATTTAGTTACGGGACTCCGGCTTAGTTAGCCGAAACTAGTTGTTATCAGAAAAGAATCAGAGATATACTCAGATAAGTATGCTAAAGTATAAGCTATACCATAATACGGTATATTGGATATATGTTTATGATTATTATTATGATTATAGCAATTATGTTTATGATTAAAGTTATGAGTATGACTATATTTATTTTATAATCAAGGTAGTATTTTAGACAGCGATTCTAGTTATCCCCTAATCGCTCAGTTATGCATAATAAAATTGTATAAACCCGAAATAGGTTGAGTTTAGAACAGATGGCGATCCTAGGTTTCCTGAGATTGCCTACAACCTAGGATAGGTGGAACTCACTGAGATATCCTGTCTCACCCCAATCCCTTTTATTTATTTCAGATACTCAGGTCACCAGACAACATAATGGCGCGTGATGAAGAAGCAGAAGTCGTTAGACCATATAATATTTTCAGAGGTATAAGACGAGAATTTCTATATCTTATTCAGAAGAAATTTTTATTATTGTAATTTTAATGTATCCAATGTCAAGTTTAACACACATGCTAGATATCCTATGAAATTTCTAGTAGGGGTGTTTCAATATCCAACAAAATACATTGAAATCAAAGTGTTAAAACCATTTAAACAATTCAAAATTGTTAAACGATAATCACACACCAACAACTAAAAACAGAAACACTAGAAAGCTTCAAACTTGGTTACATTCAAACCACCACCTGAGAGGCCATAAAAGAAGACAACCGCTAAGAAGTATGGATACGAACACCGACACCAGATACAACACGCATACGGACACGCCAATAACGTTAATAATTTGAGAAAATCACATATTTAGAGTAATTATATTTGTGGATGTGGATGCAACACGTGTTCAGACACATCTAATATGAGGAGTGTATATGCGAGGAGTAATATTATAATTTATATATGGTCGAAAGAGACATAATTACACCTACAAATGATGATGTTCAACAATTGAATGACACAATTATCAATTAGTTTTCAAGAGAATAACATAATTTGTTGTCATTTAACGAGGCTAAATGGGATACTCATAACTTATATCAACAGGAATTCCTAAACTCAACTGCTCAAGGAAGTATCCCACCACATACTTTAAAAGTAAAAAAAGGTGCACCTTTTATGTTGTTGCGAAACATAGACCTTGGATATGGCATGTGTAATGGAACACGATTGTTATGTTGTGGTTTATTTAAGAATATGTTGGAAGTGGAAATCCTAACATGAAGCAATGCTGGAAAAAGAGCATTCTTGCCCAGAATTAAATTAAAAACAAATGCGAGTTTATGACTTCTCTTCAGCCATGGTAAATTATATGTACCTTCATCAAGAGAAATTTCTCAAAATTCAACAAAAGTTCTCATTAAAGAAGGGAAAATAGAAGGAGAAGATGAAGACTTTATGAAAAATGTAGTTTTTGAAATATTCTTTTATCGCAATCATAACAATGTTTCTTTTACATAACATGTCATTTATACATTTATTTATGATGTTTCTTTTACACAACACACACGTTTATGTTATGATGTTACTAATTACTATTAGAATAAACAATAAACGATCATTACTTTACCTTAATTTTATATGCAGACAAACTAAAATATGTTGAGTTCAAAAATAATTTTGTTATATGCCTTGACAATATTTTGTTTATAAATCAATATATCAATAATCAATAATTTCATAATATTTAAAAATTTAAAATTTTTAATCCAAATTATACAAACAAATATAATAAATTAATCACATACGTTAGCGCAGTAAAAAGAGTGGATAGACAGACACGATAGTGCCTGTCTTTCCACTAGTTATTATAAGGAAAATGCTAAAAAATACTTTAAAGATATATGTTAAGGAATTTAAAGTAAAAATCCTGTCTTAAAAATTGTATCAATTTAATTCTCAAAAGTTTAAAATTAATATTTTTTATCAAATATTTACCATTTATAAAAAATTTAACATATATCCTTAGACCACATGTTAACAAATGTTAACAACATGACCTTAATAATAATAATGACCAGTTTTTTACATATACACTTCCTAAATATTTTTTACTTTCCTCTCTCTCATCTCCTTCTCAAACCCTAGCCATCACCCCATTCTTCTTCTTCTTGTCAGAGGGGTGATTTAGGGTCAATTTTGACCCAAAAATCACCCCTCCGAGTTGTTTTTTTCTTATATCCTAATTGAATAAGTGATTTTACATATTTTCTGTTTTCTTTCGTTTGTTTTTGTGATTTCGTCGTCTCTGAACGACTCTGTTTGTTTTGATTTCCCGTCTTTGTGCGGTGTGTTTTTTATTTCCCGTCTTAGTGCAGTGTTGATTTGATTCAGGTTGAAAGATTAGCTTTGAGCAAGTGCAGATCCGATCAATGACAATGACTTTGGCGTCGTCAACGTTGCAGATCCGGAAACATGAATATTCCGAAGACTTTAATATAGTCATATTAGTCATATTTGTAGGCATAGGTACTTTCCCGTTTTCTGCTATTAACGTGGATTTTGTGAGTTTGTTCACAGATTCATCCTTTTTGTTTTTTAGCGAATTTGGATTTGTATTGTATCGATGTACTCCATCAATTTGAATGAATGAATATTGTTTATTTTTGTCTCAAAAAAAATAATGACCAGTTTTTTTGTCAAAAAAAATAAAAATAATAATGACCAGTTTTTATTTGTAATATATTCCATTTTAACTTCTTAAAAAAAATAACGACGGCTTGCATATGCTCTTACATCACAACCATGTATGTACTCTTTTATGACAACTTTTGCTTCTTATGACAACCTTAAAACTGAATTATGTAGCACACTTATATATTACTATAGACTTGTGAGCCAAACAAACATTTATTGTAGTCCATTCAAATGGCAAAAACAACCCACATAGTTGTGATTTCAAGTCCTGGTTTCAGCCACTTAGTCCCAATAGTAGAATTCAGTAAACGTTTAGTCTCAAACCATCCAAATTTTCATGTCACTTGCATAATTCCCTCACTTGGTTCACCACCAGTTTCATCAAAATCATATCTTGAAACAATTCGACCAAACATAAACTCCATTTTTGTTCCACCAATCAACAAACAAGATTTACCTCAAGGAGTATATCCAACAATCCTGATTCAACAAACTGTTACACTCTCTCTACCATCAATTCATCAAGCTTTGAAATCTTTGAGTTCAAAAGCACCTTTAGTTGCTATAATTGCTAATATTTTTGCTCTAGAAGCACTAGATTTTGCAAAAGAGTTCAACTCTTTGTTTTATCTTTACTTCCCTTCCTCGGCTTTTGTACTTTCACTTGTTTTACATCTGCCCAAACTTGATGAAGAGGTTTCATGTGAATACAAATATTTAAAAGAACCTATAAAGTTACAAGGATGTTTACCAATCAATGATATTGATCTTCCTACACCAACAAAAGATAGATCAAATGTAGCTTACAAAATGCTTCTTCAACGTGCAAAAAATATGCATTTGGTTGACGGAATCTTGTTTAATAGCTTCTTAGAATTAGAAATAAGTGCTATAAGAGCTTTGGAACAAAAGGGTCATGGAAAAATCGGTTTTTTTCCTGTGGGGCCCATTACACAAACAAGTAACAATGATGTTGTTGGTGGTGAACATGAATGTTTGAAATGGTTGAAAAACCAACCACAAAATTCTGTTTTGTATGTTTCTTTTGGAAGTGGTGGAACACTATCTCAAAGACAAATCAATGAGCTAGCTTTTGGTTTGGAATTAAGTGGTCAAAGATTCATTTGGGTTGTGAGAGCACCAAGTGATTCAGGTAGTGCCGCTTATCTTGAAGCTACAAATGAAGATCCATTGAAATTTTTACCAAAAGGTTTTTTAGAAAGAACAAAAGAAAAAGGTTTAATTTTGCCATCATGGGCACCTCAAGTTGAAATACTTAAGCAAAATTCAGTTGGTGGATTTTTAAGTCATTGTGGATGGAATTCAGTTTTGGAGAGTATGCAAGAGGGGGTGCCAATAGTAGCTTGGCCTTTATTTGCAGAACAAGCAATGAATGCTGTTATGTTAAGTAATGGTCTTAAAGTGGCAATAAGGTTGAAATTTGAAGATGATGAGATTGTGGAAAAGGAGAAAATTTCAAACGGGATTAAGTGTTTGATGGAAGGGGAAGAAGGTAAGGGAATGCGTGATAGAATGAAGAGTTTAAGAGATTCTGCTGCTAAGGCATTGAATGCCAACGATGGTTCTTCAGTACAGACTCTGTCACACTTGGCTAGTCAAATGGAAAACAATGGTGGGATTTAGGACAAGAAGGGAAAGGATAACGATTGTCTCTTGTCGTATTCTTTAAGAACCTCTAATAGTAAGTTTTTATAAAAAATTATGTTATCAATGTATTGTATTGAAATTTATAATATTCAACCTTTTCAAAGTATATTTTCTAAATTTAGGATCATTAAATAATGCTCTGGGACACTCGTTAACAAAAAAAAAGGGAAATATTGTTCTTATTTTATAAAGTTATTTTGGTTTTGATGTTTCTAGTAGGTGTCTTTTGTTTGTTTCCTTAATTTTCTTTTTCTTTTTTGTGGTCATTGTATTGCATGGTTGTCACATGTCACAAACAAGTTTCATATTCCATGTGTAAAGAAGGACAAAGTGGTTGTCAATTGAAAATGAATTTGTTTCCCTCCACACAGTTAGATTATTTCAGTAATCTACTAACAATATATGAAAGTTGAAGTACAACGAAATTTCATAATCGTCATCTTTAAAATTCACAATCTCTTTAATTTTATGAGTAAAATGATAATTTTGCAAAATTTAATTGTTTTTGTTTTTTTAAAATTAATTATGGATAATGGTTATCATAATTATAACAAATTTCCACGGATGGCTATAAAATTGATTATTTTTTTAAAAAAATTATGGATAATGGTCATCACAAGTGTAACTAATTTTCACGGATAATTATAGAATCAATTTATTTATTTTTTTTAAAAATGACTTAAAAACAAATACTGTGGAATTATCCACGGATATAATAAATTTTCACGCATATTTGTTTTTTGGGATGCAAAATTAATAAGTCTTTGAAATACTTTTTCCTTCAAAAAAAAAGTTTTTGGAATACTTTTAAAATATTATTTGTTTTTTAATTAAAAACAAAAAGGTGTAGCCAATTTTTTTCTTAAAAAAAATTGTAACTATTTGTTTTTTGGATATAACAAATTTGGATGCAAATTTATAACAAATTTATTTGTTTTTTGGATGCAAAATTAATAAGTCTTTGGAATACTTTTAATTTTAAAATACTATTTGTTTTTTTTAATCTACTAACAATATATAAGAAAATTATTTAAAAAAACAATATATAAAAATCGAAATCCAATAAAATTTCATAATTGTCCTTTTCAACAGCCAATATATTATCATGATATTTACGGGCAACTATCTTTTCATTTGATTTTGGAGATATAAGCACATAAATTCTACAATGAGTGTGTTGTAAATATATAACAGTATTTTCTAGAAACAATACAGTGATGTTGATTTGATAAAAAAAAATATACAGTGATCTTGATATTTTAAAAATAGTCACGAGTTTTCTAAATTTTATCATATCGGCTATCACAAATCGTTACGTAAAAAAAATCTACATATATTAGCATATAAAATTCTCAACAAGTGCAGTGCAAATATTTAACGGTATTTTAAATATAAAATAAAAAGTTTTTTTTAGTAGAAACACTACATTGATGTTGATATTCTAAAAATAGTCGAGTTTCCAAAATTTTATCATATCGATTTCCTCATATATGCACATAAAAATTTAATTATGCATATATAAGCACATAAAATCTACAATGGGTGCGGTGCAAACATTGAACGATGTTTTGCATATATAAAATAAAAATTTATTCAATAGAAACATTGTATTAATGTTTATATTTTGACAATATTAACGAGTTTCCACAATTTTATGATATCAACTTTCTCATATATTTACTTAAAAATAATAAGTTTCTCCAGATAAAATGCATAAAAGCTACAATGGGTGTGGTGCAAACACTGAACGGTGTTTTAAATATAAAATAAAAAGTTATTTAATAGAAACACTACATTGATGTTGATACTATGAAAATAGTCAAGTTTCCAAAATTTTATCATATATGTATATAAAAATTTATTTATGCATATATAAGCACATATTTTTTTGACAAGACATATATAAGAACGTAAAATCTGCAATGGGTGCGGTGCAAACATTGAACGATGTTCAGCATATATAAAATAAAAAGTTATTCAATAAAAACGTTGTATTAATGTTTATTTTTTGACAATATTAATGAGTTTCCACAATTTTATCATATCAAATTTCACATATATTTACATAAAAATATGTTTCTACAGATAAATTGTATAAAATCTACAACGGGTGCGGTGCAAACATTGAACGGTGTTTTGCATATAAAATAAAAATTTATTTAACAGAAACGCTACATTGATGTTGATATTTTGAAATTAGTCATGAGTTTCTAACATTTTATCATATATGTACATAAAAATTTATTTATGCATATATAAGCACATAAAATCTGCAACGGGTGGGGTGCAAATATTGAATGGTATTTTGCATATAAAATAAATATTTATTTAATAGAAACATTACATTAATTTTAATATTTTGAAAATAATCTTGAGTTTTAAAAAATTTATTTTATTAACTTTCTTATATATGTATATAATTTTTTTTCGCGTACATAAAAAAAATGCACAACATATCTGCTTCAAATATTTAACATATTTTTCTATATATAAAAAAAAAATTAATAGAAAAATTATATTAATGTTGATAATTTAATCTAATATCCTTAAATATTTGACAATATTAACAATATAATTATTTTTTATATGATTATTGCAATGTTATGCAACCTGGAAGCACGGGTCTATTAGTGGTGGTTATAAAATGTGGTATGTGCAATGACTACAATTTTGGCTACATCAGCCGTATTTACCAACAGAATAGATAAACGAAAATACTGTGAGGTTTTATTTGAAGAAATGTACTACTTCTTAAGTTTACCGACAAAGAAACTAGAAATTTCTACGAGACACAATACAAGCGGCATCTGCCAACAAAACATTTTAAATAAAAATTGAAGAAAATTAAAAATCTTGAGACTCGTATCCAAACTCGAGTCATATTTGACGACTCCATCTGCAAGCTGGTTAAGTAGACATGAGTTCTACAAATTAAGCCTGAATAATAATAATTCCATGGATATTGCTTATGAGTGTCCCTTGCTAGGACAATCATCGAGAAGATTAATTGCAAGGGAAGAATCGACAAACACCTTAGTAGCCTAAATCCTCTAGTCCAAGCAATTTTCAAACCATGAAAAATTCCCAAAAACTAAGATTCAAGCCTCGAGCAAGGACAAATCTTAGCTGTAAAAATACAAATAAATTTACTAGCATCATCTTGAAGAATTCCGCCAAAAGACGCTACATCACAAGTTCTTGTTGCATCACCATCAATATTTAAAGCAATATATCCAATTTTAGGCAGCTCCCAATGGATAGTGCATATGCATCATTGCATACCAGCTTTAGTTCTATTACCAATCAGAACCTAAGAAGTGCATAATTATGTTAATAAAATCATAATTCTTAGACAAAATCATTTCAATTATCCTTATTCAAACCTTCTAGATTCATTCATGGTCTAACAATAAAATCAAAATCAAAAGGGTTTTGATAACGAGTATCCTCGAATACTCTTTAAGCATTCTAAATTAAGCCATTAAAAATATCAAAGTTTTCAATTTTCAATGCACTTATTATATAAAATTTTATAAAAAAAATATATTATTTAAGGTTCTTAACTAGGTTCTTAACTAGTACCCAAAGCACTAATTAACATTTTCCTATAATAAAAAAATAGGCATGGTGACACATGTGTGACACTTATCTTATATGCAATGCACCTACACGTGCAATGCCATCAAACAAAATTTCATGCATAGGCTTAGTCTCGGAAGGAATCTAATCATTTTGGTGTATTATATGCAACCTTACATTATTTTTTACATTACATAATAAAATGTTTTCATGAATCACATTACAACAACTTTATCGTCGCGTCAAAGCTCCACTTAAACAATAAAAAATATAGAAACAATATTTTGTTAACATACATTTAAAAAAATCTTCAACTCTTGCTTTACTTAAAATACAATATAAAACTCTTAGTCAAAGTTGGCTTGCTTACATCAAACAGCCATAAATAGAATCACATAAGCATAAAACCACCAAACCAAATAACCTTGTAAAACTTTTCACCAATACTTCAATTCCAATTCCAATTCCATGGCCAAAACAATTCATATAGCAGCAATTTCAATCCCTGCATTTAGCCACCAAGCTTCCATCATAGAATTCTGCAAGAAACTCATTCATCATCATAATCACTTCCACATAACCATCATCTTCCCAACCATTGATGCACCTCTCCCAGCAACCCTCACATTACTCAAATCTCTCCCATCAACCATCAACTACACTTTCCTCCCTCCAATCAACAAAAAATCTCTCCCACAAAATCTCTCTCCAGCAGTCCAAATTCAACTAGCAGTCTCACAATCCATGCCATCTTTCCATACCACAATCTCTTCACTTTGTTCATCATCATCAACAACACCACTTGTTGCTTTAATCACTGATCCGTTCGCAAACGAATCACTCGAAGTAGCAAATGAATTCAACCTTTTATCTTACATATATTTCCCTCCTTCAGCAATGACACTCTCACTTTTCATCCATTTTCCAAAACTTCATGAAGAAATATCATGTGAATTTAGAGATCACAATGAAGCTATTCAAGTTCCAGGTTGTGTTCCTATTCATGGTATTGATTTACCTGAACATTTTCAAGATCGGTCTAGTCTTGCTTATGATTTAATTCTCCAACGTTGTAAAAGATTCAATCTTGCTGATGGGTTTTTGGTCAACAGTTTCTTGAAAATGGAGGAAAATACAATGAAAGCCTTAGAAGAAGAACATAATGATTCTGTTTTTCTTGTGGGACCCATTATTCAAAATGGGACAAATAATGAAACAAAAGTTTCAGATTCAGATTTAGAATGTTTGAATTGGTTGAAAAATCAAAGTACTAATTCTGTTTTGTTTGTTTCATTTGGAAGTGGTGGAACACTTTCTCAAGAACAAGTTAATGAGTTAGCTTTTGGGTTGGAATTAAGTGGTCAAAAGTTTTTATGGGTTTTAAGAGTACCTAGTGATTCATCAAATGAAGCTTATCTTGGTGCTAAAAATGATGATGACCCTTTAAATTTTTTACCAAAAGGGTTTTTAGAGAGAACTAAAGGACAAGGATTAGTTGTACCTAATTGGGCACCTCAAACACAAGTTTTGAGTCATGGTTCAATTGGTGGGTTTTTGACTCATTGTGGTTGGAATTCAGTGCTTGAGAGTGTTGTGTTGGGTGTGCCTATGATTGCTTGGCCTTTGTTTGCTGAGCAAAAAATGAATGCTGTTTTGTTATTTGATGGAGTTAAGGTTGCAATGAGGTTAAAGTTCAATGAGGATGGGTTAGTTGGCAGAGATGAAATTGCTAAGGTGGTTAAAGGGTTGATCTTGGATGATGAAGGAAATGTGATTAGGGAAAGGATTGAAGAGTTGAGAGATGCTGCTGTTGATGCATTGAAAGAAGATGGATCCTCCTCTATGGCAATTTGCCAATTTGGTAATAGATTGGAAAGTTATGGAACCACCATGTAGTTTTAATTTGATTTTGTAGTGATAATAATTGATTTTAAATAAATTAATTTTTATTTAAATTGAGTTGAATGTAAAATACCTATATTTAAATCCATTCATGTAAATTTTTCTTGAACAAAAATCGAGGTATAAAATAATTGTAAAGGCAAAATTTTCAAATTCTAATTTTAAGATAGAATGAAGTTTATAATTTTGAAGAGAATGATTTTTATAACTACTATATTTATGGTTAAAGTTCTAAAATAAAGGGAAAATCAGTTATACTCGAGAATTTTAAATATATTAAAATTTATTTTACATTTTTTATAATTAATTTTGCCCTATTGAAAAGTAAAACTAAACAAATATTCACCAAGGTGATTGATGCAAGTTTTAAAGAAATTGTATCAATGAATTAATAATGTGAAAATGGAAGAAGAATTTAAATGTAAATTATCATTAGGGTGTTTGCAATGCAGTTTAAAACAAGAATTTAAATGTAAATGATCGTTAAGGTGTGTGTAATGTTGTTTGAATTAGTTCTGACATAAAAAAATTATTGAATCTAAATTAAAAATCATTTGTAATTTGGTTAAATTTAAAAGACTCTTATGACAATAATCTGATCTGATCTAAAAGAAAAGAATTATCTGGAATTATCCGTTCATTCTTTTTGTCCTTGAAATTCTCTGTCGGTTTCTACTTGTGGTCAGAAGAAGACAAATTGTACAATCAGAGTCTTGATAGAGACATCTACAGAAGAGGACAAGTCTGATATGGCTTTTGGGTCCGTCAGGGTCTTCTGTTATTCAGAGTCTGGAGGTCTTCAACTTCTAAGTGACTTCTTTTCTTCTGATCCAAGGTGTTGACTTCTAGTTGATCTTTCTTCAGATCTTCTACAATAGCCTTTTAGCTTCTCTTTGTGCTTATGATCTTCTTGTATATTATTAAACCTTGTTAAATTTTAATACATGGTCATGCACACTAGAACATATATTAGTATATCCAATTGTTCTTCACTACTTTTTTATCATCAAAACTCTATAGGAATTGTGCAAACCAATTTTGTTCCAACAATCTTCTACTTTTTGATGATGACAAACAAATTTATTTGGAACAATTGTTGCTATTCTAATTAACATGTTGACTTCAGAGTTTGAGGTTTGCAAGCTCCCCCTGAGTCTGATAGTCCATAAGGTGAGGTTTGTAAGCTCTCCTAAGTCATATCCAGGTTAATTAGATTTATTTTTAATCAATTAAAAATGCATCAGATCATATCAAAGTTAAAGCACTAATTCAATGTGTTCTTTTCGTAAGACTATTCCCTTTCCGAAAAGGTAAATCAATAGTTATTCTGACGTTGGGTTCCAAATCTACACTATTTCAGTCGAACCTTTCTTACACACAACTTTGTCTTTAATTCGCGCAGTCAGCTCTCCTACATCACTAAGAGGGGAACAATATTACCCATCACATACCTTGAATCCCATGGGACCATGAAATCGGACTCTGTAGAAGAAGCGACCAACAAAAAACTTTTGCTTTTAAAGCACGAAGAAGTCCCCTCTTTGAAAGTTGGACCTGAAGACATATCATTTTATGTTATTTTTATTCATTTTAGTTATGATTTAACTAAAATTAGAGGAGTTCTAGAACAAAATTACTAATGGTTTAAGGACATTTTGTTATTTTTTTTATAGGGTCTTGCTAACAAGTGCCCTTAAGGCACTAGTTAAGGATTCTAAATTAGAAATAATTGGTAAGTTTTATGTAAAAAAAAGTTACTTTCTGAAGTTTTAATGTGTTGAATGCATCAATTACAATACAAAATTTCTTCTTTAAACTTCGTAACAAGTGCCTTAAGGGCACTTGTTATCATTTCCTTATATTAAGTCATGTAATTCTAGTTTCTCATGAGCAAGCGATTCTTATGTGTTTTTGATGCACTTCACTACAAAATCATGTAATTCTGCAAAACAAAACACCTCATAAGGAATTGAGAAGAAAATGAATGAAGAATTAAGAGGCCACAATGAATGAAGCAAAGAAAAATAGAGCAATTCTTATGTTGTAAATCTTGACATTTCTCTAAAATATAGATAAAATAACTTGATGAGATGATGCTATGCTTCCACTAGGGGTGTTTGCGGTGCGGTTTGATTCGGTTTTGAGGGTAAAATTTGTAGCGCCCTACTTATATTAAAGCGATAAAACACGCGAATAATACAAATATTCAAGAAATAGACGTCACGTCTTCAAAAGTTCTCAAAACATGCATACTAAAATTTCTCAAAACGTCGCAGCGAATAAATAGCATACATCTCCAAATAGCCATGTCATAAACATTATACATACATGATCAAATAAATCTCCAATCTCAACATATGAGTAAAATCTCAACAACATAGTCCACATCAAAATAAACATAACGACCGACATCCTAAATCAGAGCCCTATACTAAGACTCCAAAAACAAATAACGGAGGTAGCTCCCGCTATCCTCAAGCACTCACAAGCAAAGCAAGTAATCCTGCAAGCCGTCTACCCATTCATACAAATAGGTAGGCGGTCAACCACATACCACTGGGGGTTAGCTTCACATCAATCATAATCAAACATAAACAAGCATAAGCATTCAAGGATTCATGCATAACACATATACATACTCAACATTCCTAGAATACTATCATCACATATATAATATCTCAGTTCAACATTAATCATGTTATTAAACATCTATCATAGCATCGCAAGTATATTCAATCTCTATTTAAGTCATCGACATAAGCTCGCCATTTATCAACATCAATCAATGAAAGGTTTACTCACCTTATTCCTCATTTAGCATACTTAACTCAACAAGTACAATTCATCATTTCAAAGGTATAAGCTAAGCAATCATTATTATCAAAGGAATCACCAAATCATATATATAATTCTCAAGATAATTATCATCAAACAGATTCATCAAGTATATAAGTACAAACAAGTAAGACATACAATTAGAGCCTTGTTCATTCATTCACAACCATCAACAAAATCCACCAATGCACATACACACAAATTCAAATAATCACAACATACACCAAATTTCACCAATGCACATATACACCAATTCAAATAATTACAACATTCACCAAATTTCACCAATGCGCGAATTCCCTAAGTCACATATTCAATTATGACATGACTCACCAAATAATAAATATATGCAATGTTCTAGACACTTCTAGATGCATGTGGTACCATCACCAACAAGGTCGTCACCTTTGATGCAACAAAAACATCATAATCGTCGTCATTTCAGATATATAAAATCATCACCATTAGTCATGTATGCATGAACATATGACTCAACAACAATGCATATGTTCACACAAACAATTCAAAACATTGGATATAATATCCAATATCACCTTCATTTTGCATTCATGCATTCACCAACAATATCACCATCAAAATTAACATGTATGAATTCACTGCCAACAATCAACATTTAATATGTTCAACAAACAACATAACGTAAACATGTTTATCACCAATCATTCATCAAATGATCATCACAAAAAATAAACACCTTTCATATATGCAAGCACCACAACTATCATCATCAAATTGCATATAAGAATTCAACCGCATAATTCGATACATGCAATCACCACATCCAATTATCAACATTAAGCATGTATAAATTCACAATCAACAATCGACATTTAACATGTATCATTCACACCAACAACCAACAACATGATTATCATGTCACAACTCATCAACATAAACAAAAACATAAACACCGTCATTAAGTTCAACATCATTAACATGATTCATCAAAGTTAACATTTTCAAGAAAAATCACCATTCAAGACATTCTACCAAAACTAAGAAAACATAATCAAATGCCTCAACAAAACACATGCACTACTCACATATGTTCATAGTAGCTTAGGCATATGAGTATTCTAGGCCAATTCTAAGAATCACATGATTACGACAAGTTCATATCATTTTACCACTTTCCAAGTTATACGACAAAACAAAAGAAACACGTTTGAAAGCCTCAACTAAGCATATACATGAATCACATATGAGTGCAGTGGTGTATACATCAACATCTCATAGGCCAATTCACTTTAATTTCAAAGTTTGCAAAGTTCATATCGTTTCTCTCATATTGCAAAATCAATTTGTTTTCAAAACAAAACCGAGTTAGATTCATCATCTCATACGTTAAATACTCTTAAACACCTTAAATGAACTCCTAATACTCAAGTTTTGAATTTTGGAACCAAACCATAAGTTTTGGGTTGACTTGAAAATAACCAGCAGGTGTAACACCCTAAACTATTAAAGCGATAAAACACGCAAATGATACAATCATATAAAGAATTTAGATGCTACATCTTCAATTAATTCAAAACATGCATAATTAATTTTTCAAAACTTGCAGCGGAATAATATCATAACATCTCATCGACAAATAAAATTTCTAAAACAGCCACGCCACATGCATCATAATACATCATCAAATATAAATCTCAAATCTCAACATATTGAGTGACAGTCTCACCAAACATGAAGAATAAAGGATAAAAGACTGACATCCTAATTAGAGCCTTAAACTAAGAATCCAAAGCAAAGAGACGAGGTAGCTCCAAAGCCAGCCTCAAGCATACTCACAAGCAAAGCAAAGCGACTAATCCTGCAAGCCGTCTACCAATTCATTCAAATAGGCAGGCGGTTTACCAAATGACCATTGGGGGTTAGATAACATGAAGCCTCTAGCTATAGTTTAGATGATGTTAGCCTTGTTAGTTCTATATCTATGTTGTTTAGATTAGATGTTGTTATTCTAGCTTTTCATTTTAGATTCTGTTAAAGCACCCTAGTGAAACAATTGGTCTATGTTTAGTTATGTCTCTTGTCTGCATGAATCGTTTCAACCTTGTCTGAATCGTCTCATTTAAGTCTATGACTTGATATGAATCGATTCATGATGTTTATGAATTGATTCATGTTTGAATCATATCATTCATTCTTGAGTCGTATCATTAAACTCTCTGACTCTCTCTGAATCGATTCAAATTAATCCTGAATCGATTCAGACCTTCATCAGAGCAGCTCGAATAGTTTCACATTTCGCATGACTTGCATCAATCTTAACAATCTCTCCTTGTGTCCGGGCTTATCGTTCTGGTGTCTGAATCGATTCAATTGTTTAATGAATCGATTCACACAGTTGCTTTTGTGCAAAAATTTAGCCTTACTAGCTTTCCCTATATATTGTCTTTTCCTCTTAACTCCAAAATTATTGAATCATTTGAAACTATTCTCTCTAGGTCTCAAAAACTCATTGTTCATACATTCTTCAAGATTAAATACTTTTTCTGAGAATCACTTTGTTCTTTGAGTCTATAGATTCTCTAGGGTGCTAGTAAGGATTGTAAGTTGGTTCTCTCAAGAAGATTGGTTGGGCTTAATTAAGGCTTCAAAGGAAGTGAATAATCTCATTCTACCTCCAAAGGACTTGGGGGTCTTTCTAACCGTTCTTGAAGTCGAAGGGGGTTCGTTTACCGGACGTAGCATCGAAGGCTTGAGTGAAGAATTTGAAGGGGTGCATGGGTATTCAAGGATTTGAAGATTTAAGGAGCACCAAATTCAAAGGGTACTTGAAGTTTGGGGGAGTGTTCTACATAGGAGTTGAAGAATTAGGTTTAATTTCAAGGAACTCTTGTAAAGGTGCACTTCATCAAGAAGAGTAGACGTAGCTCTAGTGAGGACGAGAAAGAGCGAACTACTATAAAAATATCGGTGTTATCGCTCTTCCCTATCCTCTTTACTTTTTACTATTGCATGTGATTAATTGAATAATTGATAGGATAATTGCTAGTGTTGATCTAAGTTGTTTTTCATTGAAAATTAATCTAATTCATTGAATTAGGTTTCATATAATTTGCTTAGATCAATTGATTGCAAAATCTATTCAATTCTTCAATCACACATGTATTGTGTTTTGATTTGATAGGTTAGTAATTTTGTTCATATTGGTTTGGCTTGAAATTGTTATAAGTTTTGTACATTGTTCAAGGTTGATTAAAGTTTGATTGTATGATAAGATTGGTATCGTGAATCTCTCATAATCAAATGAAAGTAAAATGACATATTTATTTCCATATGATTAATAACACTTAATTAAATCATCCATAACAAATCCAACATCATTATTAAATATCAAGCATACAAAGATAAAGCTACACAAACACAATTTCACATCTTCACATATTCACCAATTTCACCAAGTACATAAATCACCAAGTTTCACCAATGCACATAATCACCAAGCACATAGTCAAATATGACACGTTTCACCAATTATAAAATGTATGATATGCCCCTAGGAACAACTCTATAAGCATGTGGTACCAATCACCTTCATTTGATACAACCATATCGTAGTCATCGTCGTTGAATACAAAGTATTATAGCCATCGTCGTTGGATATAAATATCCTACTTATGAAAGCATTAACATATGACTCAATAATGCATACGTCCACACAACAAATATCATCATTATCATCATCATCATTAGCTTGTGTGATTAGTTGTATCTTAGAATGTGTTAAAGCACCCAAGCTTGTGTGTGTCTCAAGTTAATCCCATTTCATCACATATCATCTGTCAAAATTTATGTTTCTTCTGAATGAATTGATTGAAACATATCTGAATCGTATCACAAAAGTTTCTGACTTAGTACGTAGTTCTACAAACAGGAAACCCTAATCTACGTCTATCTTACTAAGGGTTTCAAGAGAATGGTTTTACTAAATTATAGCATTAAGTCGGACATCTAGACGCTTGTTTTCCTAATTACTAACCAGTTAATTCCTAGCTTCAGTAATGCACCACACGACCCAATGGGTTTTAGCCACTGGGTACCTACGTCTAGGGTCAACAATTCATGTGGTATCTTTGGCTAATTAGTAATTACTTACTTCCTAGACAGATAGTTAACGGTAAAAGGATATAAATATCAAGATATAAGCATCCAGTTAGTGAAAACAATATTAGGTCCTGTCACAACCTAACTACCTAATCTAGGGTTACACCTTTCACAGAAATAAAGACTATAATCTAATAAAACTATATAGTGGACAAAAGCATAAATAAAATAAATAAACGACAAATTAAATTAAATAAATATCCAACAAAAATATACAGAGGTTCATCTTAGAACTTTAACCTAAAAAGATTTAGTTACACATGGAAACTAAAAACAAATTACTAAAGATAAAAACATACCCTCAAAAATCAAGGAGAAGATAGAAACTCTACCAAAGCTCCAAAGTTGCCTTCCTCTTGAACTGCTCCAGTTCTGAACGAGAAATTCTGAATGAGGAAGGCTGGTATTTATAGTGAGAGTTTCTACCTGGGTTTGGGGGCTTTACCCATTTCGGAAGCAGGAAAAGACAATTGCGCCCTGACTTTTTGCGTGCACGGGGCACATTGCGAATGCTTGGGGCGCATAGTGCATTTTTTATGCATGCACGTGGCGCATACGAAATTCCCAAGGCGCATGGTTTGTTAAATCATGCCCTAGGCGCATTCTGCCTCTCTTTCGGGCCCAATCTCTGATTTTCTGTCGTTTTTAGGTCTTCGTCTTCAAATAACTTTCCTCGGTACTTAGGGAACAAAATTCCTCCCACTTGTAAGTCTTATGAGGTCTCTTGAATCTTTATTCTTGTCTCTTGAATCATCATAATTCTTCGGTTGTTCTTGATTTGCCAATTTGCATGATTTCTTCGTGAATTACTTCAAAACCCCCCTCAAATTGCTATGTTTCGGGAAAACTATAATTACAGACTCAATAAAGAAAACATTACAAAAGTCCTGAAATCATAGGCAATCGTTCTACTACTCCTCCTTTTTGTTGTTATTTCCTACTAAAAAACATGCTAAGAATAACGTAAGATGACCTGTCATCAGCTAGTAGGGATTGTAAGTTGGTTCTTTCAAGGAAATTGATTGGGCTTAATAAAGGTTCCAAAGTGAAGTTAATTATCTTATTCCACCTCCAAAGGTCTTGGGGGTCTTTCTAACCGTTCTTGAAGTCGAACGGGATTCGTTTACTGTACGTAGCATCGAAGACTTGAGTGAACAGTTCGAAGGGGTGCGCGAGTAATCATGGTTTCGAAGATTCAAGGAGCACCAAATTCAAAGGTTATTTGAAGTTTGGGGGAGTGTTTGCATAGGAGTTGAAGAATTAGGTTTAATTTCAAGGAACTCTTGTAAACACATTGTATTCAACATTGTTACTTAGTGGATGACCTTGGTGAAGGTGTACTTCATCAAGAAGAGTAGACGTAGCTCTAGCGAGAACGAGAAAGGGGAACTACTATAAAAATATCAGTGTTATCTCTCTTCCTATCCTCGTTACTTTTCATTATTGTATATGATTAATTGAATAATTGTTAGGATAATTGCTAGTGTTGATCTAAGTTGTTTTTCATCAAAAGTTAATCTAACTCGTTGAATTAGGTTTTAATAATTTTCTTAGATCAATTGAGTTCAAGTTCTATTCAATTCTTCAAACTCATATGCATTGTGTTTTTAATTATAGCTTAGTATTATTGTTCATATAGGTTTGGTATTGAAATTGTATTAGTTTTGTAAATTGTTCATGGCACATTAAAGTTTGATTGTAAATAAGATCTGTATTGTGAAGCACTCAATTCTACATTTAATCTCTTTGCACATAGGTTTATCTTTTTGCTTATTGTTGTGATTGTTTGTGCACGATTCCAATAGTTGATTTAGTTAAAATCATCTTTATATCAAACTCCAGAAAAACTTTTTCTAAAAGCTATTCACCCCTATAGCTTACAATCTTATTGGCCATATAGACCAACAATAGTCCCTTTTCGGTATAATGTCCTTTCGAAAATTAAGGATCGTCTTAAAAATAATTTCTTCTTCGATTCTTGGAGAAGTTAAATGGTAGAATGATGTTAGCACCAAATTTGAGTGTTTGAAATACCATATTGATATTTGGAGATGTTAAAAGTTAGTATGATGGTAACTCCATATTTGAATGGTACAATAGCATGTTATAGTGGTTTCAGTCTTAAATTCGAGTGACCTTAATAGTCATATTTAATGGGGTAATTCTTAAACGATTTTCTACAGTGCAGTGGTTACCGCACAATTGCAGTTGTACTTGTTTTATCTTGAAGGCGGCGTGATTGATAATCCGCCTTGCACAATTTTAAGAAGTGCCACAAAATATCTTATACAAAACAACATTGTCGTGATTCAATCTAATAACAACGTCGCTAGATGAAAATTCTTTTTTCAACACAGAATTTAGAAATTCAAATATGTCAATTTAAAAATTCAACAATTTTAAGACCGACTAAATGCAACTCAAAACAACAATAATATGTTGCAGGGATCTCTAAAACTTCAAATTACAACAACAATTATGGAATTTGTCTATGTCATATGTCCACCATGCATGTGTATGTCATGTGTCTACCATGCAGGCATGCAATACAATAGCCACATCACCGGACAAAATTACAAAAGCAAATTAAATTAAGGTAAAATCAAAACACACGTAACTAGAAACCTCAAAAACCAAAACAACTTTAAGAAACATTTATTTTCTTAAATCCCATCAAAACTTTCCCATTGACTAGCCAACTGAGACAGAGTCTGTATTGAAGAACCTTCATCTTTTACTGCATTACCAGCATAATCTTTTAAACTCTTCATTCTTTCACGCATTCCCTTACCTTCTTCCCCTTCCATCACACACTTAATCACATTTGCAATTTTCTCCTTTTCCACAATCTCATCATCTTCAAATTTCAACCTTAAAGCCACTTTAAGACCATCACATAACATAACAGCATTCATTGCTTGTTCCGCAAATAAAGGCCAAGCTACTATTGGCACCCCCTCTTGCATACTCTCCAAAACTGAATTCCAACCACAATGACTTAAAAATCCACCAACTGAACTATGTTTAAGTATTTCAACTTGAGGTGCCCATGATGGCAAAATGAAACCTTTTTCTTTGGTTCTTTCCTGAAACCCTTGTGGCAAAAATTTCAAAGGATCTTCATTTGTAGCTTCAAGATAAGCAGCATTAACTGAATCACTTGGTGCTCTCACAACCCAAATGAATCTTTGACTACTCAATTCCAAACCAAAAGCTATCTCATTGATTTGTCTCTGAGAAAGTGTTCCACCACTTCCAAAAGAAACATACAAAACAGAATTTTGTGGTTGGTTTTCCAACCATTTCAAACATTCATGTTCACCACCAACAACATCATTGTTACTTGACCCTATTTGTGTAATGGGTCCAACAGGAAAATAACTGATATTTCCATAACCCTTTTGTTTCAATGCTTCTACAGCACTTGATTCTAACTCATAGAAGCTGTTAATCAAGATTCCATCAACAAAGTAAAAACTTTTTGCACGTTGAAGAAACTTTTCGTAAGCTTCACTTGATTTATTTTGTGTTGGTGCAGGAAGATCAATACCATTGATTGGTACACATCCTTCTAACTTTATAGGTTCTTTTAAATCTTTGAATTCACATGAAACTTCTTCATGAAGTTTAGGAAAATGCAAAACAAGCGATAGTACCATAGCTGAAGAAGGGAAGTAAAAATAAGACAAAGAATTGAACTCTTTTGCAAAATCTAGTGCTTCAAATGCAAAAGAATCAGCAATTATAGCAACTAAAGGTGCTTTTGAACTCAAAGATTTCAAAGCATGATGAATTGATGGTAGAGAGAGTGTAACAGTTTGTTGAATAAGGATTGCTGGATATACTCCTTGAGGTAAGTCTTGTTTGTTAATTGGTGGAAGAAAAATGGAGTTTATGTTTGGTGGAATTGTTTCAAGATATGATTTTGATGAATCTGGTGGTGAACCAAGTGAGGGAATGATGCAAGTGACATGAAAATTTGGATGGTTTGAGACTAAACGTTTGCTGAATTCAACTATTGGGACTAAATGGCTGAAACCAGGACTTGGAATCACAGCTATGTGAGTTGTTTTTGCCATTGGAATGGACTACAATAGGTGTTTGTTTGCTCCCACTTTTGTGAGGAAGTTGCAAGTGATTTTGTTCTGTTTACATTGATATGTGTTTTATATATAGGGAAAGTAAGTGTTGGTCAATTTCGTATTACATAATTTTCCTCAAAAAGAAAACAAAATCATACGACATAATTATTAAATATTTTTGTTTACATAGTAGTTGAAAATTATTAAATATTTTTTTTTGATTAAATTATTAAATATTTTTGTTTACATAGTGTAGTTGAAAAATCGCTGGATAATACCGACTTTTCTTTTTTGAGAGGAGAGGAATACAAACTTTTCTTATGGCATGCTTGATATTTTTAGTTGAATATATTTCTAAAAAAATGATATTAAGAAATATTCCCTTCGTCTCAAAATGTAATCAAAAACGAGTCAACATAAATTGTTTTATTTGATGCAAATTTTAAACTAAATACATTAACTTTTGTTGTCAATTTTTGCTTATATTTTGGGATGAACGGAGTATGTTTAAATGAAAAAGAGAAATACTTTTATCAAAATATTTTCATAATGTATTGTTATATATAGTCAAATTTTTCATAGATGCAAGTGGAAGATATTAAACTATGAGTGATACAAGTGATATTAATTATATTTCTATGAAAATTAATTTTCATCTTTATTGAAATAAATTGGCATATTTTTTGATGCAAATTTTTTATTTTTAGTGCTTTAACATGTGTCCTTGGGATGCATGTTATCATTCCCCATTAATCACATCCTTTAGAAAAGTATTACCTCCGTCTCTAATTATAGGATCCTTTTGAAAAAATAACGGGAATTAAGATAGTGGATATTTGTATTAAATATGTTTGTAATTACTATTGTTTTTACAATTTTATCCTTTAAGAGAGAGGGTTGGTTTATGTTTTCAACATGTTATTTATTATTGATTATAGAAAAAGATGTATAATAAATAGGGGCATGTATGTAAAGAAATAATTAATGTAGTTGGAAATAGCAAAGGGATCTTATAAAAAGGGAAATTTTTTTTTCAAAAGGGTCTTATAATTAAGGACGGAGGTAGTAATATTAATTATAATATTCAACTAATAAAAGCCTAATTAATGTTGTATCGTAACTTGGATGGCATAGTCATCTTGGGACGATTTTTTCTTAAAAATAGTTCAGTAATTTTGGAACGAGACAAATATTTTATATGATTAACTAATCTCTATTTTTCGTGACAAAAATTAACTTTTATAGTTATACAAAGTAATTTGGAAAAATAAGTTGATTTAGTTGGTCAGAGTTCAACTCAAGTTCTACTTGTCTGCAAAGATTTGGGACAATATGTGGCTGCTTGTTTGAGTATCTCTTGATGGAAAATATACAAATATATCTCAAAATACTTTTCGTGACAACTCAAGTTCAACTTGTTTAAACATTTTTTATTATTAAAAAATGTGTTTGTAGTAAATTATATGCAAGTCTTCAACGTTTATTTTTTGAGTAACATGCAAGTCTTCTGCGTGTAAGGATGTCATCAGAGGCAAAAGTTGTCTTCTCTTTGTTCATTACTTTGACTGTTACATGGTGATGTAAGTGCATATGCAACTAAACATTATATCTATTTTATCATTATCATGCAATCAGTCATATTTACTCTAATGGAGTACACCGTACACGTTCCTTTACCATTTGCCTTTATTTTTTGTTTGTTTGTGAAACGGTTGCAAAGTTCCCTTTCTTTTGGATGCTGCATAATCGAAATTTAGAAAGAAGAATTTCTTGCTTTGAATTCAATTCCTTTAGGGTTAGAGTCTAGAGCTGTCAAAACGGGCAGGGTTTGTCGAGCCGGACCGTAAAAGCTCGAAAAACGCCAGACTTTAACATAAAAAATTAAGTCCGTTTAAAACCGGACCTTTTTAGCCCGAACCTGTGGAGGTCCGAGTCCATCGCAGGCTAGTCTGACCTGACCACGGGTAGCCCGTTTATTTTATAATTATTTTTTAACATTATAATTTATAATTTCCTACGACCCAGCCCACCATCAGGTTCAGAAAAAAGTGAGCTATACATCATTTTCTTTGAATGTATAGAAGTAGAATTGACATGAATGTAGGATTGTATAGAAGTACATCTGTCGCAGCACTTGAAAAAATCTATTTTGAGATAAACAGCTTCGATGAATCAAAGAAAAAAAAATCAAAACATGACACAAAACCATAAACTAAAATATACATGATCTGTAAACACCCAAAACCTTCCACGTGGATAGGCCATGAATAAAAATATACTATTCCTGATTCTTAAATATGGCCTCATGCTCAAGCATCATCTGCTACACAAAATCCTTATCATATGCTGAACATACATCTGTCGCAGCACTACAGAGAAAGGTTGTTATAAGTTCAGTACTTAATTAGTACTCTTTGTAACATTCATATTAGATTAACATTGATGTATACATACTTTATTTTCTCGGTTATGCAGATAATTTTTGATATAGTTATTGGGCAGTAGAAGTAGTAGTTTTTTGGGGGATAATAGTTATTTGTTTTATAAGCCTTATAAGCCTTTTAATTAAAAGCTTTAAGTAAGCGAGCTGACCCGAAAGCCCGCAAAAGATCAGACTTCGACAAATATTTTTGAATCCATTTATCTTCCGGGCCTTTTTGTTCCGGCCCGAGTCCGTCATGAGCCGGCCCGACATAGGCTGGGTAGCCCATTTTGATAGCTCTAGTTAGAGCACTAAAATTTGTCTAAAAAAAGTCGTTTACCATTTATTTATTTTTTTTGGAAAAGTAGAAACTTTTATTTATCCATTCTACCAACATTCTCAAGAGGATTTAAATCTTGTACTTCAAGTTACAAGATTAAACTTTTATGATTAAATTAAAAGTTTGTTTTAGCTCAAAATTTTAAGAGTTTAAGTTTAATTTTAGCAAGGACTAAAATTATAAGTAATTCTTTTTTGTAGGGATTAAAAAAGATATTAAAATTAAGTAAGGACTAAACATAGAAGTTTTCAATTTTATAGAAGTTTCCAATTTTATAGGGACCAAAAATATATTTAACCCTTAAATTAAACTAGCACCATAAGGTAAACCAAACATTTACAATTTGTAATAAAAATAAACAAGAGTTAGTATATCTTTAACTCCTGTAGTATTGGCGTGTTCTCGTTTATCCCTGTAAAAAATAAATTAGATTCTAACCTTATAATATAAAGATTCTTTGATTTTGTACTTTAATGTCATTCGACGGTGCATAAACACTGACGAAACACACTAACTATGTAGTATTGCTTTTTGCAAAAAAAAAAAAAAAACACTATGTAATATTGCTTGTGTAGCGTATGGTATAATTAATTAATTTGATTTTTCAATTTTTTTTACTTCATTTTCTCTATGGCTTATTTATTTATTTATTACACTTATTTAAAACAAAAATAATAGATTGAAGAACATAATCAATGTTCATCTTCTATGCCCATAAACACTATTTCACAAACCCTTTTAATCTTCAAAAACTTAAAGAAACTCAAACTCATCTGGAAACGAATTTGGCTTTAACCCAACTCACAAATTCAACACTTCTACAACATGAACAACATCATGAGCATATTCTCTCTTATCCTTCATCATATTCATTCAAGAACCCAACAACAATAACAAACCCCTCATTTTGATACAACCTCACACATTTTTGCTTATCCTTCAACATTTCATCATCAAACTGAAACCCATAACAACATAGCAAGAACAACACTGCATCATCTTTCTCACCTTTTATCTAGGAATTTCTAACGATATTCCCCTCCCATTCTTCTTCGTGATCACCTTTTATATACCAAAATTAACCTTAAAGCCTTATTCTTAATTAGCAACATTTTAGTATTACCCTCCTCTCTTTCTGAACATCGTTCTTGTTACCTTTTACTTCCCAATGGAAGCAACATAGACAAGACGCGAATTGATAAGTGATACATTGGACCATCATGAAAACATGTAAGGAACTTGACCTTAACCATGACCTGCCGGTAGAACCAAAGTTATCAAATAATGTATGACCCTAACCGCGACATGTCGGTAGAACCAACACTGTAAAAATTCTTGACCCAAGAACAAATGAAAAGTTCTCACAATAAGGAAAACTCAAATATATTAATCGTCAAATTGTGATTTGAGAAGTACATGAGTTTCTTATTTACAACCTAGGCTTGAAATACTAGAGATAAATTCCCATTACCATGCATTTACAAAATTCATTGATAAGTGCATGTTTATTACCTAGAAAATAGCCATTAACATGATTAAAATTTCCACTAGCCACTATAATGACTTAGAGCACTACTTTGAAGTATTGAGAGGCTAGGAGAATACAAATGATCATCTAAAAATCCACCCAAAAATAAAAATGAAAATTACATATTAAAATGAAGAAAATTAGATTTTTAATGGTCTTGAGAAGTGAAGGAGGGAAGGTTTTGAGAAGATGAACACAGGGGTATAATGGTTCTTTCACGTTTGTCTTAGAAGCGCATGGGTATTTTTGTCCATTCACCCTAAGTTTTGCCGAGTCAGATTGCCACTAAACCAATTAACATCGTCACATCAGCTAATCAGTGACGTGACTGTCATTAACTGGGTTGAAGGACCAAATTTTAAGTGATTAATATTTGCAGGTCAGTTTTGATAGATTTGGTAAGTTGAAGGACCAAATTCAAATGACCCATATTTGCAGAGCCTAAAAAAATAAATAAGCTTAAAAGAAAATTATATTTTAGAAATAAACTTATACTTTCAT
>Ga0315914_1001082_pt1 | contig 39156 bp, 27 predicted proteins | sample MpolenodulesMG_FD_203920 | JGI IMG/M metagenome (GOLD analysis project Ga0315914, IMG submission 203920) | Medicago polymorpha root nodule microbial communities from Los Angeles, California, United States - elongated nodules | ecosystem: Host-associated > Plants > Roots > Nodule | place: USA...
GACATGGATAATATTGGCATTGTATAAGATCAATTGATCATCCTACTAACTATCGCAAGAGGTGGCTGATAAATTACTCTTTAATGTAGTGAAAGTGAAACAGTTTATTCTATTTCACCAATTTTTTACATCAATTTCACATCCTACCTATATACACTTATATATGTAATAAAAATTTGTAATTATGAATACATAGAAAGATCTTCTTTTAGTAAAAGTCATATATATGCACAGACAAAGAACACTGCAGTTGTTTACTGGTACAAGTTTGTTCAGTCAACAAAACTGAACTATATTAATTAAGATTGCACATGTCAAGCTGCAAGTATTGATGTTAATATATGGTAAACAAAAAAAACTCTACATTTCTAGGCTGTTTGCTTATTCCACACGAATTTTCTTCTTTCTATTTTCTTCCTAGTCATATGTGGGCTCCACTTGAGGAGAGGTCCTCCTAACAACAGGTTCATTTTCATCATATATGAGATAAACTATTGTTTTCTTGACAATTAAGTAGCTCCCAAAAACAACCACCACCTCCACTTTGTTACCAGGTGCTATATTTGATACAATATTTTGCCACTCCTCATTTTCAAAAGAGGTTAATGTTTCTCTCTTGTAGAGATTAATGGTGGTCTTTGTATGATTTATCACCAACATATTTTTTAGTCCATCTGATGTTGTGTTATCTGGGGTTGAAGTATAGACAATGCATATCATCGACTTCAAGTTTCGCCTTTCTACTTGAGGAACTTTAAAAGTTACGGAAGGACCTTCGCAACTGAAAGTTAACCAATTTGGATAACTATCACCAGGGAGCGAACAACCACCACCGCTGTTGATATCAAGATTCTGCAAATATGAAAAATGCATGAGTCTCTTTCATCTCATTGTTAACAATTTATAATGAACATAAATTTTAGGAAGATCGTAGCATTTTTTCAATAAAATGAAGTACACATATTATAAGTTAAATGTATGTATTTTTAAGTATGTAAAAAATTTAATTATATGCATGCAAGGGAGAGAGGCAGTGTGTCACACCTGTAAAATTTTCTCTTTCAGAGTATTAGTGAATTGGCAACTCATTCCCATTTGAATTAATAGAGACTTCAAGGAACTTTTTGCACCCGAAACATCCACTTGACTGCAGAATTGAATTAATGCAGAAGTTTTTATATTTGATACTTGTGATGTAGTTGCAGCTAATTCCAATTCCTTGGCATACAAGGCATCCAGAATGGTTGTCACATCTTGAGAAAATCTAAGTTTGGATCCACACTCCACACAAAGACTTCGAAGACCTGGAAGGTGCTTTGACACTGATGCTAGTTTGTGGGAACTACTATGTGGTACATCAAAAGAAACTAGAGATGACATAGCAGTAGATGTTTGAAATGAGGACTGAAAATTATTTGTTGGTGACATCCAAGACCGAATGATAGATGGAAACACATCACGTGAAAATCCTTCATAGCCGCACAAAGAAATATATCCAATGCTTTTTGACCTTACTAATGAAAAGGGTACTCTTTTTATTGCAGTGTTATTTGCAAGGAGAGTGGTTAAAGATTTCATCTGTTCTAAGTCCTCCTCTAACTTGTCAATCATTAAACACCCAGAAAGAATGAGAGATTTTAGAGATTTCAACTTGTATATACTTCTTGGAAGGCTCCAAAGGCTAATACAATCTTCCAAATTTATCAGAAGAACTTTATTTAGAAGTCCTATAGTATGCGAAAGCTCTAACAACCTCGGACAATCTTTGAGTACTAGCTTTTCAAGATTAAGTAAGTTTGAAAAGTCTGGAGTTTGTGTCAGACAATGAGAGTGGCTAAGATTGAGAATTTTTAGCTTCTCCATCCTCTGCAAGAACATAAATTTATAGAGAATTTCAATTTGAGGGGCTTAATTTAAATTTCATCTATGAATTTGAAAAGTGAAAACACCCCATGAAGAGAAAAAACTAAAATCAAAACTAATACCTGGTTTTCTTTCCACACAACTTTGACATTGCTATTTTCTAACTCGATGGAAACCAAATTTTCTTGATAAAAGTCTGTAGGTATGCACGTTAAAGGAAATGCATTCCAAGATAACCATCTCAGATTTTTGGAAAGATATTCAAAGTTTCCATCAAGTTTTACACCAGCAAGTTGAAGCAATCTGAGTCTCTTCATCTTCTTAAATGCTTTAGTACTAAAACGTTTTGTATCATCTAATGGTAACTTCAGAGCAAGACCCTCAACAACTTTTGTTCCCTGTCAAATATAATATGCAAACCTTAAAGATGCACAACACGTAAAAAAAAGCTTGTGATGAAACCAATCATTTGTTACTAGAAGCACACAACAATTCACAACCAAACTAATTTTCAAAGTTATTGTGTTAAGTGATAATAAAAAAAAAAAAAAAAGTTTGAGTAAATCGGTTTTATGGTACATGAAATTGTCTTTTCATGGATTTGAAGCACTGAATTATCCGAACTTAACAATTTTATTGACTAAAATACTGATATACTCAAATGAATTTATACAAATGAGTTGTGAATGTTTGTTTTACTTCATTAAGGTTTAGATATTATAAATTAAGAAAAGTAAAATGTAAATAAAGGCCTTACTGTTTGTTCTGATAATACATCAATCACATCCTTATTATACCACAACCTGCTACGCTCCTCAGGATTCTTTGGTGATTTCTCACGAATGATTTCTCTTCCCATATCTCTCAATACATCATGCATTCCAAACACATTCCTTTCATCCACGGTTACAAGGCTTCGCTCAACAAGAACACTTATTCCAATTTCAGGATAAAGTTCACACCCATTTAATATGTGTATAACATCATTTTGGTCCATCCCAATAAAAAAACAAGCTATGTTAAGGAATATTTCTTTCTCAATATCATCATTTAGACCATCATAGCTTATTTTTAACTTCTTATGTACTTGATCATTGGGGATTTTTTGAGTTTTTCCAATACACATTTCCACTCGGCTACCCCCCTTTCAAACAAATATGATCCAAGAACTTCTAGAGCTAGTGGCAATCCCACAGAATACTCAACTACATTTCTGGACATTCCAACAAAATCTTCTCTAGGACTCGATTGCTTGAACGCATGCCAACTAAAAAGCTCAATTGATTCACTTTAATCCATTTCTTTCATTTTGTATACTTGATCAACCCTATTCCCTCTAAGTATATGCAAATCTCTGGTTGTGATGATTATCCTGCTCCCTGAACCAAACCATTTACGACTTCCACACAAAGCATTCAGTTGATCCAGGGTATTCACATCATCAAGTACGAGAAGTACTCTTTTACGGCAGAGTCTATCTTTTAATATAATATTTCCCGACTCAATGTTTTGTATCTTGGTTGTTGTTTCTTTGCAGATGTCAAAGAGAAGTTGTTTTTGTAAATTCACTTGTCCAGCATTTTGCTCCCAAACTTCCCTAATATTTGCAAGGAAGCTTCTACCTTCAAAACTGCAACCAATTTTATTGTAAATCGCTTTGGCAATGGTAGTTTTACCAATACCTCCCATACCCCACATCCCTACTAGGAGAACATCATTTGACTGTTGGATGTCTAACAATTGAATCATATTATGCACTCGAGATTCAACCCCTACTGAATTATTAGCAATAAACAAGTATGTCTTGTCAAGCAATCGTGTAATATTTTCAGCAATATCTTTGATAACCTCACTTTCATTTCCACAAAAAATTAATCAACCAAAAGGTGCAAATATGTATAAGTCAGAAGTAAAGAAAATTCGAGTAAAGAAAATTATGTCTTGCCATAGGCTCTATGTGAGTTAAACTGTTTCAAAAAAAGTTGCAATAAGGCTCAAAGTCTTGTCCAGTAAGTTGGATGAAATTGTGTGTGCATATCTAGCTTGTTACTATTTAACATAATCAAGTGCTTGTAGTATTAGTATAAGTGTTTATCATATAAGTACTATTTCAATAACAAAAGATGAAATAAAGTAAAACCATGTTCATTTAAACTATAAATTATTTTTTATAAGCCATGATGGAGAGCTTATAAAAATAAGCTCAAAACAGCTTAAAGATTTGTCAACTGATTTCATAAGCTTTAATGATCCAAGCACATAATAAACTGCAATGTAAACTAAATAATTTGAAAGTAGAAACTGTTGAATGAAGTTACTTGGAGTTTAGGACTACAAATCCTGCAAGGCCAGCTGCCTCGCGAAGCGCCGCTCTCCACCGTGTTTCCAAATGTTGACTAGGTGGCGATTCATCTTCTTCTCTTCTAAAAGCCACTTCATGTGTTCCATCTTGGCAATTCTTTTCAAAAGATTTTGAAATGCACTACCAAATTGACCTGTTTGATGACGCACTTCCGATGGATCTACACCGTAGAATGTTGTTGTGTACAAGTGTGAGTTATATGTCCCACATCGGATAAAAGAGTAAAGGTTGAACACCTTATAAGTAAGAGGACTCATAAATCCATAGCCTTAAGGTTTTGGGTAAGAGTGTGGTGTCTCTCTTGCTTGTGCGGTTGTTCTAGCCTCGATGTGGACGGACCCCCAGGCTCCCCTCATGGCGTTTTTAAGAGAAGCATGGAGATGTGAAGTGAAGGAAGCGCAAGATTGAGGGTATCTTGCGGGAATTTACTGAAGGAAGACATGAATGGATGGCATAAGATGAATAAGAAATTGTAAGACAGTTGAAATGAAGTGTGAAGGTGTGCAGAAGCAAGAAACAAACAAACAAACGGAATTCAGTTTGTTTGTGGTGCTCAGTGGGTTTGGTTGTTGGATAAGAGGAAAAAATGAGAACTGTGGGTCTCACATATGCATGGGGACAGTGGTAGCTAGATAATAATGAAACCAGTGGACCGTTTTTCTGAGCAAAATATTATGACCTGTTACACAAGTTAAACAAACTCCGACACCGTGTAATATGGCGAGTTTAGATTGAATCGGTTTTGAGGCAAAAATAAAATCATACAAAATCCAATTACACTTTCCTAACTTAAGTATGCATGTTGAATCCAGGCATACACACATTTTCCATATATACCTTCTGGTTTAAGCTATACATATCATACTAGTACAAAAAATGATCATGATCAGTTCATAAATCATATGCCTATCTATACATATAAAAAAATGAGCTAGTAAGTTGGAAAAAATAAGTGTTCTCAAAATTTTGGTTAACATTGAGTACAGTATAGGGCTATGAATAAAAATTTAAAATTAACATTGTATAAGATCAATTTATGATTGGATTTGGCTCTCTAAACTGATTAGTTAGTAAAGAGAGAAAATCAACAATTGATATTGTAACTACCTAATTTGTTATGCATCTGTATATAATATTAACTCTTGATTTTTAATCAACGGTTGATATTAATCACTTAAATCACTAAAATGAATTTTTCAATTTAGAGAAGCCTTGTCGAAACAGTTTATTCTATTCCATCAGATGTATAATAGTGTATGATAATAGAGTTAGGATTCGTTGACATCAGGTGTCAAAGTTTTCGTTGACACCAAATATTATCCGTTGATTTTATTTGATTTAAAGGCTAATATTTGTTCACTTAAGAGTTAAGACTATCATATACCATATTTTATTGTGATTTTCCTTTCCTAATTTGTTCTATCCGTTTGTCTCCCTAATTTGTTTAGGTTTTCGGTCATTGAGTTTATAGGTTTCATTTCTAAAGTTTATAATAAATTTTAGGCCAAATACCTCCCCGGATCCTTTAAGTTTCATGCTTGTTTCAGATAGATCTTTTAAGTTTCTAAGGTTTCAGATAGATCCTTTAAGTTTTGAGTTTGTTTCGGATAGGTCCTTTAAGTTTATAAGGTTTCAGATAGGTCATTTAAGTTTCGAGTTTGTTTTAGATATGTCCTTTCTATCAACCTCCGTTAAGCCAAAGTTAAGGGACCTATCTGAAACAAACTCGAAACTTAAAGGACCTATCTGAAACTTTATAAACTTAAAGGACCTATCCGAAACAAACTCGAAACTTAAATGACCTATCTAAAACCTTAGAAACTTAAAGGACTTATGTGAAACAAACGTAAAACTTAAAGGACCCAGGAAGTATTTGGCCTAAATTTTATAAATGTGCAAATATAGGGTTAGATCTCATAGATTTTACTAAAATTGAATGCATACTTAGGTTGAGCTTTTAAGCTCTCCAAAATGCAATCAAATATTGGATGTGGCCGTTGCCTATAAGAAATTAATCATCATCATTAACATACTATTTCAATACGAGATATATCCATTGAATTTCAATTGAAATATATTGAAAATTCAATTGAAATTTAAATGACGAAGAGCTCACTAGAGATAACAATAAAGTGCTCGATGAAGGTTGTGTGTGATCGTGAAGATAAAAACCTATCATAGCCATTCTTCATTAAAATTAGGTGGCATTTAACATGGGAAAGGGGAATCATTTCCCACCATGGGAAAGTTTTTTTAGACCATTAGATTAAAAGGGAACACTGATTTTACTATAGACTGTCCATACTATATGTTTTTTCTCACTGTCATCAACTTTTGAATGTTATTGACCGGCTTAGCTTTCTGTTTCCATTCTTGAAATCATTGTTTTCCTTTCTTATTTGCTATGTTTGGTTTTTCAAACCAGAAGCTACTTAAGGATTGATAAGAAAAACATTAAGATCTACTTAAGGATTGCTAACTCGTTCAATGACCACCAAATAAATATCCTGAATAGAATTCTAAATAGACATAGAACAAGCTTGGATTGGTGAATGTTATTACTACATGATGAATCACATTACCTGGGTAAAAAATATATTTGGATATTGTTTGTTTGCATATATGAATACGTTCAAAAATGCTAAATGCAGAAGTATCCAACAAATTAATAATTTTAAGGTTAAAAAGGGTCATGACAGAGAGTATTTGTGAATGATGTGGAGTCCAGATGTAGCTCAAATAATAATCATCTGGAGCATAAAAGATTTAGGCCGAAATCAATTGTTTAAGGGTGGTTCTTGGAGTCGGTTGTGGTGGTGGTGGTGGGTCTATTGGTGTCTCATGAGAGGTTGAAGACAATGAGAAGAAAGATATAGTGTGGACAACCTATAATAAAATCAATGTTCCCTTTTAATCTAATGGTTTAAAAAAACTTTCCCATAGTGGAAAAGGATTCCCCTTTCCCATGTTAAATGCCACCTTAAAATTAAACACATCAGTGAAATCATAAGTGAGTACTTGATCATTAGAATTTTTTATCGAAGATTTAATATCCTTCGATTGAAAATTCTAAACATTCACCTGTGTTGAGACAATATGTATGTTAATAAATCAAACATATTTAAACGTGATGGTGTCAAATCACAATTGTATAATCATGTGCTTACTTTCTTATAGCCAACCACCACATCCAATATTGAAGGTAATTGAAAAATTTAAAGTTCAACAACTATGTTTTCAATTTCTATAAAATCTCTGAGATCTAACACTACATTCTGCACAGTTATACAAATTATTATAATCTAAAGAGCTGAAATCCTATAGTGACTAAAAACCTATACAGATTAAAATCTCATTTTAAAAATAGTAAGTGTGCATTAAATTAACCATATAATGTGAGCCGTTAATGAAGATTTGAAAATATTTGTGAATTAAATCTTGTTTCACATTTTCAGTATAGCTCGGATGAGGTGTTTTCAGTTCGGGAATTAGAGTTTATGAGTTGTCTAATATTCTAGCTCTGGTCTTGAAGAGTTGAACTCCCTCCAAGGTTCAAGTGTTCTCCTGACAACTTCTCCTTAGTAGGATTCCGACTAGAGTGAATCTCATGAGAATTTGAGTGTTGGAGCGAGTGGCAACCTTGTGTACCTTGTTTGGCAAGGAGTCGAAATCTATCAATCACCTTTTTGTGACTTGTGGGGTCGCGTTGAGGGTTTGGTATAAGATTTTTAGATGGTTAGGTTGGGAGTTGGTTCTTCTCAGGGATGTGTTATATCTTTTTGAGGAATGATATGTGTTTCCTAGAAGAGAGAAGCTTAGGGTGTTTTTTTTATTGATTTGACATTCTGTTTTATTGTCCAACTGATATGCTCGTAATAATATGGTGTTCTTTGGAAGGACAATAGTTGTAGAATAATTGGCCGATAAAATCCAATTTACCTCATGATATCCTTTTTCTTATTGTCATTAAAAAAAAAAGTAAGCAAATATATAGGACAAAAGAAATAATCATAAAATAACATGTTCAATGGAATAAATCAACAATGCAAGGATGAAACAATATTTTTGAAAAGGAAAAATGCTATTACCTTTAACATATGGCTTCAAATAGTTTGTAACCAATTTCTCCAAAACTGAATTCAATAGTTTGCCCAATGTCAAGATTGCTAGGTTTTAGGCTTTGAATTGATTTCGATAGTTTCTACTTTCTAATGTGCATCACTTAGTTTGAGATTTGCTAGCGAAATCACTTGTAGAAAGAGCATTTTGGAAAGTGATAATGAGAGTATGATTCTAAGTTAAAGATAGTCAAGTTGTTTTGTGGCTAGCTCACTGATTCCATCAGAATTGTTAGGCCTTAGTTAGATATTTTGATTCACTGCCCTTCTCTCATACTGAGTGACAAGGAAACAAATTGGTTTGTGGCTAGACATATTTTTTTATGAATTCCAGAACGGGTGTGTTATAGTGGATATCCCCCTTTCTTAACTCACACGTAGTTTGCTACCTCATCTTTTTTGGGCTTTAGGTTTTTTTTCTTCAAAATATCTGTACTTATTAAAAAAAAAAAGGGGACAAAAATCCATGAGAAAAACTACGCCTTTTGACAAGTTTGATTTTTTTTAAGGGAAACATATTTGAATTTCATTTATAATTACCTTTAAATTCACACGTATGATTACTTATAGTTTGTTGACGGTAGCAAAATTAAACTCGTACAATATATATAGAAAACTCTTTAAAAAAAATATTATATATAGGGGCACAAGTTAACATGACCCAAAAAAAAATCAACACGTAAATGTTTTCCTAGTTTTACGCTTCAGACATTATGCTGTTGTGAGCTTCATAGTGTGAAACTCAAAGCCAAGGTATCTTTTAAGAAAACATGTTTGTTAAGGGTGGGCGAATACGTGTGGACACGAATTTACCCGACCAACCCGATGTGAATTTGCACATTCGGTTCGGGTTAAAACGGGTCACATGTTAGTTGGGTGAATTTTACGGGTTCTAATGGGTACATTCGGTTCGGTTCGGGTGGTTATTTTGAACCCGTCGGAACCCTAACTAACCCGATCAACCCGGCCGAAGCGTTATTATTATTATTAGTTTTTTCATACTTGTTTCTCACATGTTCACAACAGATGTAACAAAAAAAAAACATGTTCACAACAGACAACTCAATGTACTAGCCCAAAACTGAAAAATATGTCCAGCCCACTTAAAACTTAAACCCTAACCAATTAGTACTCTAGACTTGTTTCCTCCCTCCATGCTGTCGTCACAACCTTCCCCTCTGTAAATATAATGTGTCTATTCTTCTATATCCTTCCCTCTCTCACTCTCCTCTCTATTATCTCTCATTCACCATTGATATATGTCTCTTTGTTCCTCTCTATTAACCACAACCACAAATCAAAACTTTGTTGTAAACAAACACTGATCCGTCAAAACAATGGAAGAGAACACAAATTGGATTTGATAAAGGAATAATCCAAATCTACTTCTTCTCTTTATCTTCATAAATTTATGGACGTTTGTTATTTGAGATTGGTCTAAGATTTTTCTATTCATGTGTGTTTGTTATGATTTGTTTGTTTTGGGATTTTTTTTTTTGTTGAGATGACACAACCCAGTTAACCGAACCGGACCAACCTGAAATTTGAAAAACCCGAATTAAATTTAAGGTACAATAGGGTTGGTGTTCTCCACCCGTGGGTTGGCTCGGATTAGGGGTTTGAACCCGAACCCGAACCGACCCTATGCCCACCCCAAATGTTTGTTATAGCATGTTGGAAAAATAGGAAATTTACAAATTTACCCCTTGTTTAAAAGATAAATTAAATAGGTGGAGTTGGTTTTTTTTTGGTCAAATACTAGTAGGTGTAGGTTGCTAACTTGCACCTTATATTTTTAGGTGGGTGTAAATTAGCAGCCCCATATATATATATATATATATATATATATATATATATATATATATATGTGTATATATAAGAAAATAAAGTTCACAAATTGGTGAAAGATGATTGGGGTAAGTAATAGTTGTGCTCGTATCGATACACGCGTCTCTTCCCATGACTATAAAATCAAGATAAAAAATTTTCCACCCTCCTTCTCACGTGTCCATCGAAATTCCTGCAATTGGATTTGGATTTTATAATACGAAATGAGGTTTTTCCCTGCTTTCAAAATCAAAAATGCTTTTTTACTAGTTTAAATTTTAAAATCAAATTTCACATTTTTTTCTCCATGAGTTAATAACACAAGAGAGGTTCAAAACACGTGTATCGGGAGTTCGGATTATAAAATCTAAAATATTTATTTTTTATTTTTATAATCCAAACAACCCTTTTACCCATGCTTTGATCTGCTATTGTGTCGTAGGAAATTTAATTTTAAAACAGAGGGTGCTCGATTTATAAAATCCTAAGCATTTATATTTTTGGATTTTAAAATCCAAATCTTTGAGAAAAAACAGATTTGCACTTAAAAAAATTGGGGAAAAGTTCATTCTAGATCATAACATCCGAAAATTCAATAACATTTTTACAATTATTATAGAAGACGGGTAAGAACCATGGAAGGTGGAATTCTAGGCTTGCATTCTCGCTAAAATTATTTCCCTTGTGACATGTAAACAAACAATGGTGTAAAATCGACGACACGACTAATTAATTTTTGTCTTCTTAAAAATAAAAAACTAATTAATTTTTTTTAGTAAAATATAAAATAAAATTAGAAACTGATGTTTTGTTGCATCCCAATGGTTTAGTTGTTTCTTTCGTTCCTCGTGTTGGCTCAAGTGAACTTGCAAAATTTTATGCAATTTTGATGATCAAACAACATATGCTTTTGATGGCGACAACAAAAACAAAACATGTGTTTCAACATATGCAATTTGAACTTCTTTTTTTTTTTTGACAGAAAAACATTTGAACGTTTGAACCATAAGTTTAAATATTTAAAATTCATATATAAATTGATCAAATAACTGAAAATGACGTGAAAAAAATATTAAGAACACAATCTTGTTATTTGAAATTAAGTTAAGGGACAACTAGAGTAGTTTTGCATAGTTTACAAAGTGTTTAAAAATTGAATACAAAAACGTAAAAGTATTAGGCAAAAATCATTTTTTTACAACAATATTAACCAAGAATCATTCAAAATAGCAGAGTATTTAACCCTACAACCATTTGTCTCAAAGACTAGAAGGAAGAAAAATAAATTAGGTCATCATTTCTGAAACATAAAAGGGTCATGTTGTTGATGATTCAAAGTTGAAAATAATTGATAAATTTTATGTATTTATTGTTTCAATGCATTAAATGCACAATTTTTAAGATAAAATTTTCGCTTTAGACCTCTTAACAACAACACTTGGTAGCATTTTCCAGACATAAACAAGTATTAACATGAACAATAAAAATGAAAAAACATGATATTCCAAAAGAAAAACATTGATTGTAAAAATAAAGGTCATGAAGAAACAAGAAAAAAGAAAATAACATGTCGGTTCTCTTGTGCAAAGTCTGAAACTAAAATAAAAGAAAGAAGAAGAACCCAAAAAAATAGGACCCTTCTTCACAAAAAGGTTTGTTTGATGGAATGAGAATAAGCTGAAGATAAGAACAAGAGAAAAAAAAAAGGAAGGGTGGATCAAGTTGAAAGCTCTCTTACATGTAAATTGCATACCACTGCCATTGCCATTATACAACAAACAATAAAGAGAGTTTCAACCAAGCTAGGGAGTTGTTAAGGATTAATCTGAACCATTGGATCTATCCTACGTGTTAATCTTGAGCTGTTGGTTTTATTTTGATTTTTGTGACAAAAGAGAAGTTGGTTTTAGACTATGTGATGTGAGGACTGAGGAGGCATGTGTGACTACCAAGTACTATCCTTGAGACCTTGACCAGTCGTTGTAACTTGTAATGTACAATTTATGAAAAACAAACACACTTTCATAATCAAATTTCAACTTAATTAGATCGATTATATGACAAAGATTTATTGCAAAAGGGACCATTATACCTTTCTATATACATTTATTTCTATTAGGTTTATAGTTATGGATATACAAAGAGTTATTCCTTCAACACAGTGCAATCATATGCACACATAAATAACACTACAGCCGTTTACTGATCCTAGTGAGCTAAGTAAGGAAAATTGAACTATATTTCAGATTATAACTATGTGGTAAAACTCTATGTACATTTCTAGGTTGTTGGTTTAGTGAGTGAGAGAATGGTTGAAACCATAAGTTTGAAGTCAATTGGCTTTGTTAAGTAAGCATCCATGCCAACCTTAAGGCATTTGGCTTCATCACAAGACATTGCATGTGCTGTTAGAGCAACAATTGGAATGTGTTTGCCTGTTCCTTCCTCTGATTTCCTTATTGCTTTTGTTGCCTCATATCCATCCATCTTTGGCATCTAATTTTCCACAAACACAGATAAAGAATCACTATATTTAACCTGATATTCACAAGTGCTTATGGCAGTACACAAGCTCAAATAAATCAATTCAAACAGGTCCTAACACTTAGATCCTAAAGCTATTAAATTATGATATCACCAATATATATTTTATTCTAGTTCATTCATACCTGACAATCCATTAGGATCAAATCATATTGATGGCAAGTTAAAATCTCTGTCTGTGATCTTGTATTTCTGTCCTTCTGGAGAGACTCTCTTCTACTATCTTCAGAACTTACCATATAATTAAGAGCATCCACTGCTTGTTGTCCATCACCTACAGCAACAACAACAGCTCCCATTTTTTCAAGCATTATTGTTGCAACCCTTTGAATTACTGGTGTATCTTCTGCAAGCAAAATCCTTAACCCCTCAAGTGATTTCTTATCATTCACTTCTTTTCTTGACCTTGTCCCCCTATCATAAGCTTGTGTTGCAAAGTTTGTTTCTTTAGCTTTGTTGTCTTCAGTGGAACAAGATTCTTCTTTCCTTGGATTATTTTCTTCCAAATGTTCATTTTCATTGGTTAACTTTACAATTGGTTTTTCACTAATTTCAGATATATCAGAATCATCAGAGCTAGTAGCAGCATCAAAATGAGTCGAATCAATCTCAAGAAACTCATGCAAATCACCCTCTTTCATGTTTTTCTTTTGCAACTCATGATTTCTCTCTTTTGTAACAGCTTCCAATATATGAATCATTTTTGCTTTGTAAAGAGGTTTGTTAACCATTAATAAGTGTCCTTTCCGACGAAGCTCCGTCTTTATGGTATTTGATGTGTCATGATTCAGCATCCACACAAATTTTGCTCGTCCAAAATACTTGTGAAGGAAGTTAAGTTGTTCTTTCCATATATCTGTGCTTAAGTCAAGCAAACCAATGTCAACTACAATGACAAAAATTGGATTCCTCATGTCTTTGATGCTTAGTAGTTTAGACTTAAATCCTTCAAGATTTATTGGATAGTGTGCATCAAAGTTGTTACTGTTATGGATTGAACTTCTTGCATGAAAGAGTTCCCTCAAAATTTGAGTTAGTCCATTCCATTCAGATGCTTCCATTGTGCACACCCCTTTTTTTGTTAACCACTTTGATGTTATTATTCTACCCATGTTTCCTTGTAGTGCAAGCAATACCTGCATTCACACTTAGTATTTAATAACCTATTTGTTATCCTTAAATTTCTCTTGCTTTTAGTGAAATGTACATTTTTTAAGATGAATTATATTTATTTTAAAGTATTATTTGCAAAGTAGAGTAATATACTCACCACTAAGCCATTGTCTGTCAAATTTAAAGCATGTTGCTCTGTGACATCCATTGGTGCACTAAGAAGCAAACATAATCTCATCAATGTTCCCTGACCCTCCTTTTTGGTAACCTTGATTTCTCCACCCATCTTATTAACCTGCCATCCAACAATAATAATGAGATAAAAGGAACTTATATTAAATAAGCAACCTCAAACATTCACGCAATCACACATTCCCCGATTTGGACTGTGGGATCAACATCGGGCGGCTCATGTTTGACTTTTAGACCTAGTTTACCAAAGGAAATGTGAATTTTTTTATCTTGATCTTGTTCGTCTTTTTTTTCTTACAAAAGTTCACTAATAAAGAATGCTATTGTAGTTTACTTATTTTGAAACTTTAGACATTGAGGTCTTACTCACCAAGTTCCTAACGATGCAAAGACCAAGACCAGTCCCTCCATGCCTGAAATAAGTAAAGGATTCAGAAATCAGAAAAATAATTCATCCCATAGCATTCAAAAAATTGTTTAACTATTAATTTTGAAATTCAATGATAATCTTATATAATAATATCAAGATCATTTTTAAGCTAAAAACAAACATTGAGGACGCTTAATCTCTACGGTCATTGCAGTCGGCTGATCTAAATCGTTGGATAAAGATCAGATGACTCATGTCATGAATTAAACAACTCATAAACTCCAATTGTATGATCTTCACAAACTACCGAGATCATTGACTATATACAGTGACAAATAACTGCATCAAGTTCATTTCTTATGTAGTCTATGTTAAAAAAATTAAATTGCTTACAGTCGAGTAGTTGATGGATCAGCTTGCTCAAAGCTTTCAAACACAGAATCCCATTTGCTTGGATCAATACCTATACCACAACATAGGAAATAAACAAATGTGATTTATTCATGGACTTATTTTTATTTTAACAAAAAGAGACGGTCCACAATGTATATTTTAAGGTGCATACCACAGCCTGTGTCCTCAACTTCAAACCAAAGTATCACTTTGTTCTCTCTCATAGATATTCTCTTTGCATGACTTGCATTTGGCTTCTCTTTGCTCTTATGTAAATTTCTTGATTTCTTCTGATCAAGATAAAAATTCGGACTATCGTTGCAAGAGTTTGGATATTCACACCATCCTCGTAGAATAACATGACCAGCTGTCATGCATTTACAATAGTTCAGAATTAGATTAGTCTCTTATAACACTCATTGTGATATTTTTCATATTTCGAAATTATAAACTTATTCATAATTTTTTCACCACCATTATTGTAACTACCAAGTAACTATACTAGAACATACACATTTTAACTTACATGTAGTAAACTTAATTGAATTGTTGATCAAATTTGCAAATACTTGAACCACCCTGCCAGAGTCACCTCTAACTAATTTTGGCATATCATCTGCATGAAAATTAGTTATTGGTTAAATTAAATGCATCAGATACTTGCTAAAAAAATATCTAATACCTTTCATTGAAATTAAAGTCTACGATGCAACCTATGTAGCACCGACAAGACAGGTTGAAGGAGTGTCCAGAGTCCAGACAACACCAACACATATGATTACATTTAATTAATTCATTTGTTCAAATTATAACCGGTATGGACATTTCAGTGTTGTGTCAAGTGTCCGTCTCAGTGTCAGTACTTCATAGGTTGCAGCCAAATTGAGAATCATACCAGAAAGGTCTAAAACAGTCTCTACATTGTGATTAATGCACTGAACAGAAAACATATCTACAAGCCCTTCGAGTTCGCGTCCCAAGTCGAATTCTGCATCTTCTAGTACAAGTTTTCCAGACTCCACCTATATGTGTAAAATATTAGGAATCTTTTTGTAAGTAGTGAAGTTCTTGTTATATGTGCAATTGGTTTTCAAATATTTTTGAATAAAAAGCTTTGCTTATTAATGTAATATAACATACCTTGCTTAGATCCAATATGTTGTTAAGAAGACGAAGTAGAGCTGTTGAACATTTTCTTATTTGAGTAACTGTTGAATATTGTTCATTTGTGAGACAATCATCAGATATAAGAATATCGAGCAATCCAATTACTGCTGCCATAGGTGTCCTTAGTTCATGACTGTCATACAAAACCAAGAAAAAACAAACCATGAAGCTAATTTATGAACAAATATATGTAACCGAATTCGAACATTATAGGACATGACACGGCTATAATATAATATGGTTAATATGCTCAAGAAACACAGACATGAAAATGACACGTAGAAACCGGTAACAATTGTTAAAAATAGAAGTAACTGAATGTAAACAAATGTGTCGGTGGCCTTGTTCTCTAAATTAAATACTTATTATATCATGAATTGTACTAATTTTTTTTGTTAAAGTGAACTTAAGAAACAAACCTCATGTTTGCAAGGAATTGACTTTTATAGTTGCTTGATGCCTCTGCCTTCCTTCTTGCTTCAAGTTGACTTATCAGTTCTGCTCTCAGATTCATTTCCTTCGACACTCCATTTGTCAATATCAAAATGCAAACACATCCAATGACAAAAATGCATAAAGATGCAGATATCAGAATAACCAAAGTTTTGAAAGATCTTTCATCCACCTGTCCCATGATATACTTTCTTGGTATGATGATGACACCTACCTGCACAAAGTTTACGTCGTTACAAAATGATTGGTAACTTAAAACAGAAATTAAATAGAGGCTTGTTATATTACCAAAGGAAGTCTCTTCAAGTTTAGGTAGAATGAGTCGATGTAATATTGCTGATTCCCTAGCTTAGCATTCTCAACATGAACCTCATGAGTTGAATTAGGAAAATGATTTCCATAAGTTCCCTGCAGCCACTCGGCTCCAAGTCTTATTATATCATCTTCACAATCCACAGCCATTTTAAGCTTTGGTGGTGGCTTAGTCGAATTTGTAAGTAACGGTGCACTTGTAGAAGTTGCAAGTAAATAGCCTTGCTGAGAAGTCAAATACATGTGACCACTATGCATCTCAACAAGTTCTCTCATTAACTGTCCAACACTATAAAATGCGGTTGTAACACCAACAACAGCCATAATACTTTTATTAGAAGAATCCCAAACAGGTAAAGCTGCCGAAAGCAAAGGCGAATCTGTAAATTTACTAACTGCTACATGCCATGTAGCTACACCATCGGGAACTTGTGAAAGTCCTGCTATATTGATCAAATCTTCTGGTGCAATTTTCATTGCTTTTCCGATTTTTTCGCCTGTGACAGGATCAAGCGGTTCCCTATACCAAATTGCTGAAAAGTTGCCATGAAGTGTTTTATCATCCCAAGCTTGATGAGTTGAAAGGGACTTGACCATATTTGAGGTTGTTGCAACCATGGAGTAATTTGAAAGATCTGAGTAGATGTAAAATGTATTGTTATCTTTTAGATCTCTATGGAATGCTTGAACAAATCCATTCTTGTAATTGATTGTTATTGAGTTTAGAGCTTTTCTACTAGCAAATAGTGACCATGTTACTGCTCTCATTGCTTCATATAGCTGCTACAAATAAAAGCATGACGTATATAACAAAAATTGGTTAGGATGATAAGTGCAACATGATCTCAAATATAAGAGTAAGTTTTGTTATACTTTACTTCCTGAATTTCATCAATTCAACCTAGCATGATTGAAAATTTTCATACTAAAAAAATTCACACACTTCAGACATAATTTTATCTAACATATAATATATTAAATAATAAAATATTGAATGTATAGCTATATGCTTATAAATATCAAATTTAAATACATGACTTGACCATTAAGACAGTGCTATATTATTCAACAGCTAAATTTGTCTCTGAAATAGTAGAAGTCAGACAGTTTCAACACTAAAATTAATGAAATTTTAAAATAATTTCTGAAATAGAAAATTTCGATTGTAGTAGTCGTTCTGAGACAATTTCAATGACTAAATAGACCAATCTTATCAAAAAAATAAAATAATAACGAAATTGACCAAATCAAAAGGACTAATGTAATTAAGGATTTCCAATATCATAGATGTTTAAAATTTAAAAACAGACCAATTTAGCCATAACTGAATTAATTATCATTCACTCAACTTCACATACTTAATGATAAAACAGTAAAAACAGAATGAGTGATAAATGAAGAGTCAACCTCAACTTGCTCAGCTTGAGATGCAGGATTGCTATATCGTCTGATAACATACTGAGACAACTTGACCTGAGCTGTTGTAATTTCAGAAGTAGCATTCAAAATATTCCACATCCTCAAAATCGGACGTTGCAGAAGTTCATAACGCAGACCATACGCCAAACTACTCAATGATTTCTTCGTATAAATCTTTGTGAAATGCCATGTTAATATGGTCAATAGCCCTATCAAGATGGCTAACATTACCTGCATAAAACAAAATATTATTTTGATCATATAACCAAATTCATAATTATCATTTATTAAAATAGATAAACTATATAGTAACTGAATTAAAATTTGAGAGGCTGTAACATAAATATATATGGAGTTTCACTGACCATGATTGCTAATCTAACCACAAAAACACTGTAGTAGGATGAAAGACAGTGACTACTAGCATATTGGAATTCTTCTTTTTCAACATCTCTGTGGAAAATTCTTCTACCTCTTGGCAAGTTACTTTTCTTCCATGAATTGGCAAACCTGAATAGTCTATTAAACATGTACCTATACTTATTACTCATTGGAGGGCTTGAATTTGATGAACATAAAGAATTTTCAGAATCAGAACTTGTTTTGTCTATGTTTTTTGCCATAACTCATTGCTATATCTATGAGCTTATAAAGTAAGTGAACTCATATCAGAGAGGTTCCAATTGATTTTTGTTTATGCCTCGTGTCAGACAGAGAGAAACCACTATGTTTTCAGTATTCTATATATATAGTGTGCGCTTATGCAATAAAGTTTTAAAAGGATAAGTTATTTAAATGATTCTTAAGCATAAATAGTATCGCTGACAATGCGAAAAACAACCAACATGGTGTGACACAAGTGACTGATATCCAGATCATTAACCATTTGGTCGAGAGTTGATTTGGTGGATGAAGATAAGAATATACGTTGAGAGATGTTAACTATTTAAATAAATCTCGTACATTTTGTGGTATATATTAATCTTTATATAGACAAATATTAATATGTTAATTAGTAAATTAATGTGTTACATTAGTTTTGAGAGTTTGAACTTTGAACCTTCTTATCACTATTCTTTGATGTTCTTTAGCTCGCCAACCGGGCCCATATTTGCGGTTGCATGTATAAGATATCTTAATTTTAACAAATATATTAGTGATGAACAATATTTATTCTTTTTCTTGAGTGCTATTGCTTTGTCATTGTCCACTTCTTTGTGCAAGGGCAATGTAGCAAGAGGCTTGGTATTATTAAGTGGGGTGATTTATTCCACACCCAAATGCTTATCGCTTAAAAGTATTTTTATACTCCTATAGTAAAGTTTGAGTTTTACTGAATACATATAGTTAAAAGGAAAAATGGTACTAATAAAGTCTTGGAAAAATAAGGGTGAGATATAATTCCACACTTACATTATATATTTTGTTTTATAGAAATAATTTTTTATGTAATGAAAAAGTACTTTTTTTTTACTCAAAAGTGCATATGGTATTTCCAGCAATGTGAACAAAAAAAATTGGCCGGCGGCAATACTCAAGCACCATGATAGTTATTCCTTTGTTGAAAACTTTGTTAAACACCAAATCTTATAATTAGATCGAAAGCATGCATGTAGCCATCAAGAAAGTTGGTTAAAGAAAAAGAAAGAAAGACTTTCACCAGTCTTTGAATTTGCTTCATAATATATAGTACTCATGGAGAAGGAGAAGAACTATATTCAAAGAAGCAATGATTTTTCCTTCCATTGGAGTTGGTATGATATGAGACAAGGTGAGCCTTCAGCACACTGCTAGAAAAAGAAAAATTTGAGAGGGAAATTAGTGACGGAAAAATTGAAATTCCTCACAAATTTCTTAGTCGCAAAATTTAGTGACAGAATTTGAGAGGGATTTCACGTTTTCCCTCACTAAATTTTCCTCACTAATTTTTGTTTTTTTAGTAGTGGCAGCACGTATTTGGAACCGGAAATCTTTTGCAGGAAAGTGTTTTTGTGGACATAAGCAAGTATAAATAAATTTGACATTTTTTTTATGCAGAAATAAATTTAACATATTTAGTTTTCGTTTTATAAGTTTGTTTTGTTAATATTTTTAAAAGCAGCAATGTGTATTTTTAAAATAATGAATTGATATATATGGGTAGTTTTTGTGTGTGTGTTCCAAATGATGTCTCAAAATAATTGTGATCATGTAAGATACTCCTAGTGCAGATTTTTTTTCTCTATTTTTATCTACAATATCATTAACGTGTTTTTGACAAAAATATTATTAACTTATAGTGTTAAAATCTAGTGTTATAAATTATGAAGCAATACAAAAAAAAATTATTAGACAAATTACTAAAGCATATAAAAGAATAGAATATTTAAAACTGAAGTGTTTGCTCTAAAATCATAAAATGAATAATAAAATGTCCATCTTTAATTATCATTGATGTTGAAATTTATAAATAATTTTATTTTTCCTAATTTATAAATAATTTTATTTTTTCCTAAAATGACAACTTACAGTTAATTGCTATTATTAAAATATTTATCTATCTTTTTGAAGGAAATAATATTTATTTATGTTAAAATAAATTAAAGTGTAATACATGCGTAACTTTAAGGGAGAAGAATGTCATTGAAGTGGCTCTTACAAAATATGAGTATTATTTACTTTAGGGTTTAAATATAATTAAAGCCCTTGCAAGTAGTGATTTTAAGTTTTGATCCCGGTCAATTTTTTGTTTGGATTCATTCCTTGCAAATTTAAAGATGACTTTTAGCCTCTGACGTCATATGTAACCCAATATAATCATGTACATGATTCAATAAAGTGACGATAGAGGGTAAACAAAACATTTTGTAAATTTACAACCCAAACAAAAAAAACAGTTATAATTTGAAGGACTAAAATCATATTTAAACTTTTATTTCTTATATTCACTTCTCAAGATATGGTCAAGCGTATATTTTAAAATAAAATAAGAGTAAAGGGAAGTGTAAAACATCTCTCTATTAACGATATAATTTCTTATTAAGTTGTGGTAAAATCATAATATTTAGAACTTTTATTTCTTAATGAATACGTTATCTAATTCTGATTTCACAATATTTAGAAGCATGTTGTTGTTAAAGAAATCTTAGTTGATGAATGTGGATCTATTAGGCGTGCACCAGGTTATTGACTTGGCTGAAATTAAACCTCTAGAACACAACTTTTGTGCTCCAACTCACTAATCCATATTAACCCCCTTTGGTGATATATTTATCCTCCTTGCGGAGCCTTTTGAAGACGAAATGAGCACTAATTAAGCTGGGGATTAAGACAATTTTAATTGTAAAAATAGTGGAGAAAAGATTGAAGTACTGCTTGGTGCCAAAAATTGTCCACAATATTCTGTTTCAATTGCATGGCTAAAAGATGACCTAAAAAGAAACGTTATTTTATGCGTATTCTCGTTGTTAAAATACAAACAAGTAGTGCACTTACATAAACATTGTCCTAATAAACTCTTTTTGTCCTTGTTTCTTCCCTCAATGAGTACCGTAATTTTATTAATCTATTCATCAATTTGTCTCTTTCTCTTTCTTTTACAAAAGGGACAAGTTAAAATTCGAGTATATATTAACCACAAGTTTCAAAATTGGATATCTTTTGTTTTTTTATTTAATCAAAATAAAAAGAAGAAAAAATACATATATTAAAGGGAATAGGCCAAAACTTTTAGTAAACAGTCAATGACATAAACAACATTTATCTCGTTAAAAGTCATACCAAAAAATTCAATGGGATAAATCCTTGGTGAAGGAAAAAAGATTGCAAAGAAAACAAAAGTTCGAAACCATGAAAAAAATAAAACACTTGCAGAAACGATAATCAGGAAGTCATAACATATTTTGGTTAAATAAATCTGAAACTCAAGAAGGATAGAATCCCACCACACAAAGTTGTATTAGATATAATAGTTAGTAACAATAATTATTCAAACTAATATAAATAGATAGATGTGTTTCTTTTTTTAATGACTTTGGTAGAGATATCCTTTTTGATATATTCAGGCGGTGGAAGTATCTGAGAAGAACGAGGTGTCTGTGAACTTTTACTCTCACCCGCTAGATGGAAAATTGACACTTAGACCATAGATGTTGTGATGTACGAGTGGTAGGAGAAAAACATACATGTGTGGACTTGATTGAGGTTTCATTACTTCTGGGATTAGGGACCAAGACTTTTACGGAGGGACAAGCAAGCAAAGTGTCAAACATGAGAAAACATGGTCTGACAATCAAGATGCTTTTATACCAATCAACATGTTTTTATACCATTTGCATTTAACACTTTTGGCTTTCAAGCTTCTGAAGTTGTTGACCTTCTACATAGAGTTCAAAAGATCATACATAACAATTTAAGGTCTCTTAAGTCTATAAATATAGTGTTTACAGTGATTGATTGCTCGTTTGTCTTCCATTCATGTGTAATTTTCATACGTATTATAAACTAGTGCTCAAGAATAGGTATTATTGTAACTAACTTATTTTTTCCTAAGGAAAGAAAATAAAAACTCAATTTCTAAAAATCTTTAGTCTTTACTATCGTTGGCCAAACACGCCGGCAGCCATTAATCAATAGGTAGATATGCAAATTCTTTGGGCACTAACAAAAGAGTGTATAAATTTGGAGCCCTTTCATATTTTCATAGCAAATTTAGAAGTTCCATTCCACATAGGCCGATACCTATTTTTTGGTCAAAAAAATTCCTAAGGACCACCTAAGATATAAAAAGGGACATAAATATTTCAAAAGTTTTGTTTTTTGGTAACAAATATTTCAAAAGTATGTAGAAAAGTTTGGAAGTCGTCTTTAATGGGGAGATAAGAATCTCAAAATAGCAATCAAATCATTGAGATTATGTTCAATGAAGAGAATCAAGTGAAATCCATACCTTTTTGTCTAATATATGTGCTAATTAATTGGACGGTACGCTTTCCTTTCCATTTAATTTATTCTAGATGATTTTGTAAAGCACGAGTTTCTGGAGGGAATGTGTCTTATAAGAACATTGATATATTTGATATTATAGTGATCATGATTTTGCAAAAATTACAATAATGTTTTGATTTTGTAAAGCACAAGTCTCTATAGCACTCTTGATATAGAATTCCTTACTCTTGTTTTCTGATGAAAATATAGGTATCACCACTCACCACAATTCATCAAAAAAATTAACCAACTCGATGACAAAATTCTACACAGCATTTTAGAGCAACTAATTTTTAAGGGGATACTATTATAATGGTATATATTAAAACTATGGACATAGTTTAGGTTAAAGATTGATTTATCATCATAAGAGTGGAATAGTATGCGCACAAAAGTAGCATTTGATTCGCTACCAAAACTTGGATGACCATCGAAAATTTGAGAACATATTTAAAATAAAACATCACCATCTTAAGATATGTTGGTTGGTGCTCCAATAATGCCTTACCTTCCCATGCTCTCCAAAGACAAAAGGAAAGTATGAAGCTTATGCAACAACAGCTTATGATTCTATAGCTACTACTGCTTTTCATGCTCTCTCTGAATTTACCTTTGAGAAGGTTATAGAAGAGAGATGGATATGTACACTTAAATTAAATATAAATACACAATTGAAATATGGCTTTGTGAAATAGGCTAAACCCATAGGTAAGTGTATTTTTCACCATTTGACTTATATAAGTCTCATTGTATCTCATTTGATTTAATGGTGAAACCTATTAATTCAATAGTGGAAAGTAACTTGTGTACATGATACAAAATTTATCTCACTTGTGTACCATAAAATTGGTCTTGAAATTTAAGGCTAAAATAATATGAAAACACATTATTATTTTATCACTTAATATAACAACAATGTAAGACTATTAGAAATAGAATACAAATTATTTTTATTCCGTTTTTAACTATTTTAAGTCTCTCTTATGAACAAAAGAGAGTTGAAATTATGATTTTTTATTTATTCACTTTACATCCTTCATCATGCATTGGAGTAATTAGGATACTTACGTCTCACCTCGTTTAAACTTTCACTTTCCGCCATTATTTTTTAACATTATAAGGTGAAAAAAGAATACAAGGTTAGGCTGTTGGCACAATCAGTCACTTTCGGTTTATACACCTAATGGTCTAACAATATAATCATATGAATGGTGAAATGTCACTAAGCCAACTTCAAGAGAAGAAAATAGCATGTTTTTGTACCCAAAAATGCCAATAAGCAGCATGCGATCAGCGGGTGAAGCGGTAAAACTTATTACAAACTCTTATAATTGGACATTTCTAAATTTTATACACTAATTCAACTTCTTATGTTTTTTCTATCTCTCTTTTCCTATCACATCACTAACATATCACATAATTTATTTCTTTTTTCTCATGGTGTTATTGGGGTATTTGGGTGTCCGTCAAACATTTTACTATTGCTTTCAGACCGGAAAATGTTAAAAGAAACAAATTGGTGCAGAGTGAAAATAACATCTTTTCAGGGGAAGTGAAAATAACATCTTAAAAAACTTATTTATATCCAATTATTACGACAATAAATAAATTTCATCAGTTTATTTGTCTCTTATTTTATAAAAGCCTCCAATATTTTCCAAGCAGGAATTCAAATTTTGGATGTATCTAACTTAAAACTGGCGCAATTAAAACTTCCTCGTTCCACAAAGTGTAAGAAGTGATATGTCATTATAAACGCACTTTAGGAACCCACACCGTGGAGGATTAGAGACCAAACCACAAGTGAAATTTATCAATTCCCATTATTCATCACTAAACATTACTAGTAGTGATGTTCTTGCTACCTAAGCAATAAATAAAAGTGCCACAAACAGACAAAGTATATGGGCAAGCAGAACATGATTATATAGGATATAGTTACTGTTCAATTTAGTGAGTGCAACGTACAAGTTACAACCAGACATTGTTGATCTTTACATGATAAATATGATCTTCTTTTAAAGATTATATAAGATTATATCCTGTTATCAATATCAGGAGAAAGTCCAAATATTACACAGGCACAGAAAAACAAGCCACAAAAACAACAAACCATGCTACTATGCCCCTCCTACTTCCTAAGAAAAAAGTGGGTAATTTAAATCTGAAAGCAACAGCTTTTGATGGCAGGATGGCCAAATCTAAACTAAATTACAATAACTCCTGCATAAATTACTTGGACTTGGACTTGGACTTGGACTTGGACTTGCTAGACTTCAAATCAGAAGCTGCAGCTTTAACAGCAGATTTGGCCAGTGTGGTAGGTTTAAGAACACTCTTAGGGTTAATAGCCTTCCTAATCTTAAATGCAGCCCATGCAGTGCCCAAAGCATGACCAGCAGCATTAAGCCCTTCATTTGTTGCGTGAGCAGCTTCTTCTCCGTATCTGTAGTATACAAATTGCCAAATTCACTTCTGAAGTCAGAACTTGTAAAGAAGTACAGTGAAATATAACAAACTAAGCGGATTTTATTATGTCATGAGTTATAAAAGAAAGTTCGTTAGAACTCGCTTCCATGAATTGAATCATGGAAAAGATCCTTGCTCTTGAACCTTCGTCTTAGATTCACATCAAGTTACAATTATTTAATAATATATAAATAAAGACTTTTGAGAAATGTTTCAAAGCCAATAAAATGAGTATTTAAACTTTATGCTCTCTTTCAGATCCTTAAAATTAATGATTGAATTTCAAAATAAGTTATGAAATTGAAAAGAGATAAAATTTTACTAGATGGATCTTTATGTTAAAGTAAACTAAAGTGTAAGCATATATTTACATTTCAAGTAAACATAAAATGACTTATGAAAGCTTTTTTCACCTAAGATAAGAAGATTCACCCTAACATGGAAGTGAAGTGCATTTTACTCTAAAAACCTTTCACCTTAATACAAGATCTATTCATTTTAAATTTTTCCCTTGATAAAAGCCAAAATTAAATGAGACAAAGTATACACCTCTGTATTGAATTGTAGTTTGGATGGCAACATCAGGATATTATATACTAGACTAGTGATTTCAAGATACCCCATTCTTTAGTACTGCATTCAGAATAATTTTTCAATTCCTATTTTAAGCAAGCAGATCCTGGATTCTGGGTTTTGAGCCTCCTTTTTACAAGTGTGCAATAAGCCTCAACAGTATTAATATAGCAGCAAGGAACATGAACTTTAAAATTTTAATTACTATTTAGTATTTACTAATTTCGGAAAGACGGAGCTTACTATCTCCAGATTCAATCCATAATCTAAAAGCATTTTAAGCTTTAGATAATGTATCAATTGATCTTACCTGTGGTCAACAAGTTCAGTTGTCACAGTGGATGACGTTGACATGACATTTTTTCCAGCTATTTCAACTGCATCGAACACTTTACCTGTAAACAAGAAATCCAAAAATAATTAAACAGTATGTAAATTTTATAATTCAAAATTTTCTAGGATAGATTTATCAAGTAAAATATTCAGTTGCATTTTACAATAAAAGTAGTATCATCTTAATCATATCCAGCTGATGTTAAAAGTTCAAATATAAAATACCTTGTGCAAATGAATAATAATGTTTAAAGATTGATTTTTGAAAAGGTCAACAAAGTTCACACTAATTTATCAAGGAGGTTTGGTGAAATGCAACTGATCTTGAATGACTAATTTGACTCCTAATCACAATCAGGTAATGATCTTACTATTACAAAAAGTAAAAAAAAAAAAAATCTAAATGAAAAAGGAATGACTGAGCACGAGTATGAATCATCTGGGTGAAAATCCAATACAATCATCATTTGTTCCATATATCTAATGTCTAACAATACAAACACACCATACTATAATGATATCTGATATGGGTAAAAGTCTAATTTGAAGAGCTGATTGTATGACAACCAGGCCAAACAAATTGTGAAATTTAGGAAATCAATTTGACTTTTGATTAACTTTGATAGAAACTGGACCAGAAACTGAAAAGAAAGAAATTTCATTAGAAATTTAATGAAAAATTCATATGGTCTATATGAGATCATATGAAATTCATACAGCATATTGTAATGAAATCAGATAACATTTTCAATTCTAAAGTTAAACCAATAAATAGATAATTCAGATGTTCACCTTAAAATACTTTAGTTCCAATGAAAATAGTTTGTGATGGAAATTTACTATATCCACCTGATATCAATACACTAAACATGCCAAATCTTTACTGATATGTAAAAATGTCAAACCAAGTACATTGGATTTATATCATTTAGAAGAACATGTTATTGTATAATTATACAATAAAATGAATACTACAAAAGACACCAAAACAGGATTAAGCATTAAAGCATATCAGTAAGTAAATAATGAAGCTACAGAAGAAGATAGAAAGACTAGAAAGATCACAACCTGAACACAGAAGTCCATTTGAAGCACCAAAAAAAGCAAAACACACTAAATTTCACAGAAGAAAATTATTAAAGATAAAAGATCTATCCTATTTTTTTCTCAATTAATTAATAAAAATCTTATTTTCTTTTTATTGTCAGACAAAGATATAGGGTTGTCTACTTCTTCCTTTCTTGGTTGGAAGATATTTCATATTTGCTACTGGTTACAACTAGGAACTCAAACAACACTTCAGCATGTTAATAACTCACGTAAAATACCGAGAGTAATATCACTGACTTACTGAATCCATCCAACGATGCAAGCACAACTTCCCCTGGTAAAAGGCTGAAAAATTTCTTTCCAGCCTTTGAGTTTACCACTGAACTAGTGAAAAATCCGGACACTTTCACCACCCCAGAGAGCAACCCATTTGCAACTTTCTGAGTCATTTTAGTCACTCTTTTGACCCTATTTAAAAATCATATATACAAAAATATATCAGACAAAGGGGTTAAAGTCTCAAATGTTTAATCACTAAAACAGATCAAAGTCTCATCCAACATAAAAGGCAGCTAAAACATCCTAAACCCTAACTAGAGCAATCATTAGCCAGACATTACTTGCCTCTCACCGAACTTCGGATTACCAGGGTCCTTTCCCTTACCAGGGCCTTTTCCCCAGACCGAAGAGTTAAGACAAAAAGTATATATAAAAACTTAAAAAGGTATTAGACTCTAACTCCTGGTCCAATAAACATTGGATAGACAACATAATGTAGCAATTTACATTACAGGGATGAAATTTGTCTTTTATGTCTTTTAAAAAGAAACAAATAAGAACCCTGTAAACTACTTTTATGACAATTTTTTGTTAAATTTCCTCCGCCTAATTTTTATGACTATTCGACTTACAGATTCAATTGTTGAATAATGTGATATTAACATTGTTGAGATTCCACGTCAGCTAGAGATATGTCTAATGTAGCCCTTATAAACTTGGGCAACTCCCATCCTTTGAGCTAGCTCTTGGGTTTGATTTAGAACTAGACTAAATTCTAAAATGGTATCAAAGTTTATTCTGGATCTAAATTGGAAAATTAATTAATCCACTTCAGAAAATGGTATCAAATTATATGAATTTTTGTAAAATTAATAATCTACTTCAGAAAACATCCCAGTCTAGATGATAAAATTCACAATTCATCAAAAATAATTATGCTGAGTTAGTTTGTAAATACGAACACTAGAGTCATCAAAATCCCCTGGTAAAATCCCGCCCTAGTGGTAAGTCATCAACATCTTATTTCGTTTAATAACTTTCTGTAAAATATTGACTTAACAAGTCTAAGTGTTGAATTAAAAGTTCTTAATCAAGAGATCAAGTCTCAAAAATTTCATACTATTTAAGATTAAATGGATACTTTGTGAAACAATCTCATTTCAACATACTAGTATAAGAGTAAATATTGACAATGAGATTCTACATATGATTCTCTCACTTATCTGAAATTTGAAACACATTATCATCTTAAAATCACAAGTTTTTTTTTTTTTAAATTCATATCCTACTAAAAATTTTACAAAATCCAGACCCTAAGATCGACTTATACAGCTGACCGATCCCACAGTCCACTAGCGGAGGCTTTGTATGGACCACCAACACATGAATTGTTGGTACCTGGGAGATTCAAACTTGAGACCTAGAGAGGAGCACATTTCTAGGTCTCAAGTCTTCAGCAACAGGTAAACCCTCGTGTTTGAATAAAATAAAAGGATATGATGAATAATAATTTATTATTAATTTCTGAAATTTCACATATGCTAACATGATTGAGATTTATATAGATTTGGGGACAGAAAGTAAAGCAAAACAATATACCTTCTAATCCGCTTCAAAGTTTCAGGACTAATCTGAGCATCACGGTCACCAGCTGCCATCCTTTTCTTCATAACCTGATTCCCCCATTGCAACCTATCCATAGTCACATCCCCACACCACAAAATCCCCTTAATCACATGTCCAGAACCCGAAGCTATCATCCTCGCAGCAGTCCCACTATACTCCTCCACATTCGGAGCCAATGTAGTCCAATACGCCGCACATTGCCCCTCCATCATCTCCTTCTTCTTCTTTGACGACTCCAAATCCTTCGGAGATACCTCCTTCGCCAAATTTCCATCCAAAACCTCCCCCTTCTTCGCCTTCTCGGAAACCTTCTGCACAGAAAAATTACTGCAATTCTCCAAAATCACATCCAAGTCCTTCAATAAATGTTCTTGTCCTTTGGATGCAATCGTCAATCCATAGCTCAACAAATCGGATTCAACTTTGTTGTTTTTACTCCGATCCGCTTCTTCTTCGTCGGAATCATAACCCTGTATTATTAGACATAATAGTTAGTTACAATAATTAGTTATCACTTAAGTTTGTTTAGTTAAGTTGTATGCTTTTATGATACCTTGGGAGCGGAGAAGGAGAAGAAGTAATGAGAATCATCGACTTTAACAGCGGTTTCGTCTTTTGCAAGAGGCCATTCGATTTCATCGGCGATCCGAGCATAGACGGCGATGGAATTTTCCCCTTGGCGGAGACGGACGACGGTGAAGTCACCGGAAGCAAGTTCAACGCTGTATTGTTGATCGATGAGGTTGAGAATAGCTCCGGGGATTTTGATAAGAATCTGTTCGGTAGTTTCCGGCGGTGCAGAAGGCGAAGTGGCGTTGACACCGGCGGTGGTGGTGTCAGGGAAGAGATTTTGAACGAGGTCGTCGAAATCGTGATCGATTGAAGGGTAGAGATTTGATTGGGAAGAGGGAGGAGCTGTTGGGATGGATGAGATTACCTGAGGGTAGAGTGAATTTCTTTGATTAGGGTTTTGAGTAGCCATTGGAACGTGAATGAGTGGTTTGGGTTTTGGTGATGGAAATGGTTTTTTTTTCGAAGAGGGAGGGAAGGGTATGGACGAATTAAGAGATGACGCGTGGCGTGTGGGACAAGTTTTGTTGGTTGTGACTTAATCTTTAAGATTCCCGCGTGAATTTCCGTAAGATATTTAATTTTGTTTAACTGTAAACTGTCACTAAAGTACTCGACAACGCGTCGACATTATCGCTGTGTTTCACAGTGCTTCTCCTTTATGTCTACAAAGACTACAAACCAAGGAATTGATTTCCTCAACTAGAAGAACTATTTCAATCTTTTTCAACAATTCTTATATATAAACCGTTAAACATGAGAGGGAAAATGAGAGAGAAAACAAGATATAAATTGAGATAATTCCACTTAGACAGAATCTGTTCTCCTACGAATGACATAACCCCATTAATAGTCGTCTATAGAGATGGAAGAAATAAAAAGGAGATGCTGGAGAAAATGAAAATAGAATGAACAAAAAACAAGGGAAAGATAAAACAAGAAAAAAAGTTAATGAAAGAGCATTATGAACATAGCTGTGTTTAATGTCAGTATTACTATTAGGTTTTGCCTAACAAGCGTAACCCTATTTGTGGGACAGATTTTTTAGAAATCCTGTCATTTTTAATATATGAATCACTCGCGTATACTTAGAGAAAGCAACTGTAACATCGATTTCTTGACCGAACTCAAACACTCTTCAAGGTTAGGTGTAATCTTTTGATAAACTCCCAATAAAAGTTGTACTCCCACCCAGCGATGTAGTGTTAAGGCTTGATGAACAGGGCTCATGTGTAGCATTTTCTTTCCTTTTGTCATTCTAATAAGAGAAAGTGTGGGTTGATATTGATTATAGATCTGATTTGTGATTTTTCATACAAACAAAGGAGTTTACCCCCACCCCACAAAATAAAGTTAAAGTTTTTTTTTAGAGGAAAAAACAAACATTTCTTTAGAGGAAAAAACAAACGTATATTAAATCGTCATTGTTACAACCTAGTTGTTTGGATGGATTTGATCCCAAGTCACCACACTTTCTCTCCATGTGTTTATTTGGGATTTAGGTCCTCTTTCCTACAAGCATCTCAATAATATAAATGTAAAGGAAAGCAGAGAGAAAATAGAAAAAATGAGGAAGTAATTAAGAGAAAACTAATTAAGATGGATATAGATAGAAAAAAGATGTGGGAGAGGGATGAAGAAAAGTTGAGGAAGAGGATACAAATCCATTTGAGTATGTGTTGGTCATTCTGGCGTGTCAAAATATCGATCCTAGGTCATCAAAGTTGAAGAGTACATTTTCAATCAAGTGATTGTAATGTAACCGGCACAGTATGTGTTGGTTATTGAGCCAATAAAAACAAATTATTGTATTAAACAGATTATCGTAGATAACAAGATGACATTTAAGTACATTCAAATAGCCAAATCCTTTAAACCCCTCCTTCTGATAGAGCATTATATTGATCAACAGCATTACTTATGGTATCACAATCAAGAGCATTTTTAAGCTAAAAGTTCAAGCTCAATCGATAGGTATGCTCTGGGTTCCGAGCAGATACGGAGGACAGCGATTGATTACATGAAAATAGTACCCCGATCGGAACTCCCATGTCTAAAATGCTACCAGTATGTCTAAAAGGTAAACAAATAAAAACTGCACAACCAAAGTGGCTTTAAAAGATTATTTCTTCTCCTCGTTTGATGGCTTGTCATCATTCTTCTGCTGCAGAAGAATATAAACAATACGGTCAGAAAACTGATAGCAGCACAGAAAATGGAAAAGAATGTCATTAAGGAAGACAAAAGAACACTACAAAGTTGACAGCGCATTAGGCACAAAAGATGATATAGCAAATTTACACTAGCACATTAAAATACGTTAGCAGCAAGAATTCAAGAACTGTTCATTATTATCCTTCGAGCACAATATTAACCCTAAAACAATTTGAAAAACAGGCATCAGTAATAAGATTGGAATAATTACTAAATTTGTTAACAAAAACATTCCTACTCAACATGAAAATCAAGATGTGCCTTCTGATTATGTTTCTATATTCATAAAGGCAAACCACTGTACTCAGAAGCCACTAAATGGCCAGGCAAACATTAAAATTTCAAAAAGCATATTCAAGATTAGTAAGAAATGCCACACAAATCCAACTATTGCCGAATAAAACAAATATCATTTAAAAGAGGGGAGAGAGGGAAAGGAGTTTAATGTTATTGCAAATCAAGTAATCCAACTATTCCTCTGCTGAAATTTTCAAGAAAATTAGTTTCAAATTCAATGTAGTATGTTTTTCCATGGAAAGACTAACCTCAGATTGATTTGGAATGGATGCCAGCAAATCTTTGATGGAAGGGTCATTTATGTCGACCCCGGGAAGCTGCCAAAGGAATTAATTATTAGTGCAAAAAAGGACATCAATCTATGATGTTAAAAGAACAAAACAGATAACCTATGACATACCGACGCAAGAATATCAGATACACGGGATTGATCTGCCAACAATCTAGTCACGTCTGACTGGCTTGCTTGATCCCTTGTACTATCTGCTACTGACAATTGGAGAGCTACAAACAATAAATGACCAGAAAACAACAAAAGTTAAAACAACCACATGGCTTTCCCTTCTCTATAGAAAATATAAGAAAATTAAGATTAATAGAACCCCACGTTCAGGTCATTTCTCAAAGCATAGAACGCTACCAATCTATAACCCCAATAATCAAAGCAAGTAGCTAGTTGAATAAATATGTGAATGTATAATTTGTTATTGTGTAACCCTGTAGCCTCTTGTTCTGGATTTGTTTTCTGTTAGGATCAGTTGCAGTTAGTTTTCCGTAGTAACTAACGGTTCATGATAGTTATTGTGAAGTTCTTTGAGAGCTAACGGTATTTCTATTCCTGCACATATAAGTACAGCGGTGCAGTCATTACCACTCATCTAGTAATTTCCAATAACAAATTTCAGAATCTTCAAGTTACAACTTCTCTAAATTCTCTTCCCTCGGATTTTCTCTCTTCCTGACAAAGACTTACCCCCCACTTTCTCACCATTATAGAATTCTACTAATGAAGGCCTATGAATTGAAAATTAGAATCATTAGTGAATACCAGAATAATAATAACTCTAGCTCACCAAAAAGAAAAACATGAAGAAGAAAAAAACATCTCGGATTCATGTTGAAGGATAAAAATGTTGATTTTTATTCAACTTACTAACTAGTTCCATCATCAAACGAGATGACTGTAATCGAGGCACTTCTCATTTATGGAAAAGACTAGATGCAAACACCCACCCATCCATGTTTAAGAACTGTGAACCATTAAAAATTGGATACTTCAAAAAGGAGCTGTGTTGTGTTTCTATGTTGGACACATAAAACACCACATGGAACTTCAATGTCTAAAGGGACAATTGAATTCTGCTGCTTTGCAGTGTATATGTCTATGTAGTGTCTCATGTCTGCGTACCCATGCTTCCTAGATAAAGAATGCATAAAAAACACAAAATCTCACCTAGTGCCAGCTCAGGGTCATCTGCAGATGCTTCTGACATATCTGTATCTTTTACATCATGGTCAACCGCAGGGTCATCCATTGACATTGCAAGCGCCTGCTGCAGTAGAGCATTCTCATCGTCCTGATTTCATTTGAAGGTCAGCTACTGTTTGGTGTCAATTTATGAAAACAATCAAACAAAAACACGAGAACTAATTGAAGAAAAGCCTAGCTTGAAGAAACAAATTTGTTTTCATGAAAAAGAAATTTGATGTAGATAGATCATATCAGGCGAGAAAGAGGCGTTGATGACAGGATATGCACTTGCAAAAGCCATATGTTAAAGCAACAGTTTCTAAGCTGACTGAAATACATACAACTCCAGATGTGTCTCAAAGAATGGCAAACTGAAAATAAGTAATAAGTGCTAACGGCCAAGTGACTTATTAGAGCTAATGATGATAAAATAAATAAAGCAGAAAAATATTGAAATGATGAAGCTTTGAAGGAGATAGAAATTGAACTGATGATGATATTCCATCTCGGACATTAAAACCGTTGCATGGGAAAATTACAATCAATTTGGTGCAAGTACAGAAGTATGAAAATAATAATTAAAAAGGACAGTAATGACAAGAGATCAGTCCAGATTGTACCCAAAATTGGATCCTATAATATATATATATATCAAAAGTTTCAACTAAATCTTCACTGAAAGGAGATGATCTACCAGGACACACTATTTTCGTTGGGAAATTTCAAGTTTCGTATGTCTTTGTAGCTTACTCTAGAATTGAAAGAAAATCTAACAGTAGTCTTACAAACTAATATATGATTTTAGATAATAATGTTTCGGTATTAAGTATGTTTTTGGTTAACGTAGAATACTCTCTTGTCAACTTTAGTCATTACAAAGTGTCATTGATGTTTAATCCCCAATTTGGTGTTTTCATGGACAAAAAATGATGAAAATTTTCACATAATCACCAAATCGTTAGATAAACATCCATGAAAATTAATGGGTCAAGCAAGGAGCAAGGAATGCAAAAGACATAGATATATACAACAAAGACACCAACCATCAAATCAGCTGTCTTATTCTCTGCTTCAGAAGTTGATGCACTGGCACCCTCGGTCATTGTCGCATCTTGTGAGCCTCCTTTCTCTTGTTTGGCAGCATCCTCCGCGGCCTTTTTTGCTGCAGCTTCCTGCCTGGCTCTTTCCTCTTCCATTGAAACTCTTAAGGCAAGAGCCAATTCAGGATCCAAGTTTGGATCCACACCAAAATCATATCCAGTTCCCCCCCCGGCTGCAGCTGCCGCTGCAGCAGCAGCAAAACCACTTCCACCTTCCCCGTCGCCAGTGAAAATTGGTGTACTGTCACAGCACATCATCATATAAATATCATGATGGTAGATAAACCATTATTTTATTGAACATAAGAGATTAACAAGAGTTAAGAAAGAAAAAGTACAGACAAAAATGAACCCACAGACCTTATAAGTACATCAGAAAGAGCATTTGGACCAGCTGGAACATGAACGATATGGCTCGTATCATTGTTATTCACAGCTGCAACAAGTGCTTCCAGCTTCTCAGTCTTTGCTTCATCTTCTTCGCCAAAGTTAACTACATCAAGCGCTACACTATTCTTTTTCAACTTTCTCCCTATCATCTCCAACATTTTCTTTTCATGCTTGACATGACTACAAAACATTGATTGAGATAGTTCAGAATGAATAACTACAAATGATACAGTTTAAAATTAGCATGAAATATTGTTAAGCATACCTTCCAGCAAAGACAATAATCCTTTGATGTTGCTTTTTATTTTGACGATGCTTAAGAGCCAATTGTGCCACCTGAATACCAGCAGCTAGGTTCATCTCACCGCCTATTTCTAGTCCTGAATCAGTAACAAGAAAAAATAAATCATTTTATATAAACAGTATAGTACACTATTTGCACAATATGGCAATAATAAAATGCTGCAAACTTATCAGTTCTTTTTCATTGTTTCGGTAATGAGTTCATAAAAGTTCAATCTGACCAATAGTTCGATCTGACCAATAGATATGCCCTATAAAAAATGATCCTATATAGCTGCTGCCAATATCCAAAACAGCGTTTTTAAATAGCAGCTATAGCGGCACTATACCGCTATAGCTTCAGCAGAATTTGGACAAAACTCTATTGTTCTGGGATATGCTATGTAGTGCAAAATGTTATCAAATAGCTGCTATAGTGGCTCTATTTGATAAACTTTGTACTACATAGCATAATCTCAATGATAGACGAATAATAAAACCAAAATGTGAAATATAACCATTTCATAAGGCAGTTAGATTCAATTATCACTTATGTGAAATACTCATAGCCCAAATAATAATAATAGGAAAATGGTTGTTTTTACTAAAGATAACTACAAGAAAATTCCATAAAGATTTTGAATGGTGGACTCCATTAATACCACCCTTGTTTTCCAGAAAATAGTGGATTTAGTGCATAGCCTTTTAAAGCTATTGACTTATTAATTATTGCATTCTGTCGCATAAATGCTTCATAACAAATAGCATCTATCATAATAATAATAATAATAAATTCAGAACAGCAAAAAGTTAAAAAAAATAAAAATACATACCATGCATGCAAGCCAATATCTTGCCTAGATCACTAGTAGGCGTGACCAAAACACGAACACCCTTTCCTGCCATTATAAGAACTCCAACTGTATTTTCCGGATTTGACTGTATTATTCAAATTAAAGGAAAAATACATTCATCAGCACAAGTGAACTATTAAGCACAAACACAGACACCAGACACAACACTGACACAGTTTCAGAAAAATGACACAGTTGAATATAATCACACATGCGTCTGTGTCAGACACACGCCGACACATGTCAACACACCTTCGATCAAAAGTGTGGGTGCTGCATAGATGTGAATGTGAACCCTATGCAATTATCATAACCTAGTTAGATTTAAAAACCAATTCTAAAAACTATTGATAAGGTTGAACCTAACTCCACCTCAAAAAAACCATGGCTCAATGAGGAGGATTGTCCAATCCTATATAAATCCTCACACCGGGTTCATGACTTCCGATGTGGGACTCCAAGTTGGGTTCATGAAGTCCTCCTTGCATACAAAATAAACAAGTAAAACACTTAACCTAAATTTACCCTATCTCAATCCAGATTTTCAATATCTCGAATTAATTTTTCCATAAAAACAACAATAATGATTAAATAAAGGGCGAAAAAATATGCAATAGATATTAATATAATGTAAGATTTAGGTTAACCTGAGTCTTAGCACCGCAAATGAGATTAACAGCATCAGCTTGAGCTTGAAATCGAGAAGGAGAATAATCTCCGTTACGCATCCATTCAGAATTGTCAATACAGATCATTGTCGCCTGTTGAAGAAAATAATTCGGTAAGAAAACCCTAGAAATTTGCATGATAGGGTAAATTGAAATCGAGAGGGGTATAATCATTAATTACCTCGAGCACCATGGTTGAAGATTTAGAAGCGAGCGTGTGATGATGATGATGAAGAAGAAGAAGAAGAAGAAGAAGGAGGAGGAGATGAAGAAAAACAAACTTGTTCTATAAGAAGAGGAAAGTGATGGTTAAGTGATGAATTTTTGGTTTATTAATATTTATTTAGACTATTATTTTTCTCACCATATCTTATATTTTTTTTTTTAAAATACATTTTGTTTAGATTTTAGAAACCGAAATATTCTTTGTCTAGATTTTTAAAAAGACGGTGGTTTATATTAGGCTTAAACGTATTTTTGCCCCCTGTATTTGTCATAGTTGCGATTTTGGCTCTGATAAAAAAAACAATTTTTCAGCCCTCTAACTTTACCCCTTCTAAAACTCATAGACCCCCTTAATTTTTACCGGGTCAAAGCTCACATGCTCACTCGCTTAAGTGAGATGGACATCACATGAATTACTTTTGAATTGAAAATGATAAAAAAAAAAAAACCCCCAAATAATCATTTATAAAATTAAATAAATGAAAAAACTAAAAATTCATCCCTTCATTGTCATCTCATCCCCTCCTTTTAAAAAACCCTAGAAACACAACCACCACCTCATATCCCTTCTTCCAACAACAACCACCTCTATCTTAACTAATCAAAATTCGCCATCCAGCAATGCGTATGGTTGTGTGAATATTTTTTTTACTACATTCAATCAATTCCTTAATCTGGACACAGAACCACACAAAACAAATTGAAGAAGAAAAAAAAGGATTTTGCGTCTCGTTCGGCTTTGACATCAGCGGTAGAGAGCTGACGAAGCTCTTGTTGTGTGGCGTAGAGGTCTTGTTTGAGGGCGAGGTGAGTTGTGGCAAGACGTTGGATGTCGTGGAGGAGGGTTTGGTTTTCGCGATGGCGAGTGGTGATGCGGTCTTCGAGGGAGGTGGTTGAGGTGGAGGAGGAGGAATGAGATAGGCATGGTTCGTCGTGGCGGGAGAGAGGATATTGTAGATTATGGTGGTAGTAATGTTTGTTTCCTGCCATTTGTAGTTTTACACAGACGGGGAAGAATGGACTAAAGGAGCGATGGTGGTAAAAATTGGGTTATGCAATGGTTATACAAATGAGGAAGAAGGGTGATGGTGGTAAAGATTGGGTTTGCACATAAAGAGTTATTGAAGGTTAGCACGAGGAATTTAAGGTTAGAGAGAGACTGAGTTTGCTGTATTTTTAATTTTTTTAATTTCTTTAATTATTTAATTTCATTCATAAATATGTGGTGTTTTTTATTATTTTTAATTCAAAAATAATCCAGGTGGCGTCCATCTCACTTAAGTGAGTGGCCACGTGGGCTTTGACCTGGTCTAAATTAGAGGGTGCCTATGAGTTGCAAAAGGTGGTAGAGTTAGGGGGCTAGAAAGTTTTTTTTAATATTTTAATTGAGGGTCAAAATTGCAACTATGGCAAACATAAAGGACAAAAGTGTGTTTAAGCCTTTGTATTATCCAATGACATAAATATAAATGACGAAAATATAAAATAAATGTAAATATAGACAAAATTAAAAGGACAAAATGATACAAATAAAATCTCGTTTTATTAATATATCTGTACATTTACAATGATGGTAATCTATTAAAAAACCTAAAGGTAAAGTTGTGGTGCAAGAAGATGGAGGGGAAGTAGAAGGGGGAAGCAGAAAAGGATGGTG